>Ga0302325_10012128_pt1 | contig 18525 bp, 10 predicted proteins | sample Palsa_T0_2_FD_201948 | JGI IMG/M metagenome (GOLD analysis project Ga0302325, IMG submission 201948) | Peat permafrost microbial communities from Stordalen Mire near Abisko, Sweden - Palsa_T0_2 | ecosystem: Environmental > Terrestrial > Soil > Palsa > Peat permafrost | place: Sweden: Abisko...
CGCCGTCTGGCCTTAGGCTGACGCCCACGGCAGCACGCTGAAGCGTGCGCCACAACCGCAGTCCGGCTGTCACTGTATTAGGCGAGCCTCAATAAGTTTAGCAATCCGCGTCGAGCACTTTGATGATTCGCTCGCTCTCGCGTTTGGCATCGCTTCGTTCCTTCGCGAGTGCGATATCCTTCAGATATAGCCTAGGTCACGCCCTCGGAGGTTGCATGAGTGTCCGCGAAGAACTTCACGCATACATCGCGCAACTGGAACAACGTCTGCGTTGGAGCACCTGGTTGCGCGGTTTTGCCATTCTCACCGGCGGCGCTTTGGCGGCGACATTGGTGCTGGTCACTATCGCCAATGCGCTCGCCTTTTCGCGTGGAAGCGTGACCGCCGCCCGCTTCGGACTGATCCTGGTTCTGGCCATTGCCGCTGCCGCCGGGTTGGCGCTGCCCTTGCGCCGCCTGACCCGCCGCCGCGCGATCGGAACCGCCGAAGCCGCTTTTCCACAATTCCAGCAGCGCCTCACCACCTTCGCCGAGCGCGACGGCCAGGATCCCTTTATTGAACTTTTGGCCGGGGATACCCTGGCAGTCGCCCAATCCGCCGGGCCCAGGCAAATGGTCACCGACCGCCGCCTTTGGATCTCGCTGGGCGCCGCCGTCGCCGCCTTCGCAGTTCTGATCTGGATGATCGCCGCCGGACCCGGTTTTCTTGGTTATGGCGCCAACCTGCTTTGGACCGGTCAGCACCACGGCAAGCCTGCCCTCTACGACCTGCGCGTAACTCCCGGCGACGCCGTCGTGCGCCGCCACGCCGATCAACTGGTTTCGGCGCTGCCCACCGGCCTGCGGTCGCCCAACGTCCAGTTGTATGCCCGCTTTCAAAGCTCCTCCAAGTGGGAACAGATTGCCATGCAGCCCAAGGCGGCCGGCAGTTTCGCCGGCGGCTATGAATTCCTATTTGCCGGTTTGCCCGAGAACGTCGAGTACTATGTCACCGCCGGAGCGATGACCTCGAAGCACTTTAACATTCGCGTCACCGATCTGCCCACAGTGAAGCAGATTCGCGTCACTTACCATTACCCCGCCTGGACCGGCATGCCGTCCGAGGTCGAGGAGCGCGCGGGCGATCTGCGCGCCGTCACCGGCACCGAGGCTGAACTCGAGGTCTCCACCGACCGCCCCCTTCAAGGCGGTCAGATCCAGCTCGACAGCGGACAGCAGATCCAGCTCTCGGGCGGCCAGAATAACGTCTATCGCGGTACCGTCAAGATGGATCGGGATGGCGTCTACCACGTCGCCGGTGTTGCGGAGGGCCAGCCCGTTCGCGTCAGCGAGGATTTTTTCATCGAGGCCCGCAAAGCCAGCCCGCCTCAGATTTCGTTGGTGCGTCCTGGCCGCGGCGATTACCACGCCAGCCCGATCGAAGAGGTAACCGTGGCCGCCAAGGCCACCGGCGATTACGGCCTCAACGGCGTCGCGCTGCATTATTCGGTCAACGGCGGACCCGAAACTACGGTAGATCTGCTTAAGCAAAAGGGCCAAAAACATGCCGACGGCTCGACCACTCTCTCGCTGGAGGATTTCAAGCTGGTTCCGGGCGATCTGGTTAGCGTCTACGCCACCGCCAGGGACGCCAACGCCGAAGCCCACACCGATATGATGTTCATCCAGGCCGACCCGTTCGAGCGCGAATTTTCGCAATCGCAACAGATGGGTGGTGGCGGCGGCGGTGGCCAAGGCAATCAATCCGAACAGATCTCGCAGCGGGAGAAGGAGATCGTATCCGCCACCTTCAAACAGCAGCGAGATAAGAACTCGACCCAACAGCAGGCCGCCGACATTGCCAAGCTGCTGTCCCAATCCCAAGAGACCTTGCGGGATCAGGCTGTCTCGCTTTCCGATCGCTTGCAGGCCCGTGAATTGACCGATGAAGTGCAGGCCATCAGCGACTTCCAGAAGGATATGGCCGCCGCCTCCGAGGCCATGGCTCCGGCTGCCCAACAATTGCAGCAGCAGAAGTGGAAGGACGCCATTCCCAACGAGCAGAAGGCTCTGCAATTCCTGCTGCGCGCCGAAGCCACCTTCCGGCAAATTGAGGTTGCGTTTGGAGCGCGCGGGGGCGGAGGCGGCGGGGGCGGCGCGGCGCGCGATCTGGCCAGCCTCTTCGATCTCGAGCTGGATACCGAGAAAAATCAATACGAAACCCAGCAGCCCGCCGCTACTACCGCCGAACAAAAGGCGCAGGAGATCGCCGACGCGCTGAAAAAGCTCGACGAACTAGCCAAGCGCGAGGAGGATCTGGCCCAACAACAACGCAATGGCACCCAGACTGCCGAGCAAAAATGGCAACAGGAGATGTTGCAAAGAGAAGCGCAGCAGCTCCAGCAACAAATGGAGCAGCAGCTTGGCCAGAATAGCCGACAGGGCCAACAGGGGCAGCAGGGCCAACAGGGTCAGAATGGCCAACAAGGCCAGCAGAGCGGCCAGAGCGCTTCAGCTTCCGGGCAGGCGGGCCAACCCGGCGGACAGTCTGCCCAACAGGCGCTCGACCGCCTGCGCCAGGCCAACGACGACATGAAGCGCGCGGCCTCCCAGAATGCCAGCGCAGCCGATTCCCGGCGCGCCGCCGACCGCTTGCGCCAGGCCACCGACCTGCTCGGCGGCATGCAGCAGCAGGACGCCGCCAGTCGCCTCAACTCGATGGCCAAAACGGCCGATCAATTGGCGGCCCAGCAAAAGCAGCAAGCGGATCACGTGCGCGACTTGATGGCTCAGCAGAATGCCGCTCGCGCCTCCGGCCAGCCGCAGCACTACCCTTCCGCTCAGGAAATCGACAAAATGGTCAACGATCGCCAGCAGGTGACCGATGACCTGGCACGCCTCAGCGAGCGAATGCGCACCGCGGCGCGCGAGCTCGCTCCCACGCAACCGGCGGCTTCTACCAGGTTGCGGAGCGCGCTCGATGGCATGGACGAAAACGATCTCGGCACCCGCATGCAGCGCAGCTCGGATCGGCTGCGTAGCGGTACCTTCTCCGATCCCGTCGAAACCGGCCTCACCAGCGACCTGCAAAAGCTGGGTCAACAGGTCGGCGAAGCGGCTCGCGCCTTGGGCAGTGCTCAGCACACTTCCAAGGACGCCGCGCTGAACGGCGCCATGGACGATCTGTCCCGTCTGCGCGATCAACTCGCCGGCCTCGGCCGATCTTCCAGCTCTCAAGCCAGCTCTCAACCCAACACTCAAGCCGGTGGACTCCAATCGGGTCCGGTGGGCAACCGCCTGGCCGGTCCGGTCGGCAATCCGGCCGGTGGCGCGGCTAATCGCGATGACCACGTGATCGGCGCATATGACACCGGCAATACCCGCATCTCCGGTCACGCCGTGGCGCCCCAACAAGGCCCCAACCCAGCCGATACCCAGCGCCAGATTGACCAGGGACTGAACCTGTTGAATCAGGTTCGTGCCGCGGTGCAGGACACTCCCGAGGCGCGGCACCAGCTGCAGTCCCTGATCGATGAGATGCGCAATCTGGATCCCAGCCGGTTCCCCGGCAATCCTGCCCTGGTCGAGCAGATGCACCAGCAGCTCGTCAGCGGCGTGGACGCGCTCGAATTGCAACTGCGCCGCCAACTCGATGAAAGCCAGGGCGGCACCATCCGCAACACTGACCCGGCCAAGGTTCCCGCCGGCTATCAGGACTCAGTCGCCGAATACTATCGCAAACTTTCCGGCGGCGGCCACTAAAGGATCTCGATCCCGCGGCCAGCGCCAGTACTTTACGTTTCACATTCTCTGTTACGGCATTGGACGGGGCCACGATTTCTCTGAGAGTTTCTGGTGTCGGGAATAACGTATCAAGTAGACAACCCTGTGTGCGGTAATAACGAAATCAATTTCCAACTCCTTACGGAATATAGCGTCGATATCATCTGTCGTGCCAGGATGGATCGGGTGCTGGATTATGTTTCTCCTGCCTCCTTCCAGATTCTGGGCTGGAAACCTGAGGAGATGACCGGCAGGCCTGTGGAAGACTTTATTCTCGACGAGGACCTTCCTGTCCTTGCCGAGGCCATTGCTCATCAGGGCCGAAGTGTGTTGCTTCGCATGCTTAAGAGGGACGGGTCCACAGTGTGGATGGAAAATCGTGCCTCCTTAGTGAGCGATTCCGCCACGGGAGAGCCAAGACAGTGGGTCGTCACCATGCGCGACGTTACGGAGCGTAAGGCATTGGAGAAACAGCTCTCCGAGTTGGCACTCACCGATGGCCTGACAGGGCTGGCGAATCGTCGCGCCTTTGATGAAGCCCTGGAGCGCGAGTGGAACCTCACGTTGCGAGAGGGCTCCCAGATTTCTCTCTTGTTGCTTGATATCGATCATTTCAAAGAGTTCAATGACCAGTACGGACACCAGGTAGGAGATGACTGTCTACGTGCAGTGGCTGCTGCCGTAAGGGGAGTCCTCCGTACTTCAGACATCGCTGCCCGTTATGGCGGAGAGGAGATCGCTACGATTCTTCCCTCTACCGATATCGCCGGTGCAGTCGAGGTAGCCGAAAAGATGCGGCGTGCCATCGATGCGCTCCGTCTTCCTCAGGAGGGGCATCCGGAAGGTCGAGGCTACGTCAGTGCGAGTATTGGCGCAGCTACCGCGCTCGCTCGACAGGGTGGCACCATGAGTACGCCGGAGAGCTTGCTCCTGGCGGCGGACACCGCTATGTACAAAGCCAAGAATGGCGGGCGGAATCGTGTGGCAACGGCTCTGGTCGTTGCTGCTATGGGCGGCTGACACGAGTTAGTTAACTGGGGCCGGGGCCGAACCGGTGGCTGGATTGTACCTCGGATTTTGGGGATTCTCCGGCAGATCGATAGGTTTCACCGGCGGCACCGGCTTTGCGCTATCGATCCAGGCGGTGTAGGCCAGATCGCGCAGAAAAGCGGCACCGGCGGCCATGCGCTTCAATACCAGTTCACGCGCTTGCTGGTCGTCCTTTTTCGCGAACGCGCCGCGCAAGTCGAGCCGATAGACATCTTCCACGAAATTGCGCGCATCGAGCGAGTGCTTTAGCGTCGCCTGCCAGGGGTCTTCCAGATACCGCGCGTCTTTCGGCACGTATTGGAGCAAGTCCGCCTCCGTCGCGCCGATCAGTTCGACATAATCCGACTCGAAGCGATCGTGAATATGCGGATCGCGGGTGTATCCCTTTGGATTGTCGCCGGACCAGCCATCGTGGTGAATCGAGTCATGGAGCGGCATGGCAGCGTCCGCCGCATAATGGCCCACCCACCCCATGTAAAACGCGATATCGTTCGCGAGCATCTGTTTCACCTGCGCGGCATCCTGGAACACAGGGGAAATCGCGGCATACAACTTGGCGATGTTGGCAAAGTGTTGCTGATCCGGATCCGACACGTGACGATAGAGCCGCATCCCGGCCTTCATCCGTTCATAGCCTTCGACGATGGAGTATGCCTGGAGCCCGGTGTAGCGGATGTTTAGCAGCTTGGCCCGGTCAGGATCGGACTTCACCACACGCAGATATTCGTCATGTACGCGGAGAATGAATTCAGTTCGCGAGCGGGGCGGCTCCGGGATGAAATCGAAGCCTTCGGTATACCAGCTATGATTCGCATCTTCCGAGATGCGTAGGAAGGGTTCGGTCACGCTGCGCCAAGTGTCGGGGATGATTCCGAGGTGACCGATGTACGCTTTCTGGGTCTTCAAGAACGCCGGGCCATCCATCGGGATTCGCTCGACGGCGGCGAGATTCGCCAGTGTGTGTCCCCGCACGCCCCAGGCGCCCAGGTTCTGGATCGCCAACAGTTGCGCGCAGAAGAGAGCTATGGCCTTGTTTGTCATCATGTCCTCGACGAGTCTTCATCGCTAATATCATCAAAATGACAGCCGAAGGGCAAACTGCATGACGCGTGGATCGCCCGCGAGTGTGGTGATTTGGCCGGCCGCGCCGCTGCTGAAGTCGGCGTTCGGCGGCCCGAAAATCGGGGTGTTGAACAAGTTGAATATCTCCCAGCGAAACTGCAGAGCCTTGTTTTCGCGGATGACAAAGTCCTTGAGCAAGGCGAAATCGAAGACGTTGGTGTGCGGCCCGCGGAGGCTGTTGCGGCCTGAGTCGCCAAACTGTCCGGGCGCCTGCAACTGGAAAGCATCGGTGAGGTTCGGCGCGAGACCGTCGCACGCCGAATTTTGGGAGGCATAGAACCAGCAGTTCACATTGCCGACGATATGCGCCTGGCCAATCACATTCGGCACTGCGGTATTTACCGGGTCGCTGGCGCCATTTGGGTCAAGGGCAGTCGTCAGGGCGCTCCCCGACCAAACGGTGAAGGGAAGTCCGCTGGAGAAAGTGTATACGCCGGAAGTTCTCCAGTTACCCAGGACGTAGGAGGCCAAGCCGTGCGAGAACAGTTGATGGCTGCGTCCCGCCGGAAGCTCGTACACATAGCTGAAGGCTACGCGTTGCGGAGTATCGAAATCGCTGGGTCCGGTCCACTGGGGCCCGTACCCGTTTTGCGCGTATGCGTCGTTGCCGACAAGCTCTTCCGGAGCGTCGTCGATACTGCGCGACCAGGTGTACGCCAGGCGAAATTGGAGACCTTTGCTGAAGCGCTTCGTCAGTGACGCTTCGAGTCCGTTGTAGTGTCCATCGGCAATGGCATTGGTGTATTCGACGTATCCAAAGTTCGGATAGGGGAGAACGCCATTGACCGGCATGTTCAGGTCGGAGAGCTCCTGCAGGTGAGTGCTGTGAGTGCCCACATAGTCGAGTTCCGCGAACAAGTTGGATGGAAGTTCCCTCTGGATACCGAAGCTCCATTGCTGAGTCATCGCGTTTGGCATATTCGGATTCGCGGCGCGGAGATGTGCGGTCTGGAGATTCAAATCCGCCGGGTTGAGAAAGTCGGCCGGAAATCCGTCCCGTAAGAAGAACACAGGTGCGTCGGCGCCGGGAGCCACGGCTGGGGTGTTGTTGACCAGGCTGGGCGGGTTGAGCGCGAGCTGATTTTCGCTGCCGACCCGCTCAAACAAAGTGTAGAAGACGCCGTAGCCGCCGCGGAAAACGGTCTTGTGGTCCGGGCTGTAGGCGAAGCCAACGCGTGGCCCCCAGTCTTTTTTGTCCGGGTTGATGAGCGCACGGCTCGCCAAAGACCCACCGGTCGCGTCGATGAGGCTGCCCGAGCCGGCCGGGTCAAAATTAGCCTGGTGGTTCTTGCCTTCCAGGGCGTAAGGCGCGAAGTCGTAGCGCAAGCCGAGATTCAGTGTCAGTTTCCGCGTCACTTTCCAATCGTCCTGGAAGTAGCCGCCGAACATGCGGAGTCTCTGGTCGACGTCGTCCACATTAGTCAACTGCGCGGCTTGCACATAACCGAGCAGCCCGTCGGCGTAGGAGTTTCCGGTGTTGCCTTCGCACTCCCCATTGGAGCCTCGCTGGCAGGTGAAGATGTTGTCAAAATAGAGCGAACCTCGGGTACCCGGCTCGTCCATGAAGATATTGCGCGTGAGGTGGATGTCGCCGCCGAATTTTAACGAGTGAGAGCCGACCAGGAGTGAGACGCCGTCGATAAATTGGAACTGCTGAGGAGTTTGGAATTTCGGGAGAAAATCGGCGGAACCCAGAAAGGCGCCCTCCGTGTCGAAGACCGTCAAGGAGACGCCGCCTGCGACCGTGGGGTTCTCCGGCACGCCCGGTACGTACTCGTCGACATTGTTCTTTCCGAAGGGATCTTGTTGGGCGTAGGAGTAGTTGCGCTCGTAGCCGAAGCGAAACTCGTTGGTCAAGGTCGGGGTGAAGATATGGGTAAAGCCAAGCACGCCGCTGTGCGAGAGTAGCTCCTGGCGGCCCCAAGCCGAAGTGGGAGTGCCGTCCGCGGTGCCGCCGAAGTAACCGGGAATGAAGCGGTCGCGATTCGAGTAGGAGTAGCGGACGAAAACCATGTCCTTCTCGGTGGGGTCCCAGTCGACGCGGCCGTCGTAGTTGTCGTCGTTGTCATAAAATCCGGCATTGCGGGCGTAGTTGTTATACTCACCGGGCAGATTGGGCAGCGGAAACAGGTTCATGATCTTAGTCATGTACGGATCGATGCGGGAAGCTGGGATCTGGTTATTGGGGAACGGCGCACCCGTGGTGAAATCGTAGATCGTGGGATACGGGATGCCCACCGCGGCACTGGTTGCCGGGCTGAAATCGCCGATGCGCTCGTTGGGCAGGGGCACCGTGGCGATACGAGAGACACCTCGATCGATGCGGGTTCCTTCATAATCGAAAAACCCGAAGAGCTTGTTCTTAAGCATGGGGCCGCCGAGGTTGCCGCCGAACTGGTTCTGTATGTTCTCGGGTTTGGCGAGCCCGCTCTGATTCGAAAAGAAATCGTTGGCGTCAAGGTCTCGATTCCGGAGATACTCGAAGGCGAGACCATGAAGTTCGTTGGTGCCGCCCTTTGTGGTGACGGACACAGCCGCGCCGGGCGCCCTGCCGAACTCAGCGGAGTAGGGATTGGTAATGATACGAAACTCCTGGATAGTATCGACCGACGGCCGCGCCGATGAATCGCTTAACTCCTGCACGTTTTCCGACATGGTGTTGTTGTCGATGCCATCCAGGATGAAATTATTCTCCAGCGAATGAATTCCGTGGACGTTGAAGTCGCCGGTTCGCCCGGCGCTGGTGGCGCCGCTCTGATCGGTATACCGGCTGGCTTGTACGCCCGGAACGAGCCGCAACAGATCGTCCCAGTTGCGAAGATACAACGGTGTATTCTCGACGGTGGTGTTATCGATCGTCGTGCCGATGGATGCATCGTCGGGCGATAGGTTCGCGGCGACGGCTTCCACCGTGACCGTCTGCGACGATCCCGCGACGGCCAACGCGAAATCCTGTCTGGCATGCTGGGCGGTCTCGACTGGCACCCGCCGGCTAGCTTGCGCGAACCCGGGGTGATCGACGGTCACTTCGTATTCGCCGACCGCCAAACTTGGAAAACGATAGTAGCCGGCGGCATCGCTCAACGTTTGGCTGGAGACATTTGTCGACAGATGCCGGGCCTTAACCACCGCCGCGGGTACCACAGCTTGTGAGTTGTCCGTGACCAGGCCGCCGAGACTCGCTCCGCTGCCTTGCGCGAAGGCGGACGGGACGGCCGCTAGCATCGCCGCAAGCAGAACTAGTGAATAAAAACAGCTGGAAAAACGATCTTGGCAAGAGGAGAAAGTCGACATGTGTTGGACGATATCATCCGGAAATCACAAATAAATGAAGAATTGATAGAGTTCCTATGACGAAAATGGGCCGAATATGGACCCTTTTGTCCGCCTTGGATGCAGCCTTTATCATCTATCATCGTCTTGTTGGTCGCGGGCGAAACTACCTTTTTCTACCTCGTCTCGAGTGTGACAAGATCGCCGCCGGCCGCGGCGCCCGAGCCAGCCACTGCATTACCCGCTACTCCTCAGCTTGAGCGGATTGGGGGACGAGGTTTTGGTAGGGTAGAGAATTGAGGTCCATCATCGCGACGAATCCTTTTAACGGACGCCACCACCCCGGCGAAGTGATCCGATTGTTCGATGTTGCTGTGGATGCCCGTTGCCTCTGGCGGTGGCACGCGCAATATTCCCAATGAAACCAGAAAGTCCTTCGGCCAGGCGCTTCGCGGGCAAGCAAGCGCGCGAGGCGGATCCCAGCGCCGAGCCGGTCCTGCCGTAATCATGAATATTTCCGAGATCTTCATCAAGCGGCCCGTGGCAACCACCTTGCTAACGGCAGCGATTGCGCTGGCGGGTGCGGTAGCCTTTCGGATCTTGCCGGTGTCGCCCCTGCCTCAGGTGGACTTCCCGACGATTTCAGTGGAGGCATCTCTGCCTGGCGCGAGTCCCGAGATCATGGCCTCGTCGGTTGCCACGCCGCTGGAGCGCCAGTTCTCACGCATTGCGTCCGTCACCGAGATGACCTCGTCGAGCAGCCTTGGATCGACCGGTATAACCCTGCAATTCGACCTGAATCGCAATATCGACGCGGCCGCCCGCGACGTACAGGCGGCCATCAATGCCGCGCGTGGATACCTGCCTACGAACCTTCCGGGTAACCCCACTTACCGCAAGGTGAACCCATCCGATTCTCCCATCATGCTGCTGGCCCTGACTTCGCCCATCCTCAGCAAAGCCCAGATGTACGATGCGGCGTCCTCTATCATGGCGCAGAAGTTGTCGCAGGTTAGCGGCGTGGGCCAGGTGTCCGTCTGGGGGAGTTCGCTGCCCAGCGTGCGCGTCGAACTCAACCCCACGGTACTGAACAAATATGGAATCGGGCTCGAGCAAGTTCGGGGCGTGCTCGCCGCAGCCAACTCCAACACTCCCAAAGGGCATTTTTCGAACGGCCACCGAGTTTGGGAAGTGGGCGCCAACGATCAGATCTTCAAGGCTAGCGATTACCGGCCGTTGATCGTCGCCTATCAGAACGGTTCGGCGGTGCGGATTTCCGACGTGGGGGAGGTCCTCGACTCAGTGGAAGACGTCCGCAATGCCGGCTATTCCAACGGCCTGCCTTCCGTGCTGGTTGCGATCTTCCGCCAGCCCAGCGCGAACATTATCGATACCGTGGACCGCATCCGGGGCGAGCTTGGAATGTTGAAGGCGTCCATTCCGCAATCCATCAACCTGATAGTGACCATGGATCAAACGGTGACCATCCGCGCATCGGTGCATGACGTAGAAGGGTCGTTGCTGGCCTCCGTCGCGCTGGTGGTGCTGGTGGTATTCGCGTTCCTGAGGAGCCCGCGAACCACATTCATCCCCGCCGTGGCTGTCTCCGTGTCGCTCGTCGGCACGTTTGGCGTAATGTACCTCCTGCATTACAGCATCGATAATCTGTCTCTGATGGCGCTCACCATCTCCACAGGTTTCGTGGTGGACGATGCCATTGTGGTGATCGAAAACATAACGCGTTACCTCGAGATGGGGATGCACCCCTTCCAGGCGGCGATCAAGGGAGCGAAGGAAATCAGCTTCACGGTGGTGTCCATGAGCATTTCGTTGATTGCCGTGTTCATCCCGCTGCTCTTGATGGGCGGGATTGTGGGCCGCCTCTTTCGCGAGTTCGCCGTGACGCTCTCGGTCGCCATTGCGGTTTCGCTGCTGGTTTCGCTGACCACCACTCCCATGATGTGCGCGCACCTTCTGAAAGAGCACCGGGAGCACAGCTGGTTGTACGGTGTTACCGAACGGGCATTCCAGGGCATCGTCAATTTGTATGGCGTAACTCTGTCCGGCGCGCTGCGCGCCGCGCCGCTTACGCTGGCGATCCTGCTGGCTACCATTGTCTTGAACGTTTATCTATTCATCCATGTGTCCAAGGGCTTCTTTCCAAGTCAGGACAACGGGCGCATGATGGGTGCCATTCAAGGCGATCAGGACACTTCCTTCCAGGCCATGAACACGATCCTGCAGCGGATGATCGCCATCGTGGATGCCGACCCGGCCGTCGACACGGTAAACGGGTTCACGGGCGGCGGCACGTCCAACACCGCGCGCATATTCGTTAACCTGAAGCCGCTTTTAGACCGGAAAATAACGGTGGACGATGTGATCGCGCGGCTACGGCCGCAACTCGAACGGATACCCGGCGCCACGCTTTACCTGCAAGCATCGCAAGACCTGCGGGTGGGCGGGCGCATGAGCAATGCGCTCTACCAGTTCACCATGCGCGGCGACAACTTGCCGGACCTGATGAACTATGCTCCGCAGATGTTGCAGGAGCTGCGGACTATTTCCTTAATCACCGACGTGAGCAGCGACCAGCAGGATCGCGGCCTACAGTCTATGGTGCAGTATGACCGGAGCACCGCGGCAAGGTTGGGCATCTCGTCGCAACTTATTGACAACACGCTCTACGACGCTTTTGGGCAGCGGCAAGTGTCCACTCTCTACAGCGCGCTCAATCAGTACCACGTAGTCATGGAGGCAGCGCCGGAATTCTTGCAGGACTCGCGGTTCTTGAGCCAGGTCTATGTGCGGACACCTGGCGGACACGAGGTTCCATTGAGCGCTCTCGCGAGTTTCGGCCCGACCACCGCACCTCTGTCAGTCAACCATCAGGGCCTGGGTCCGGCGGTGACCCTTTCCTTCAACCTGCAGCCGGGCGTCGCGCTGGGCGATGCTGTGCAGGCGATACTCGACGGCGCCACCCGCATTGGTCTGCCGCGCTCGATACAAACCGGATTCGCGGGTACGGCGCAGGCCTATCAGCAATCCCTCGGCAACCAGCCTGTCTTGATCTTCACCGCCCTGGCGGCAGTCTATATCGTGCTCGGAATTCTCTACGAAAGCCTGGTCCATCCGATTACGATTATTTCCACGCTTCCCTCCGCGGGTGTTGGCGCCCTAATGGCGCTGTTGCTGACCGGTACCGATCTCAGCGTCATCGCTATGATCGGAATTATTCTTCTGATCGGCATCGTGAAGAAGAATGCCATCATGATGATCGACTTCGCTTTGGTTGCCGAACGGATGGAAGGCAAGAACTCGAGAGATTCCATCTTCGAAGCGTGCATATTGCGTTTCCGCCCGATCCTGATGACTACCTTGGCCGCCATGCTGGGGGCGTTACCCCTGGCGCTGGGGACGGGCACCGGATCGGAACTGCGCCGCCCTCTCGGCATCACGATTATCGGCGGGCTGCTCGTGAGTCAGTTATTGACGCTCTATACCACGCCGGTGGTGTATCTCTATTTTGACCGGCTGCAACACTGGTGGTATCGTCTGCTCCACAAGGAGCCGCCGGAAACGCCCCCGTTGGGATCCGAAGTCTGACGTGGTCGAAAGCCGGAAGGCTGGCATTCGCTGTCACTCAGCCAGGCTTGCCAAGTGCACTCATTACGTGATAACTACGAAGTGTTATGAATCGAATAGTTCTGACGTTCGCGTGTGGGTTGCTCGTTTTTCTGTGCCCGGCCTGCGTCGCGCCGAACTGACTCGTCTGAAGATCACGGATATCGACAGTGCGCGCAACGTGATGCATGTGCAGGGTGGCAAGGGCCGCAAAGATCGGGATGTGATGCTGAGTGACGATCGCTGTGGGCGATATCGTTTCGGCGAGCCCATCGGGCGCATTTCGGGAGAGACTGCCATGAATATCATCATCCGGCTATCGTCGTTCATTCTCCTGTGTATCGGTGTACAAATACTCTGGAACGGAGCCAGCGCGCTTCCGCGGACGATCCTGGTACACGCTTCCACTTAGCTGACCGCGGTATAATTTGGGTAGCGATGAATTTCGGAAGCCGCCACTTCATGTTGTGGCCGATCGTGTTTTTGCTTGCCGCACCACTGGGACGAACCTTGGAACCGGCCAGGTCCTCCCCGCGCGAATACCGGCTTCGTTTTTATCACACCCACACCAACGAGCGGCTCGATATTGTTTATCGCCGCGGCGAAAACTACCTGCCACAAGCATTGGCCGACCTTGACCACTACCTTCGCGACCATCGTACTGGAGAGGTGCGTCATTTCGACCCCCGGCTGTTCGATCTGCTCCACGATCTGGTCGCTTCCGTGAACGATGCCGGTGGCGAGATACAAGTTATCTGTGGATATCGCACGCCATGGAGCAACGAATACCTGCGTACCCGCGGCGCGCGTACGGGCGTCGCTCTGCACAGTCTTCATATGAAAGCGGAAGCCATCGACATCCGCTTGCTGGGGATTCCCACCTCGAGGGTGCGGGACGCCGCCCAGCGCCTGCAACGCGGTGGAGTGGGTTATTACCGCGACTCCGATTTCGTCCACGTCGATGTGGGACGCGTCCGCCGTTGGTAGTTTAGTTTTTACCCGGGATACGGATAGCCCTTCGCGAGCGCCTTCTGGAGCTCGTCATCGTAGCCATAAATGTCATCGAAAAAACTTACCCGGCCATCCGGATCGGCCACCGCAGTGCCGTACAGGATCAGCACTGGGATTGGATCCGTCAGGTTGACTTGCAGATTGTCCTTGCCGCTCGTCATGGCCGCCACTGCCCGCTCTACGTTCCACTCGGGTTTGTCGCGCAACACCCACGCCGCCAGTTCCGCAGGCTTCTCCACACGAATGCAGCCATGGCTGAAATCCCGGCGCGTCTGCGAGAACAATTGCGGCGCCGGTGTACTGTGCAGGTAAACATTGTACTCGTTGGGAAACATTAGTTTGACCAGGCCCAGAGCATTGGTCGCGCCCGGCTTCTGGCGCACCGCCAGTTTTCCGGAACGCAATTGTGCCAGCACTTCATCGGTGATGGCGCCTGAAGTCACGACCTGCCCGGCTGGCGTGACTACCTCGAATCCTTTCTTGGCAATGTAATCGCGGTCCTTCTGCACGGCGGGCACGATCTCCGAGCGCTGGATGCTCGGTGGAACATTCCAGTACGGGCGGAAGATCACAAACCGCATGTCCTTCTCGAAGACGGGCGTCTTGTGCCGGAATGCCTTGCCGACAATCACGTTCATGGTGAGCACCGGGTTTTGGCTGCTGTCGTAAGCTCGCAGGCGGAACTCCGGAATATTGACGACGATAGGCGGCTCGGTGAACCGGTCGGGCAGCCAGTGCCAGCGCTCCAGCATAAGGCGCAGCTGGCCCACGCGCTGGCTCAGAGGTGTATTGAGGTTCGCCAGCGTTTGGCTGTCCAATCTGCCGTCAGGCTTTAGCCCATGGCGGCTCTGAAAGCTCTTGACCGCATCGACCAGCGCACCCTGGTACAAATTGGAATCGGCGGGAATGGCCGTGTTCGCCGGCAGATCGCCCAGTAGGCGCAGCAGCCGCATCAATCGTGGAGCGCCTTCGTAGGGACTGTCGGGCGCAATGGTTTTATTCGGAACCGGGAGCTTCTCACCGTCGTCTTCCCCCGCCAGTTGCAGGTAGTGCTGCAACGCTTCCAACGTGCGCTTGTAGCCGGCAAAGGGCGGGCCGATCTGCGCGAGTTCCCCTTTCACATCCCGGCCGTTGACCAGCCGTTCACGCAGAAAGGCGGGCAAGTCGTACTTCTTGGCTTCGACACTGAGGCCGAACTTGAAGTGTCCAGGATTGATCTTTCCGATATGGTTATCGGAGATGTAGCGCATCACGCAAACCGTGAGTGCCGCGTCGAAGATTGCGGTTGCGCCAGCTGCCTGCGGCGTTTGCAGGCGAGCCAGCCGGTCGGCCCAGCGTGAGCCATCATAATCCTCGGGATCCAGACCTCGGCTGTCCGCCTGCTTCAAAAGGTCTATGATTGCCAGCGCCTGCGGAGTCGGCAGGCCATCGCGAGTCCAAGCCAGCGTATAGTTCGTGGGCTGGTAAAAGTTCCGCATGTGATCGCGATAGTCGGAGAAATCCGGCCACCGAAGCTCCGGCAATTGGCCGGACGCCGCGATCTCGCGCACCCGAGAAGAGGCGTCGGAAGCCCCGCTCTGCTGCGCAAGCGCCGGGCCCGCTACGGCGCCCAAGGCCGCCAGAAACAATGACCCGGCCAGCCAGCGACTGCGGATCACGCGCCCACCACAGCGATATATGCCAAGAAGATGTTTCAGGGGTTCTTGTAACCGGGGTTGCCTGGCCCACCCATGTTCTTCGGCACAGAGAGCCGCGGTGATTGAAGCGATAGGGACCGGCTTGGTTTTCTCCATTGTCGTATCTTATCGCGCGCGATCTTGGTTCGGAGGTCTTTTAGCATTTGGGAACCAACCATCTCGACCGTCCGAGGTTTCTGCTGCACGTTCTGGGCGCCGCGGCCGAGTTTGAAAGGTCCCTTATCCGGGAGCGCACCCAGGCGGGCTGGTTGCGCTACCAGCAGGACCACAATGCTGGCAAGGTGGGCAAGACCGTCTACAGTCGATCCGGGAAGAATCTGCCCGTAGGCCGGCCAAAGCGGATTTTCAATCGGGAGCGAGTGATCGAATTGTGCGCAAGCGCGGGGCCAGCATACGGGCCATTGCCAAACAATTGGGCGTGGGGCTCGGGACGGTGACTTTTCACGACATTATTAAGATAACAGAATAAACTTGTCCAAGATCCATCAGAAGGTGATACACTCCCAGACGCGGACTAATTACTCTTGTAGTTCAATATTTAATAGCATAACTTGTTTGATATCTGGGTTTTGAATGCAAGGGCATGATGAGTTCCAAGGATTAGGAGGTAAAAGGCATGAGACTTTCACGCAATTTGCTATCGCAGGTGTGCACCATAGCCGGGATGACTCTCGCCGGTCCGTGGCTGTCGCCGGGCACATGTCAAGAGGCGAGTGCCGGAGGTCAAGCCGCACCTAGCGTTTCGGGCACTGGTAATGTTGGTCGCGTCGCCGTCTGGAAAAACAGCACGACTATGGGGAACTCGGCGTTGTTTCAGTCGAGTGCAAACGTGGGCATCGGCAGTACAGCACCGGGGTCGAAGCTGGATGTGGCGGTGGATATCAATTGGAGTGGGCGCATCCGGCATCAAGGAATTCCGGTACTGCAAACTCTTGGTGGTAACAGCAGTTTCTCCGCTGGACCCTCCGCCCTATCCAATCGAAGGTCCACACTGCTCGCGATGGTTGGTTGCTGCTTTGGAGTGTCCTCGGCAATGGCGGGTACCATCGCAGCATGTGCCGCCGACGACCCGGTCGCCCCTGGCAATACCGACTTCCCGATCGATTGTACCGGGTCGACCTCGGGGACTCTGCTAGCTTCCATGTCGGAGCCATTCACGTATACGACCTCAGCTGGAACCAATAGTGGTTTCATCAGTTCCGCGGTTTACGATGATGGCGGAACCCTTGATTTCTACTACCAGCTCGACAATAACGCGAGTTCGGCCTCGCCGTTCGGTACGCTGTCGGCTAACAGCTTCGCTGGCTTCACTACCAACGACGTGTTTATCGATAACGGCTCTTCTTTGGGCACGGTGTTCGTCGATGGCTCAAATCAGCCTCTTACAGTTGCAAACAGTCCCGACGGCATAACCACCGAGTTCTACTTCGGCGCCGGGAATCCATTGAACGATATAGCCCCCGGATCGCAATCAGTCGTTCTGATCATCAGCACGAATGCAACCGCCTTTACAGCCGGAAACGCCACCGTCATCGACAGCGGCGGCGGCACCTTTACAGTTGCGAGTTTTCAACCGCGGGCGTACACCTTCACGAACATTGATTTTCCGGGTGCCACCGGTACCTCAGCACTTGGTATAAACGATGCCGGTCAGATTGTTGGCTATTACGAGGCCAGTGACGGCACCAGCCATGGCTTTTTGTTGAGCGGAGGTACGTTCACGACGATTGATGATCCCGGTCTCCCTGGTGTTTTGCCGATTGGGATCAATAACTCTGGTACGATCGTCGGCTCCTGCGTTGGCACCTGCTCAAGTAACCAGGGTTACACTCTTAAGTATGGTAAGTTCACCACGATTACCTACCCTGGCGCAACAAAGACGCTTATCAGCGGGATAAACAATAAGGATGTGATAATTGGCTACTACGTCAACTCATCTGACGAAGCCTTCAATTTCCTGTACCATGACAGCACCTTCAGTTCTGTTCCTCCGCTACCAGATGGTGGTTTCGCTAGTTTCATAAATGACATCGATCAAATAGACGGATCGTATAATGCGGGGGGATTCCTACTGAAACCAAGTGGTAGCGTTACCATGTTTAGCTATCCACCATCAACCGTAGTTGGCGGTGTGTTTGGAATGAACAATCTCGGCCAAATTGTCGGCCTCTACGAACTCGTAAACTCTGGCCCTGAGTACGGTTTTATGTGGTCCCAGGGTACTCTTACGGCGATCACTCCTCCGAACTCGATTTCCACTGAACCTATGGCCATAAACAACTCCGGAGCGATTGTCGGCGCTTTTATCGATACTACAGTCGCTGGGCACGGCTTCCTAGCCACTCCGAACAAATCCCCCGGCCCGGTCTGCGGCGTTTATGACATTTCAAGCGAGACGTCTGTCTTGCAAGGTCAACTAAATCCGATTCCCTCTGACGACATGCTCTTCTCTCAAACCGACACAGTCACCAACAAAGGTTCCAAGGTCATTCCATCGGCCTACCTCGTTCTTCACGGCCAGCCCACGGCCACGACTGGTCTCGTCGGCAATCAACTCGTAACGTACTGCTTCTCAACCACTGGCGATTACATTCTTCCTATTGGAACCATTCCGCCGGGAAAGGCTGGTGGCTATGAGATGCTCTGGTCAGCACCAAATCCCTTCATCAGCTATACGACGAGCGTGCTGAATGGATTTCCGAATAAGTGAACCCACACTTTTAGCTCCACCAATCGGAGACAGTTGTTCCAAAAACTGCGCTGCCGACACGAATCGCTGGAGTTGAAAATAATAACTTGCCAACTGCTTGGCTGGCGTGTTCCGCAATCTTGAATTATTGGAGCAACGGCCTTGCCGCGCGGGTGCGCGACATAGAAGTGGAGGTTAGGCCACCCGACGGTTCTCCCAGTAGTCCTCAAACCGGTCGTTGAGATGGCAGCATCGCAGGGCGATGATGGCGTTGGCTCCGCGGACTGTCCAGAACATG
>Ga0302325_10012132_pt1 | contig 18523 bp, 10 predicted proteins | sample Palsa_T0_2_FD_201948 | JGI IMG/M metagenome (GOLD analysis project Ga0302325, IMG submission 201948) | Peat permafrost microbial communities from Stordalen Mire near Abisko, Sweden - Palsa_T0_2 | ecosystem: Environmental > Terrestrial > Soil > Palsa > Peat permafrost | place: Sweden: Abisko...
AGCAGCTCCATCAGGTGATGGTTCGTCGGCGGGCAGGTCGACTGGATGATGAAGACGTCCTGACCCCGCACGTTCTCGTTGATCTTCACGAAGGTCTCGCCGTCGGGAAAGCTGGTGACCGCGGCCTCGCCCAGGGGCTCGCCGATGGACTGGCATATCTCCTCGGCCAACGGGCGGTTAGAATTGCCGGAAAAGATCTTCAGCCGCGATTCGCTCATGCGCCGGGAATCTTGCCGGACCCCGGGCACGGGGGAAGCTAAAAGCTAGGGTTCGTCGAGAACCTGCCCTAAATTTCAGTGGACAAGGCCGGCCTTCCCGTTTCCCTTTTGTCCCATGGCTGAGCCCGAACAAATGAAAAAACTCACCAGTCCGGTGTCGCTGGCGATCGACGCCGTGCTCGTGATCGTCTTCTTCATCTACATGTACTCGGTGGTGTCCACCCATGTGCCGTCCACCGATCCGAAGATGATCCTGATCTGGGGCCTCTACACCGCCGCCTGCCTGACGGGAGTGTTCTGGCTCTCGCTGCAGATGTTTCGCGTGACCTACCGCGCGCAGCGCGAGTCCCGGAAGAGCCCCTAGCCGCCGCCCGGGCCGGCCGAGGTAGGGCGCGTTGTCCCCAACGCGCCGGGCGTTGACAGCCCTCCCGTCGGCGCTATGCCCTTAGCGTTTTGCGAGCCCGCCGCGCCCCACCCGTCCCTTCCCGACTCACCACCAACCCCTCCTCCATGGCCGCCAAATCGCACGCGAAAAAAACCTCCAAGCCGGGCCCGCGCTCCCGGGCGAAATCGTCGAAGTATGTCTATCTCTTCGGCGCCAAGACCGACGGGGACGGCTCCCAGAAGGCCCTCCTCGGCGGCAAGGGCGCGAACCTGGCGGAGATGTGCCGCATTGGCCTGCCGGTGCCCCCGGGCTTCACCATCACCACGGAGGTCTGCACGTATTATTATGCCAACCGGCGGACCTATCCCGCCGTCCTGGCCGCCCAGATGAAGGCGGGGATCGCGGCTATCGAGAAGGAAGTCGGAGCCCGGCTGGGCGACCTGGAGAATCCGCTGCTCGTCTCCGTCCGCTCCGGCGCCCGCGATTCGATGCCCGGCATGATGGACACGATCCTCAATCTCGGCCTCAACGACGACACGGTGGCCGCCCTGGCCCGCCGCACCCGGAACGACCGCTTCGCCTGGGACTGCTACCGGCGTTTCGTCCAGATGTACGGCGACGTCGTCCTCGGCGTGCAGAAGCGCGCCGGCGAGGACCACGAGCCGTTCGAGACCGTCATCGAGCAGCTGAAGCACGAGCGCCACGGGAGCCACGCGCTCGAGGACACGAAGCTCAGCGTCGACGACCTGAAGGAGCTGGTCGCGCGCTTCAAGGCCCTGGTCGCGGAACGGACCGGGCATGAATTTCCCGCCAGCCCCTGGGACCAGCTGCTGGGCGCGGTCGGCGCCGTCTTCGGCTCGTGGATGAACGACCGCGCCATCGTCTACCGCCGCAAGTACAACATTCCCCAGGAGTGGGGCACCGCGGTCAACGTGCAGGCCATGGTCTATGGCAACACCGGCGAGAACTCCGGTTCGGGCGTCGCCTTCACCCGCGATCCGGCCACCGGGGAAAAGGTCTTCTACGGCGAATTCCTGATCAACGCCCAGGGGGAGGATGTCGTCGCCGGCGTGCGCACGCCCGAGCCGGTCAAGCAGCTCCACGGCCACTTGCCGAACGCCTACCGCGAGCTCGAGCGCATCCGCCACACGCTCGAATCGCGCTTCAAGGACATGCAGGATTTCGAGTTCACGATCCAGGACCACAAGGTCTACATGCTGCAGACGCGCAACGGCAAGCGGACCGGCGTCGCCGCCGTGCGCATCGCCGTCGAGATGGTGAAGGAGAAGTTGATCGATTGGCGCACCGCCATCACCCGCGTGCCCGCGGATCAGCTCGACCAGGTGCTGGCGCCGATCTTCGACCGCGCCGCGCTCGCGTCCACCCCGGTCATCGCCACCGGCCTCCCCGCCGGGCCCGGCGCCGCCTCGGGCCAGATCTACTTCAACGCCGACCGGGCCGTCGAGGCGGCGTCGCGGAGCGAGAAGGTCCTGCTCGTCCGCGTCGAGACCTCGCCGGAGGATCTCCGCGGGATGATCGCGGCCGAGGGCATCCTTACCGCCCGGGGCGGGGTGTCGTCGCACGCGGCCCTGGTGGCCCGCCAGATGGGCAAGGTCTGCGTCTGCGGCGCAGCGGCTCTTGAGGTCGACTACGGAGCCCGCACCCTGAAGGTCGGGTCCCGCACCTTCGCCGAGGGCGAGTTCCTTTCGATCGACGGCACCTCGGGCACCGTTTACGCCGGGGAGGTCAAAACCGCCCCGTCCGAGGTCATCCAGGGGCTCATTCACGGCAACGCCGAGGCGCGCCGGAGCCGCACCTTCAGGAACTTCACCCAATTGATGAAATGGTGCGCCCAGGCCACCCGGATGCAGGTCCGCACGAACGCCGACACCCCCGAGCAGACCCGCAACGCCATGGCATTCGGGGCCACCGGCATCGGGCTGACCCGCACCGAGCACATGTTTTTCGAGGGCGACCGCATCGATGCGATGCGCGAGATGATCCTGGCCGACAACCTCGCCGCGCGCGAGATCGCGCTGGCCAAGCTCCTCCCCTACCAGCGCGAGGACTTCCTCGGCATCTTCAAGGCGCTCAAGGGCTATCCGGCGACGATCCGCTTCCTCGATCCCCCGCTCCACGAGTTCCTGCCCAACTCCCGGGAACAGCAGGCCGCCCTGGCCCAGAAGCTTGGCATCGCGGTCGAGAAGATCGAGCACCGCGTGCACGAGCTGCATGAATTCAACCCCATGCTCGGCTTCCGCGGCTGCCGGCTCGGGATCCGCTATCCCGAGATCACCGCCATGCAGGCGCGCGCCATCTTCGAGGCCGCCGCCCTCGCCAAAAAGCAGGGTCTCAAGGCCAATCCGGAGATCATGATCCCGTTGGTCGGCTTCAAGAAGGAGCTCGACCTGCAGGTGGCCCTGGTCCACGAAGTCGCCGCCAAGGTGCAGGCGGAGAAGAAGGTGAAGCTCTCCTACTCGGTCGGCACCATGATCGAGGTGCCGCGCGGCGCCCTGACCGCCGACGAGATCGCCCATACCGCCGAATTCTTCAGCTTCGGCACCAACGATCTGACCCAGACGACGCTCGGCATGAGCCGCGACGATTCCGGCTCCTTCCTCGCCCCCTACCAGGAGGCCGAGATCATCAAGAAGAACCCCTTCGCCACGATCGACCAGACAGGCGTCGGCCAGCTGATGCGGATGGCGATCGAGAAGGGCCGGGCCACCCGTCCCGGCATCAAGCTCGGCATCTGCGGCGAGCACGGCGGGGATCCCGATTCGGTCAAGTTCTGCCACAAGCTGGGCCTGACCTACGTCTCCTGCTCGCCCTTCCGCGTGCCAGTGGCGCGCCTGGCCGCGGCCCAGGCCGCGGTGGCGGATCGGTAGTTTTCGCCGGATGGTGGTAGCACGGGTTGTCCCAACCCGCCATTCGCGCCGTCCGTCCCCGAGGTCCGCTCGGCGCCTTGGGGACAAGGCGCGCTACCTTATCTAAGGCTCCTCCCGCGCTTCGGAGGGTGCCAGGGGGTTGATGGTGATCGCGGCGCCCTTAAGACCCGGGGCGGCGGCGGAAAGCGTCAGCGGCCCGGCCGGAGCACCGGCCAGATGAAACTGCACCAGCGCAAAACAACGTCCTTGGTAGGCATGCCGCTCGACGGCCTGGAACGGTTCGTGGCTGTTATGGTCGCCGCTGTCCAGGCGCAGCGTGCCGGGCCCGGCGAGGGCGAAAGTGATCAGGCCGGCGGCGGCCGGCTCCAGGACTCCATTCGCGTCGACCACGGTGGCCGTCACGGTGGCGACGCCGTCCCAGCCGGTCGCGATCCTGTCCTGGTTGGAGGTAAGTAAGATCTTCGCGGGCGCCCCCGCGGTCCGCAGCTCATCGGTCGCGACGACCTGGCCGCGGTTCGAAGCCACGGCCTTCAGGCTGCCGGGGACAAACGCCACCGTCCACTGGCGCGGCGAGGCATCGGCGTGCAGCGGTTCGGACCCGAGGGAACGGCCATTGAGGAAGAGTTCGACCTCGTCGCAGTTGCTGTAAATTTCGACGCGCTCGTCGTGGACTTCCGTCGCCACCGGCGTCCAGTCCGCGAAGAGTTCGGGCGGCCGCAGGCGATAATTTGCCGCCACCGGCGTATTGTAGCCCGGATCCGTCACCCGTGGAGCCGGAGGACGCACGCGCCGGACGATATGAACCACGGGCTCGGCGCTCCACCAGCTCTGGCGCTCGAAGGCCACGGGATGAGGCGTCCCGGTGCGGTCAATCAAACCCGACAGGGAGGAGACGAGCGGCCAGATCGGCGCCTCTCCCAGGTAGTCGATGCCGGCCCAGAGGAACTGGCCCGAATAGGCCGCGTGGTCCCGCAGCGCCAGCCAGGCTTCCCGGTCCTGGTGGATTTCGGTGCCGACAATCCTGCGCGAGGGCTTGGCGTCGTGGGCGGCCAGGAGTTCGCTGTCGCGGTAATTGGTGCCGACGACGTCGAGCAGATCGGCCAGGCCATCGTCGTAGTCGTGCGTGGCGTTGGGCCGGAGCAGCGCCTGCGTGACGGGGCGCGTGGGATCGTTCGCGTGAAAGACCCCGATCAGGCCGGAGAGGATTCGCTTGGAGAGCTCCGCGTTCGGCGTGTCGTGGATCTCGTTGCCCGCGCTGTACAGGATGATGCTCGGATGGTTGCGATCGCGGAGCACCGTATCCCGGGTGTCGGTTTTCGACCAGTCGTCGAAGTACAGATGGTAGTCGCCGATGTTCTTGGCCACCGTCCAGCAGTCGAACATCTCGTCCATGACGAGGAAGCCCATCCGGTCGCAGAGATCGAGAAACTCCGGCGCCGGCGGATTGTGAGCGGTGCGAATGGCATTGGCTCCCAGTTCCCGGAGAATCCGCAGGCGCCGCTCCCACACGTCCAGCGGCACCGCCGCGCCAAAGGCGCTGCCGTCGGCGTGGAGGCACACCCCCTTGATCTTGATATTCCGGCCGTTGAGCCAGAAGCCCGTGTCGGCGTCAAAATGGGCGTCCCGAATGCCGATCGGCACCTCCTGCCGATCGAGGGCCACGCCCCCCGCCGCCGCCTCGGCCGCCGCGGCGTAGAGATTCGGATGGTCCAGGTCCCAAAGCAAGGGATGCGGGACGACGAGGTCCTGCTGAAACACCGCCGTCTCCCCGGGACCGATCCTCTGCGGCGCCATGCCGGACGCCGCCGCGGCGCCCCGGCCGGCACCGCTGGTCAGGGCGACGGACACGGTCACCTCCTGTTCCGCGGTGGATTGATTGATCACGGTGGCTTGCACGTGGACCAGCGCCTCCCCGGCGGAAACCCTGGAGGTGGAGACAAAGATGCCGCCCCGATCGAAGTGGATGGGATTGACCGCGAGCAGCCGGACATGGCGGTAGATGCCCGCGCCCGTGTACCAGCGCGAAGCGGGCTGGTCGGCATCGTTGCAGCGCACGGCGATCACGTTGGACGGGCCCTCGCCAAAATTGAGCGATCGGGCCGGAAGCTCGTAACGGAACCCGACATAGCCGAAGGGCCGCCGGCCGAGATGGGTGCCGTTGATCCAGACGTCGCTGTTCGCCATCACGCCGTCGAACTCGATGAAGATCCGCCGCCCGGACAGGCTGGGCGGAAGATTGAAGTGCTTGCGGTACCAGCCCACGCCCGCGGGAAGGAAGGCACCGGCTCCGCCGGCGGGATTCAATCGGTCGAAGGGCCCCTCGATGCTCCAATCGTGCGGCACCTCGAGGCTCCGCCAGCCCGTATCGTTGAAATCGGGCTGCTGGGCGCCGGCGAAATCGCCGCGGCTGAACTTCCAGTCGGCATCCATCGATCGCGTCTCGGCGCGGACGCAGGGGGCGGCTCCCGCCAGCGCGCCGGCTGCTCCCAGAATCAGGACAAGGAATCGCTTCATAGGGTTGTGGGGTTGCACAGAGGAGTGTCGCCGGCCGCGCGCAAGATCAGGCCCTATTGCGGCGGACCGTCTGAATGAAGCGGCTGCGCCTGTATCGGCTCCAGTCTCGAGGATTATTATTCTCATTCAGGCCTCGGCCCTTACGCTGGCGGCCCCGTCTCGCGCATGAAGACCCTCGTCATCGAAAAGCCCGGCCAGGTCTCCTATGGCGAGAAGCCGCGGCCGGTGCCGGCGCCCGGCGAGGTCCTGTTGAAAATCAGGCGGCTCGGCTTTTGCGGCACGGACCTGAACACCTTTCGCGGCGGCAATCCCCTGGTGACCTATCCACGCGTGCCGGGGCACGAGGTCGCCGCGGTGATCGAGGCGGTGACGGCAGGCGTGCCGGGGGTCCTGACGCCCGGGCTCGAGGTCACCGTGCTCCCCTACACCGCCTGCGGGCACTGCACCGCCTGCCGCGCCGGCCGGGCCAACGCCTGCCGGCACAACCGGACCCTGGGCGTGCAGCAGGAGGGGGCGTTCACCGAATACCTCGCCATCCCCTGGGAGAAGGTCGTGGCCGCTCCCCTGGCCGCGCTCGATCTGGCCCTGGTCGAACCGCTGGCGGTCGGATTTCACGCCGTCGCCCGGGGCCGCGTGGTCGCGCGGGACACGGTGCTGGTCTTCGGCTGCGGCATGATCGGGCTCGGGGCGATCGCCGCCGCCGGCCTGCAGCGTGGCGCGACGGTCATCGCCGTCGATCTCGAGGACGAAAAGCTGGCGCTCGCCCGGCGGGCCGGCGCCGCGCACGTGATCAATTCGCGGACCGAACCCCTGCACGAGAGGCTGCTCGCGCTCACCCAGGGCCATGGGCCGGACGTCGCGATCGAGGCGGTCGGCGCGCCCGCGACTTTCCAGGCGGCGGTCGAGGAGGTCTGCTTTGCGGGTCGCGTGGTCTATATCGGGTATGCCCGCGAGCCGGTGGCCTATGAGACGAAATATTTTGTGATGAAAGAGCTCGATATCCTCGGTTCGCGCAACTCGACCCCGGAGGACTTTCAGGCCGTGATCGGCCTGCTGCAGGCCGGCCGTTATCCGGCGATCGAGACGGTCACGCGCACGGTTCCCTTCGCGGAGGCGGCCGCGGCCCTGCGCGATTGGGCCGCGCGCCCGGGAGCGGTCACCAAGATTCACGTCGAGCTGCCCTGATCGCCCGATCCGATGCCAACGCCCCCCGGCCCGCCGCGCCTGCGCGACATCACCCCGCGGCAATGGCGGTCGGGCGCCGCCGCCGGGATGGGCTGGACCTTCGACGGCCTGGAGCTGCACATTTACACGCTGGTGGCGACGCCGCTCGTCGTCCAACTGCTGGGCGCGGCCGCCAGTTCCGATCCGGGAGTGAAGGAAAAGAGCGCCTACATCCAGGCTGCGTTTCTCGTCGGGTGGGCCCTGGGCGGGGCTTTTTTCGGACGGCTGGGCGACCGCCTGGGGCGCAGCCGCACGCTCGCCTTGACCGTGCTCACCTATGCCCTGTGCACCGGCCTCTGCGCGGCGGCGCAGACGTGGTGGCAGCTCATGTTGTTCCGCTTTCTCGCCGCGCTCGGAATCGGCGGCGAATGGGCGGTGGGCGCATCGCTCCTGGCCGAAACCTGGCCCTCGGCTTGGCGGCCCTGGCTCGCCGCGATCCTCCAGACGGGCGTCAACCTGGGCATCCTCTTCGCCGCCCTGACCGTGCCCGTGCTGGCGGGCCTGACTTCGGAGCGCTTCGTCTTCCTGCTCGGCGTGCTGCCGGCGTTGCTCGTCTTCTGGATCCGGCGGCAGGTGCCCGAGCCCGAGGCCTGGCAGCGCGCGGAAGCGGCGGCGCGGACCGCGCCGCGCGTGCGGGAATTATTTCAGGGTAGCCTGGCCCGGGTCACCGGGACGACCACGGCGGTCTGCGCGCTCAGCCTTTCCGCGTGGTGGCTCTTCGCCTTTTGGCACCCGCAGCACCTGCGCCAGCTGCTGGAGGCCGCCGGAACGCCCGCGGGCGAGATCACCCGTCGGGTTTCCGCCGCCTTTTTTTCCGCAAATGTCCTCGCGATCGGCGGCAATTTTGCGGCCGGCTGGCTCGCACGCCGCCTGGGCAACCGCCGCGCGATCATCGTGATGCTGCTCGGGCTCTTTGCCAGCATGGCCGGCGCCTACGCCATTCCGCGCGGCTTCGGGGAGCTGGCCGGCTTTTGGATCCCGCTCACGGGATTTTTCTCCGGCGTCTTCGCCCTCTTCACCATGTACCTGCCGCCGCTCTTTCCGACGCTCCTGCGCACGACCGGGGCGGGCTTCTGCTTCAATATCGGGCGCCTGGCCGCCGCCGCCGCCTCGGTGGCCTTCGGCTGGGCCGCGCCCGTCGACGATTTTCGCCTCGCCCTCCTCGCATCGAGCCTGCTGGCGCTGGCGGCGGCCGTCTGGGGCTGCTGGCTGCCGGACGACCGGAAAGTGATCGCCCCGGTATAGCGGGCTGCCCGGTTGACAGGAATAGTGGAGCGGACATCCATGTTCACGCCTTCCGACCGCGCTATCATCCGGTGAATCCGCCTTCCTCCCGCCACCTGCTTTTCATCGGCACCTACACGTCCGGGGCCAGCCGCGGAATATATTCCCTGAGCCTCGATGCCGCCAGCGGGGCGTTGTCCGCTCCCGCCGTGGCCGCCGAGACCAGCCATCCCAGCTTCCTCGTTCCCGCCCCCGACGGCCGGTTTCTCTACGCCATCCGGGATTCCGAGGCCATGGTCGCGGCCTTTGCCGTGCAGGGAGCCGCCCTGGAGCCCCTGCCGGCCGCGCCGGCCCCGAAGGCCGTGGCGGGCTGCCATCTCGCGGTCGACCGGACGGGTCGGACGCTCCTGGTCTCAAATTATCACACGGGCACCATCGCTGCGCTGGTGCTCGGCGAGGACGGCAGGCCCGGGGCGGCCCAGCTCATCCGGCATGAGGGGAGCGGCCCGCATCCCGTCCGGCAGGCATCGTCGCACGTGCATTCGGCCGCAATCTCTCCCGACAACCGCTTTGCCCTGGTGTGCGATCTCGGGCTCGACCGGGTTTTCAGCTACCGGCTCGACGCCGGGCGGGCCCGGCTGACGCCGGCGCAGCCTCCATTTGCGACCGACGCGGCGGGCAGCGGACCGCGGCACTGCGCCTTCAACCGGGACGGGAGCCGCGCCTATGTCAGCCATGAGCTCGACAATACCGCCACCGTCTTTGGCTACGACGCCGCGAGCGGCGCCCTCGAGCCGCGCCAGGTAATCTCGACGCTGCCCGCCGGTTTCACGGGCAAGAGCGCCGCCGCCGAAGTGGCCCTGCATCCCAACGGGCGCTTTCTCTACGTTTCCAACCGGGGCCACGACAGCATCGCGGTCCTGGCCGTCGCGGACGCGACCGGCCTGCTCGCGCCTGTCGCCTTCTCCCCGAGCGGCGGCCGGACCCCGCGTCATTTCGCGCTCTCGCCCGATGGCGCCTGGCTCGTCTGCGCCAACCAGGACTCCGGCTCCCTCGCCGCCTTTCGGGTCGATCCTGCGACGGGCCTCCTCTCGTCCGTCGGGGATCCGGTCGCGGTGCCCGATCCGGTCTGCGTCCGATTCTTCGGTTAGACAGGCTCCATGGCCGCGGTCACCGCGGTGAAAATCTCCTGGCCGCTGAAGGGCTTCTCGAGCGAGACGTGGGCGCCCAGGCGCTTGGCCATCAGGATATAGTCTCCGCCGGGGATCTGGCCCCCGGCCGTCATGACGATGATGCGCATCCCGGGGTACTTCGACCGGACCTCGCCGATCAGCTCAATCCCGTCCCGCTCCGGCATCAATACGTCCGTGATCAGCAGGTCGAATTTCTGCTGGAGCAGCATCTCACTGGCCTTGCGGCCGTTGACCGCGGCGGCGACCTTGTGGCCGGCGCCCTCCAGCATGATCTGGAGCAGGTCGCGCAAGTCGGGCTCGTCGTCGGCGATCAGGATCGAGTAGGAGGGCATGGCAGGCTGGCCGTGTATGCGATGCCGCTAGCTCTTGTCGACCACAAAGGGAGCGAAGTACCCCGATTGCGCGGGAGGAAACCGCCCCTGGATCAGCACTCCGGCCTCGGTATGCTCCTGGGAGTGGATCTGGCCCGACTCGTGGAGCCGCGCGATGACATCATAGCGCTCGTGCGGCACCAGCAACAGGGTCGCATCGAGCCCGCCCGCGATCAGTTCCCGGCAGCGCTCTCCCAGTTCGGGGAGCCCCGCACCCGTCCGGGCGCTGATGCCCAGCGCCTCGGGAACCAGCTGGCGCGCAGCGCGCATCTGCTCCGGGCTGGCCGCGTCGATCTTGTTGAAGACGGTGATGACCGGCTTGTCCCCCGCTCCCAGTTCGGCGAGGACGCCCAGCGTCGTCTCCTGGTGCACGGCGCCGTGCGGACTGGTGACGTCGAGGACGTGGATGAGGAAGTCCGCCATGACCACCTCCTCCAGCGTGGCCTTGAAGGCTTCGACCAGCCGGTGCGGGAGGCGCCGGATGAAGCCGACGGTGTCGGTCAGGAGAAGCTTGCGGTTGCCGGCAAGCGTCAGCTGACGCGTCGTGGGATCCAGGGTGGCGAAGAGCTTGTCCTCGGCGAGGACATGGGCGCCGGTGAGCGCATTGAGGAGGGAGGACTTGCCCGCGTTGGTGTACCCAACGATGGCCGCGGTCGGCAGGGGCACCCGCAGGCGGCGGCTGCGCTGCACGCCGCGCTGCTGCACCACGTCCGCCAGTTCGGCCTTGAGCCGGGCGATCCGGTCGCGGACGACGCGGCGGTCCTGCTCGAGCTGCGTCTCGCCCTCGCCGCCCATGGCCCCCTTGCCTCGCTGGCGGGAAAGGTGCGTCCAGGCACGGGTCAGCCGCGGCAGGGAATACTCCATGCGGGCCAGCGCGACCTGCAGCACGGCGGCCCGCGTCTGCGCGCGATCGGCAAAAACCTCGAGGATGACTTCCTCCCGGTCGATCGCCGCCAGGCCGGAGAGCTCCTCCCAATTACGCTGCTGCGCGGGTGAAAGGGCGGCGTCGAGGACGATGACGTCGGCCCCCGCCTCCTTCGCCTGGGCCGCCAGTTCCTCGGTCTTGCCCTTGCCCAGCAGCGTCGCCGGGGTCCGGCTGCGCAGCTTCACCAGCGGCGCCGCCACGACGGCCATTCCGAGATTCTCGACCAATTCCTTCAGCTCGACCAGGAGTTCGTCCCCCTCCCCCTCCGCCATTTCCGGGGTCTGCACGCCGACGAGGAACGCTCGGCTAAGCTGGGCGGTGCTGCCGCGCTTGGTTTCCAGGAAATCGGCCATCGGGACGGAACGGCCAATCTGCCCCGCAACGAAACCAGGCGCAAGTGGCATCGGCTCGCCGGGCCGCGAGTCGCGGTCCTACTTCGGCTCGATCGCCACGGCCCAGAGGTCCGTTTTGCCGACGTTTTCTCCGATGTGGGTCTGGCCCCGGCGCCAGGCGACCTCTCCGGTCTTCAGGTTGGAATCGACCGTCTGGCCGTCGAGGGGTTGGTTTAATTGGCTGCCCGGCGTGGATTCGAACCACGACTAACAGAGTCAAAGTCTGCTGTGCTACCCTTACACCACCAGGCAGTGGGCGATTGACGCAGGGTGTTCCCGCCCGGACTACGGTCAAGGTTGGAAGCGGCCGGGCGCGAAGGGCGCGAAGGGCGCGGTCTTCTTCAGGTAGAGCGGATGGCCCGGGGCGCCGTCGGCGTTCCGCGCCAGGCAGACGACCTCAAAGTCCCTGAGGAGTTCACAGACCTGCGCGTCCCGGTTTCGAAACGATCCGTGACTGCCCCAGGCCGCGACGACTTTCCGGCAGCGCCGGGCGCACTCCAGCAGCCAATGGTCGTTGTCGGACCCGATCGGATCGGACGCGGCCTTCATGTCCTTTGGATCCGTCGCCCTCCACGCGAACAGATTCGTCATGATGAAGCCCGCGTAACCCTCGCGCAGCGAATAGCCCAGGATGCGGGTCAGCGTCGGATCCAGCTGCCTTTCATCCGCGGTCGACGGGTTCAAGCCGACCCACATCAGCAGCCGCCCTTCGCTGAACAAGGGATCCGGCCGGTGCATCAAGGTGTAGCGATGCCGCCGGTCGGCGGAGAACACGCAGGCGTTATTCATGAACGGCGTCCGGGGGCATCCCGGCGATTGGGGCGCGGCGCAGTGGAAATTCAACGCGAAAAGCGGCCCCGCGCCCGCGCCCGTCGCTCGCCGCGCCGATCGAGCCGCCATGCAGCTCGACCAGCCGGCGTGAGATCGCGAGCCCGAGCCCCAGGCCGGAGAAGGGATGCGATCCGCGCCGCTCGGCATGGTCGCCCTGCGAAAACGCCTCGAAGATCCGCGCCATCTCCTCGGCCGTCAGGCCGATCCCGTTGTCCCGGACCTCGACCGTCCAGCGGGTTTGATCGGGCGAAAGGCCGGTCGTCACGGCGACCTCGCCGTCCTCCGGGGTGAACTTGATCGCATTCTTGAGCACGTTCCAGAGGACCTGCTTCAGCCTGACCTCGTCGCCCCACAGCGTGGAGCGCGGCGCCTCGGGCCGGAAGTGGAGGATGAGGCGCTTTTGCTCGAGCTCGCCGCGCACCATCGCGAGGACATCCCGCACGATGTCGTGCGGGTCGAGCAGGCGGAGCTCAAGGGTCAGCTTGCCCCGCTCGATCCGGGTCACGTCCAGCAGGTCGTCGATCAGCCGTGCCTCCAGCGTCACGTTCTTGGCGATGATTTCGAAATCGGCCCGCACCTCGGGCGGGAGGCCGGCATCCTCGGCCGCCGCGCTGGTGAGGAGGAGGATCGGGTTCAGCGGCGTGCGCAATTCGTGGGAAAGCCGGGCGAGAAAGTCGTTCTTCGCCCGGGAAGCCGCCCGGGCCTGCGCCTCGCTGGCGGACAGCGCCGCCTCGCGCTGGCGCAGATCCTCATTGACGCGGGTCAGTTCCGCGGTGCGCGCCGCGACCCGGGCCTCGAGATCGCTGTTGGCCAGCCGCAGCGCCTCCTCCGCCTTTTCCCGCTGGGCGATCTCCTGCTCGAGGGCCCCGTTGCTGGCCGCCAGCGCCTGGGTTTTTCGGGAGAGTTCGACAAAAACCGCCACCTTCGACTTCAGGATCTGCGGATTGATGGGCTTGGTCAGGTAATCGACGGCGCCGGTCTCATAGCCCTCCAGCACATCCTTGTCCTCCTGGTAGTAGGCCGTGAGAAAGATGATCGGTATATGCTGCGTGCGCCTCCGCTGCTTGATCAGGTGGGCCAGCTCGAGGCCGCTGAGCCCGGGCATCTGGATATCGAGCACGATCGCCGCAAACTCCTGCTCGAGCAGCAGCAGCAGGGCCTGCTCCGCCGTGAGCGCGCGCACCAGGCGGTATTCCGATGAATCCAGCGTGGTTTCCAGCACGTCGAGGTTGCGGGCCTCGTCGTCCACCAGGAGGATGCTGACCGCGGCCGGCGGAGCCGAGGGAGGGGCGGCGGCGGCGGGCGCAGCCGCCGGGAAGCGGGAGGACAAGGGCGCGGATGCCGGCGGCGGGCTTCCCGCCGTCATGGGGATGAGGCTCCAGGCTCGGCACGGGGGCTAGCGGTAGAGCCAGACGCGCAGAAGGGAGAGGAGTTCATTGGTGTTGACCGGCTTGGCGATGTAGTCGGACGCGCCCGCGGCCAGGCACTTGTCCCGGTCGCCCTTCATCGCCTTGGCGGTCAGCGCCAGGATCGGCAGGGCGCCCACGTCGGGATTCTTGCGGATCTCCTTCATGGTTTGGTAGCCGTCCATCTCGGGCATCATGATGTCCATCAGGACGACGCCGATATCGGGCTGGTTCTGGATGATCTCGATCGCCTGCCGGCCGTTGGTGGCGCTGACGACATTCATCTCCTGGTTTTCGAGCATGGTCGTCAGCGCGAAGATGTTCCGGGCGTCGTCGTCGACGACCAGCACCTTGTGTCCCCGCAGGATGTCGTTGGAGGCATGGAGGCGGTCCAGCATCTTTTGCTTCGACTCCGGGAGCCCGGCCACCACCCGGTGCAGAAAGAGCGCGGTCTCGTCGAAGAGCCGCTCGGGCGACTGGACGTCCTTGACCAGGACGGTCTTCGCCACGGTCTTCAGCTGTGCCTCCTCGTCGGGGCTCAGGTCCTTGCCGGTGAAAACCACGATCGGGATCTCGCGCAGCGTCGGCTCGGCCTGGACCCTCGCCAGCAGGTCGAATCCCGTCATGTCCGGCAGGCGCAGATCCAGGACGCAGCAGTCGAACGGCCGGTCGAGGAGCCTCTCCAGCGCCTCCGCGCCGGTGGCGGCCACCACGACCTCGATGTCATCGTGCTGGAGCAGCTCCACAATGCCCTGGGCCTCGATCGCGTGGTCCTCGACCACCAGCAGCCGCTTCACGTGCGGCTCGATGAATTTCTTGATCCGCTCGAAGCACTGCTCCAGGCCCTCGGTCGTGGTGGGCTTGACCGCGTACGAGAAGGCCCCGTGCGCGAGGGCATGGGACCGCTCCTCCTCCACCGAAATGATCTGCACCGGGATATGCCGGGTGGTCGGACTGAGCTTGAGGTTGTTCAGGACCGTCCAGCCGAGCATGTCGGGCAGCGCCACGTCCAGGGTGATGGCGGCCGGCTGGTACTGGCGGGCCAGGACGAGGCCGGCGCTGCCGCGGGTGGCGACAATGCCCTTGAAACCCTTCTCGCGGGCCAAGCCCAGCAGCACCCGGGCATAGTGGGGGTCGTCCTCGATGATGAGGATGCTCTGGTCGCCCGGCTTCAGCTCGTCGCGGTCGTCGGCGATGACCTCCTCGCGCGGGGCCGGCTGGATCAGGGGAGCCGGGGTGGCGCTGGCGAGGTTCTTTTCCAGGGAGGGCTCGAGGTAGAAGGTGGGCAGGTAGAGGGTGAAGGTGCTGCCGGCGCCCGGTGTGCTGATCAGCCGGATCTCGCCGCCCAGGAGCGTGGCCAGTTCGCGCGAGATCGACAGGCCCAGGCCCGTGCCGCCGTATTTGCGGCTGGTGCCCGCATCGGCCTGCTGGAAGGCCTCGAAGATCAGCTTTTGCTTCTCCTGGGCAATGCCGATGCCGGTGTCGGCGATGGCAAAGGAGACGACCTGCGGGGCACGCTTCAGGATCGAATGCCCGTGCGTCCAGCCCTCGGTGGCCGGACCGACCCGGACGGATACCTGCCCCTGCCCGGTGAATTTGAACGCGTTCGAAAGGAGGTTCTTCAGGATCTGCTGCAGGCGCTTCGGATCCGTGCTGATGCCCCGCGGGAGGTCGGGAGAGAAGTCCACCTGGAAGGGCAGGTTCTTCGATTCGGCGATATGGCGGAAGTTGCGCTCGATGGAGTCGCGCAGCGAGGAGAAGCTGATTTCCTCCGCCTCGACCGTGACCGTTCCCGACTCAATCTTGGACAGGTCCAGGATGTCGGTGATGAGGTTGAGCAGGTCCGAGCCCGAGGAATGAATATTGCGGGCGAATTCCACCTGTTTGGGCAGGAGATTGCCCGCGCTGTTGTCGGCCAGCTGCTGGCCGAGGATGAGGATGGAGTTGAGCGGCGTGCGCAGCTCGTGCGACATGTTGGCCAGGAATTCCGACTTGTACTTCGAGGTCAGCGCGAGCTCGGCCGCCTGCTCCTCGAGGGCCCGGCGGGCCTGCTCGACCTCGCGATTCTTGCGCTCGACCTCGGCGTTCTGTTCGGCCAGCTGGCGCGCCTTTTGCGCCAGTTCTTCGTTGGTCTGCTGCAGCTCCTTCTGCTGCGATTGCAGCTCGACCGTCAGCTGCTGCGACTGCTGGAGGAGTCCCTCCGTGCGCATCGTCGCCTCGATGGTGTTCAGCACGACGCCGATCGACTGCGTCAGCTGTTCGAGGAAGGAGATGTGGGTGACGCTCAGCGGGTGCAGGGAAGCGAGCTCGATCACCGCCTTGGTCTGGCCCTCGAACAGCACGGGCAGCACCACGATGGCGGCCGGCTCGGCGTCGCCCAGGCTCGAATGCACGCGGGTGTAGCCGCCGGGGATGTCGTTGAGCAGGATGCGCTGCTGCTCGACCGCGCACTGGCCGACCAGGCCCTCGCCGAGCCGGATGCGCTGGGGCTGGCCCGGCCGCTGGGCGTAACCGGCCAGCAGCCGCAGGCTGGCGCCGGCGCCCGTCTCCTTGTCCTCGTCCATCTGGTAGATGGTCCCCTGCTGGGCGCGGACGAGCGGCGCCAGCTCCGAGAGCAGCATCTTGCCGACCGTGAAGAGGTCGCGCTGGCCCTGGAGCATGCGGGTGAACTTGGCCAGGTTGGTCTTCAGCCAGTCCTGCTCCTGGTTGGTCTCGGTCGTGCCACGAAGATTGTAGATCATCGTGTTGATGTTGTCCTTCAGCTCCGCCACCTCGCCGCGGGCGTCGACCTGGATCGAGCGCGTGAGGTCGCCCTTGGTCACCGCCGTCGCCACCTCGGCGATGGCCCGGACCTGGGTGGTGAGATTGGCCGCCAGGAGATTGACGTTGCCGGTCAGGTCCTTCCAGGTCCCGGCCGCGCCCGGCACGTGCGCCTGGCCGCCCAGCCGGCCCTCGACGCCGACCTCGCGCGCCACGTTGGTCACCTGCTCGGCGAAGGTCGCCAGCGTGTCCGTCATGTTGTTGATCGTCTCGGCCAGCGCGGCGACCTCGCCCTTGGCCTCGACCGTGAGCTTCTGGCGCAGGTTGCCGTTGGCCACCGCGGTCACCACCTTGACGATGCCCGAGACCTGGTCGGTCAGGTTGGCCGCCATGACGTTGACCGAATCGGTCAGGTCCTTCCAGGTGCCGGCCACGCCGGTCACCAGCGCCTGCCCGCCGAGCTTGCCCTCGGTGCCCACCTCGCGCGCCACCCGCGTCACCTCCGCGGCAAAGGCGTTCAGCTGGTCCACCATTGTGTTGATGGTGTTCTTGAGCTCCAGGATCTCGCCCTTTACGTCCACCGTGATCTTGCGCGAAAGGTCGCCGCGGGCCACCGCGGTCGTGACCTCGGCGATGTTGCGCACCTGACCGGTGAGGTTGGCGCCCATCGCGTTGACCGAATCCGTCAAGTCCTTCCACGTCCCGGCCACGCCCGGCACGACCGCCTGCACCCCGAGGCGGCCCTCCGTGCCGACCTCGCGCGCCACGCGCGTCACCTCCGAGGCGAACGACCGGAGCTGCTCCACCATCGTGTTGATCGTCTCCTTCAGCTGCAGGATCTCGCCGCGCACGTCCACCGTGATCTTGCGCGAGAGGTCGCCGTTCGCCACGGCGATCGTCACCTCGGCGATGTTGCGCACCTGCGTCGTCAGGTTGTTCGCCATCGAGTTCACGTTGTCCGTCAGGTCCTTCCAGGTGCCGGCCACCCCGGGCACCTCCGCCTGGCCGCCGAGCTTGCCCTCCGTCCCCACCTCGCGCGCCACCCGCGTCACCTCCGAGGCAAAGGCGTTCAATTGGTCCACCATCGTGTTGATGGTGTTCTTCAGTTCCAGGATCTCTCCCCGGACGTCCACCGTGATCTTGCGCGAGAGGTCGCCCTTGGCCACCGCCGTCGTGACGTCGGCGATGTTGCGCACCTGGGTCGTCAGGTTGTTCGCCATCGAGTTCACGTTGTCCGTCAGGTCCTTCCAGGTGCCGGCGACGCCCTGCACCTGCGCCTGGCCGCCGAGCTTGCCCTCCGTCCCCACCTCGCGCGCCACCCGCGTCACCTCGGCCGCGAAACCGTTGAGCTGGTCCACCATCGTGTTGATGGTTTCCTTCAGCTGCAGGATCTCGCCCTTCACATTCACCGTGATCTTGCGCGAGAGGTCGCCCCGCGCGACGGCCGTCGTCACGTCGGCGATGTTGCGCACCTGCGTCGTCAAATTGGTCGCCATGGCGTTGACCGAGTCGGTCAAATCCTTCCACGTGCCGCCCACGCCCGGGACCTGCGCCTGTCCGCCCAGTTCGCCCTCGGTCCCGACTTCGCGCGCCACGCGGGTCACCTCGGCGGCGAAGCCGTTGAGCTGATCGACCATCGTGTTGATGGTTTCCTTCAGCTGCAGGATCTCGCCCTTCACGTCCACCGTGATCTTGCGCGAGAGGTCGCCGCGGGCGACCGCGGTCGCCACCTCGGCGATATTGCGCACCTGCCCGGTGAGGTTCGCGGCCATCAGGTTCACGTTGTCCGTCAGGTCCTTCCATGTGCCCGCCACGCCGGGCACCGCCGCCTGGCCGCCCAGCTTGCCCTCCGTCCCCACCTCGCGCGCCACCCGCGTCACCTCCGAGGCAAAGCCGTTCAATTGGTCCACCATCGTGTTGATGGTGTTTTTTAGCTCCAGAATCTCCCCGCGGACGTCGACCGTGATCTTGCGCGAGAGGTCGCCCTTCGCCACTGCCGTCGTCACCTCGGCGATGTTGCGCACCTGCGTCGTCAGGTTGTTCGCCATCGAGTTCACGTTGTCCGTCAAATCCTTCCATGTGCCCGCCACGCCGGGCACGGTCGCCTGGCCGCCCAGCTTGCCCTCCGTCCCCACCTCGCGCGCCACCCGCGTCACCTCCGAGGCAAAGCCGTTCAATTGGTCCACCATCGT
>Ga0302325_10012134_pt1 | contig 18521 bp, 14 predicted proteins | sample Palsa_T0_2_FD_201948 | JGI IMG/M metagenome (GOLD analysis project Ga0302325, IMG submission 201948) | Peat permafrost microbial communities from Stordalen Mire near Abisko, Sweden - Palsa_T0_2 | ecosystem: Environmental > Terrestrial > Soil > Palsa > Peat permafrost | place: Sweden: Abisko...
TCGGGGGTGGCCGGCAGGCCACCCCCGACGGAGTGTCGTCCACCGGCTATGGGTTGGCTTCGATGCGTGAGATCGTGTCGGTGGACGGGCTGGTGGCCCAGATCGCGGTGCCCGCGGGCGCGATCGCGTAGGCCGATCCGAAGCCGGTGGTGCTGGCCGGAGCGATTCGGATCGGCCGTCCGGCGCTCTCGCCGGTGCGCGTGTCGATGCGGGTGATCGTGCCGTCGCTGTCATCGGCGACGAACACGTAGCCGTCGGTCGCGCCGAGGTAGAAGTTGCTGCCTGAAGGTAGCGATACCGACTTTCCGATCACGCGCAGAGTGCTTGGATCCAGGTGTTTGATGGTGGCGTTGGAGTTGTCGATGATCCAGACACTGCCGCCCGCGAGCACGATCCCGATCGGGAAGCCGCCGACATGGGCCCGGGTGATCGCGCGAGTGGCAGGGTCGATTCGGAGCACCTCCCCGGCGTTGGCTGCGCTGGCCCAAAGGTAGCCACCGCCGTAGGCCAAGCCGAGGACATTGCTGGTTGGGCTAAGCGCCAGCGGCGGGGCGATCGGCGCGAGGGTTGCCGGGTTGAATTCCTGGAGCGTGGTGGGGATGTCACCGTGTTTCTCCTGGATCTCCCAGAGTGCGCCGTCGCCGATGACCATCGGGCCGCCTGAGATCTGTTGGCGCCGGCGGGCCAGCACGCGACCGGTCCGCGTGTCGACTGCGATCAGTTCTCCGGGCGCGACGCCGACGCTCGTGCCGGCGATCCCCGGGTCAGCGATCAGGCTGTTCCCGTCCAGTGCCAGATTGCTGGTCGCTCCTCTCAGTGGCACGGTTTGCTGGACGGTTCCGGTGGCGAGGTTGAGGTGCAGCAGTTGACCGTCGGGCTCAATGTTCTCCTTGGCGTCCGATCCGTGGATTGAGACCCATAGCCCGCCGGGGACGAAGACCGCGAAGTCGGGCGATCCAGGGAGATGCAGGGTCGCCGTGACGCCCTTTGTCGTTGCCTGCTCGCTTGGTCCGCTCGTTAGGAGGACTACCGACGCGGCGGCCGCGATCAGCACCGACGCAATGATGATCGCGGTTCGAAGGCGGCGTGGGCTGGTGTCGTCGTCTGTCGCTGTCATCGTGCGCATCATGATCTTGGCTCCAGTCGCTGTCCAGGTTCACGAAGCCTTGACGGTCACGCTCCGGCCGGTCTTCGCGTCGATCATCAGGGTTCCCTGGGGCGTGCAGGCCGCTGCGACGTAGCCCTGCGCTTCCAGCCGATACATCTGGCCGGAGCTCGCGAGGGCGCCGTTGGCCGGGTTCGCGCCGGTGGCGTGCGCTGCGAGCGGAACCGCGCCCGCCGCAACCGCCGCGATTGAGACCGCGGCGATCCGGAGGCGATGGCGAGGGCGTTCACTGGTCGGCTCGATTTGTGCTGTCGGTGCGCTCATGGTGATCCTCTCTGGATTTAGGTTGTGAGCGATGCGGCCAGCAAACCAACCGGTGGCGGAATGCACCTCGGGGATACCCCTTAGATCCGCTGGATTCCAGGGAAAACCCTGAGGCGGTGGCGCCTAAGTCTGCGACCATGCGCGCCATGCCGATTCGTGTGCTGATCGTCGATGATCACCCGGAGTTCCGGGCGGTCGCCCGCGAGCTGTTGGAGGAGGCCGGCTATGTGGTGAGCGGTGAGGCGGCGGGCGCTGTGGAGGCGATCGCGGCGGCAGCTGCCCAGGCGCCCGACGTTGTCCTGCTCGACGTAGTGCTTCCCGATGGGAACGGGTTCGATGTCGCCGCGCATCTGTCACGTGACCCCAGCGGACCGGCGGTCGTGATGGTCTCCTCGCGCGAGGCGGAGGATTACGGCCGGCGGGTGGCGGGCTGTGGCGCGGCGGGGTTCGTGTCCAAGTCGCGGCTGTCGGCGGCGACGCTCGCGAGCGTGTTGGCGTGATCTCCCGCGCCACTTTGGTCTCGCCCTCGGCAAGGTCGCTGTTGCGCGACCCGGTGCTCGTGCTTCCGCTTTCCGTCGCCGCCGGGTTGGGGCTCGGCTGGGAAGGGAGGCGCACCGGCGTCCCAGCCTCCCTGGTCGCGGTCGACGTTGCCCTGAGCTGGGGTCTGGTCGCGGCTTCGGTGATCGCGTCGGGGCGCGCGCGCTGGCGCCGCCCACGGCTACTACTCGCGCTTGCGGGCATGTTGGTGCTGGCAGGAGATCTGGAGTGGTGCGGCTCGGCTGGCCTCTGGACAGTGGGGCTTGTTCTCCAGCTGGTTTGGCTCGCGGTGATCGTCCAGCTGATGCTGACCTTTCCCGACGGGCGGTCGTGGTCCAGGCTTGCCGTTATCACGATTGCGGCGGGCTACCTAGCCGCTCTCGTGGGCGGGCTGGCGTCCGCGCTCGTGAGCACCGATTCCCGAGACGCCTTGTCGATTCTCTCCAGCCAGAGCGCTGAGGACACGATCGGTCGGATCCGAGCCGGCTTGGGGTTCGCCGTGCTGCTCTCGACGATCGGTCTCGTCGTATGGCGGTTGGCGTCGTCGCGGGGAGCGACCCGCCGCGCGCAGGCGCCGCTGTTGATCGGCGCGGTACTGGCGTTCCCGCTGACGATGGTCTGGCTCGGCCATCAGGCACTGACCGGTCAGGACCCGTCGACCGTACTCACCGCGGCCTCGAGTGCGCTGATCGGGCTGATTCCGCTCGGGTTCGTGACGGCGATCGGATGGTCGCGGCTGCGCCGCACTCAGGCCAGCGATCTGGTCGTCGAGCTGCGGACCGCCGGCGAGCGGACGCTCCGCGACCGGCTTTCACGGGCGCTCGGGGATCCGACGTTGCAGCTTGCGTACCGGCTCGACGATGGCCGTTATGTCGACGAGTCCGGCCGGCCAGCGGTCCTGCCCGAGCGCCCCGGACGGGCGGTGACGCTGCTGAGCGCCGGCGATGAGGTTCTCGCCGCGCTCGTGCACGACCCGGTGTTGCTTGATGAACCTGCGCTCGTCGAGTCGGTACGGGCGACGGCAGGGCTCGTGCTCGAGAACGAGCGCCTCGCGGCCGAGGTCCGAGCCCAGCTCGCCGAGGTGCGCGCATCACGGGCCCGTCTGGTCGCTGCCGGTGACGAGGAACGCCGCCGGATCGAACGAGACTTGCACGACGGCGCCCAGCAACGCCTCGTCGCAGTCTGCGTCACGCTCGGCATGGCCGCCGGCCGCGCGGACCCGGCACTGGCTGACATGCTCCGCCGCGCCCAGGACGACCTGGAGGAGGCGCTCGGCGAGCTGCGGGCTCTCGCTCGCGGAATCCACCCGACACTACTTCAGGAGGAAGGATTGGATGCCGCCCTCGAGGCGCTGGCACGACGTGTGCCACTGCCGGTCAGCATCGAAGGCTCGGCCGGTTCTCGCCTTACACCGGCGATTGAGCTCGCGGCCTACTTCCTGACCACAGAGGCATTGACCAACACCGTCAAGCACGCCGGCGCATCCAGCGCGATGGTTTGCTTGGAACGGAGCAACGGCAAGCTCAAGGTCACGGTCAGCGATGACGGCGTCGGAGGCGCCGAACTGGCGCCGTCCGGCGGTCTATCCGGGCTGCGGGACCGGGTCGAGGCGCTCGATGGGACACTGAGCGTCCAGAGCAGCCAAGCGGGCGGAACTACCGTCAGCGCGGAGCTACCGTGCGGGTCGTGATCGCCGACGACGCCGCGCTGGTCCGCGACGGTCTCGCGCTGCTGCTCGCCGAACACGGAGTCGAAGTCACAGCGAAGGTCTCCGACGCCGACGCGCTGATCGCAAGCGTGGATCAACACAACCCGGATGCCGCGCTTGTCGACATTCGCATGCCGCCCACCCACACCGATGAAGGACTGCGCGCCGCGCAGGAAATCCGCGCACGCCACCCACACATAGCGGTGCTCGTTCTCTCCCAGCACCTCGAGTTCAGCTACGCACAGCGGCTGATCCAGGACAACCCCGCGCGTGTCGGCTACCTCCTCAAAGAGCGCATCGGGCGCGTCGACCAGCTCCTCGACGCACTGAGCCGCGTTACGTCCGGCGAATGCGTCATCGACCCAACAATCGTCAAGGAACTTCTTGACCACTCCAGAGCCTCCGACCCGCTCGACGAGCTCACGTCCCGAGAGCGCGAGATCCTCACACTGATCGCCGAAGGACGCTCCAACCATGGCATCTGCCAAGCCCTCTGGCTCAGCCCGAAAACCGTCGAGACCCACATCCGCAGCGTCTTCGGCAAACTCGATATCCCGATCACGAGCGAAGACAACCGCCGCGTCCTCGCTGTGCTCGCATACCTACGTCGCTGAAGCAGGAGACGAGGTTGCGCTGCGGTGCGGCTAGCCACAGCCGGATATACGGGCGTATACTGTGTTGACGACCTATCGCGTTGGGCGCATGCCTTCAGAGCGTGGCTGATGGATGTTCCTGGGCTGTCGCGCCTTGTGTTGATTCGTTGGTTTGAGTTGCCCTCGCTGCTCGACACGGTCGAGGCTCTTCTGGACGTGTTTCACCGCGTGGGCCTTGAAGGGTTTGACCTTGTGGCCGCGGCGAACTCGTTGTTCTCCTACGTGCTTTCCCGCGGGGAACTCGAGGAGGCGGTTCGCGCTTCCGGTGTGCGGCGATCGTTGCCATGGGAGAACGGCGACACGCCCCGCCCATTGCTCAACTCGCTGCGCGGCGAGTACGAGGTCGCCCGCCTGGACGAGCACTTCGACTTCGGTCTAGAGCTGTTGCTCAGCGGACTTCTCGGCCACGGCGGGGCCCGATGACCGAACGGCTGATCCGGCCCGCGGAGGAAGATGACCTTGCGGCGATCGTGGCCATCTACAACGAGGTGATGCAAACGTCGTCCACGATCTGGCGGGAGGAGCCCACCTCGGTCGCCGAGCGTCAGGAGTGGCTTGCGGAGACCTCGACTATGGGATACCCGGTCCTGGTTGCGACCGATGCCTCAGGCGTGCTCGGCTTTATCGCAGCCGAGCCGTTTCGTTCGTGGCCGGGCTACGCGGCAACGTGGGAGCACTCGGTTCACGTTCGCCGCGACGTACGCTCTCGCGGCGTCGGGGGTTGCGTGCTTGCTGCGATGGAAGCGACGCTGCGGACTCGGGGCGCCCACATCATGGTTGCCGGCATCGACTCCGAGAACGACGGCTCGTTGCGCTTCCACACTCGCGCAGGGTTTCTCGAGACGGGACGCATGCCCGAGGTCGGCCAGATGAGAGGTTCGTGGCGAGACCTTGTCCTGCTCCAAAAGACCCTGACGGCGTGACGGCCGCGCCCGCGGCCTGGGCCTGCTCCGCGCCAGGCCCTCACCAACCGATAAACACCCACACGGAGAAACGACAGGAGCTTCGTTTATAGCTGGATCGGCTATAAAGAGGTATAGAGCGCTAGCTTGCGTGGGCCGTCCGGTGTCAAACGGGTAGCTGCGGCGCACGAACTTCGCGTAAGGGCATACGGTGAAATTCCCGTGGCTTCCCGTTTGTCTCGGCTTGGCCTTAAGCTCGGCGGAGGTCACGAGCAAGTACAAGGCGAGGACATCAGGATCGACGGCGGGCTAACGTGCGTCAAGGGTCCCGAAGGTGAGCCGGGGTGCTGCGTCCTTATGCCCTTCCACGTCGTTGGTGGTCCCGGCGGCGGGACAGACAACCCTTAGCGAGTCGTTTCGAGCGGCCGACCGCACGGAGAGCACACAGGGCCCGGCCCCCACGGCCGGACGGTCGGTCGGTCCGTTCCGAACAAGGCGCTACGTGCGGCCGCCGCTTGTTTCTAGTCCCGGGCGTGGAATTCAATTCGATAGACGAGCGTGTCCTCGTCGATCGGCCCGGCGTGCGCGGCGCGCCGCCGTAGCGTCTCGCGGTCGGGCTCGCCGGCTCGTCGGACGTCCTCTCCGGTGATTGCCGCGAAGGGGACAAGCTCGATGGCGTCAACCTCGATCTTCCCGAGGCCGACCCGGTAGCGGCCGCCCTCCTTGACCCGTGGCCGCTTCCACAGTCGGACCGAGAGCGTGATGTCTCCGGCCAGGACGTCGTTGCGCAACTCGGGACTGAACTCCACGCCCGGGACCCTAGCTGGCAACCCGCCTGCGGTGCGCCCATCGCGCCGAGCGTTAGCCTGAAGGATCGGATGGAGCTAATTCGCTACGAGGATGCCGATCTGGAACTGATCGACGCGCTCGAGACCGATCCAACGGTGATGCGCGAACTCGGCGGTCCGATCGAGCGCTCTCCCGCGTCAAGCTAAACCCGATAGTTGCCCTGATCGAACCAGGTCTTGAGCGCCGGGAGCTGGGAGGCGAGGTAGTCGGGATCGTTGAGCCAGATGGAGTAGGCCTCGGCGTAGAACTCTTCGGGGTGAGCCGGCCAGTTGTCTTTGGCGTAAGTGGTGAGGGGCTTGATCTTCTGGGCGTTGACGAAGTCGACGAATGCCTTCAGCCGCTTGGATCCGGGTGCGCCGGCGACGGTGGCGGACACTGCCGCGGTGGCGTCCTTGGCGGTCTTGAGCTTCGAGCGGGCGTCGGCGCTCGTCTGGGCGGAGGCGAACCACACGTCCTGGGCGGCACTGAGGGCCGCCCAGTCGGCGATGGCCGGGTTGCCGGCGGGGAGGGCGGCTTTCTCCTTGTCGCGGGCGGTGATCGTCTTCTGGGCGGCCTGCTCGGATGCGGGGTGGGCGTTCGAGCTGGTCTCGTTGGCGAACTTATCGATCGCGCCGATGGCCGCCTGGAGGGCGCGGAAGTAGGCTTTCGAAGCTTGCTTCTGGGCGTCGGAGTAGGCGTTGAACGTGGTGGCCGCGGCGGTCGATGCGGCGTTGACGGTGGCGACCGCGGTGCCGGAGGCCGCGAGCGCCCGGTTGACCGTGCCCTGGGCGGCGAGCTCGGCGTGCTTGGCGTCGAGGCGGGCTTTGTTCTCGACCGCGTGGCCCGCCTCGTGGAGGATCGTTTCGAAGCTCATGGGGCCGGCCGCGCCGGCGCCGCCGATGAACGAGATCGCGTCGTTCGAGAAGGCACTGTCAGCGATCTCGAGCTGCCGCGTGTCGGTGAGGGTTGTCCCTGCGGCGTTGATGCTCTGATTGGCGCTGAACTGACCGCCCCTTGGCTTTCCATCCGGGCCCACGATCGTCGCCTGGCGCACCAGGTCGACGCCGTTCAGCGCGGCTCGGTCGGTCTGGGGCAGGCGCGACAGCGCGGCGGAGACCGTGCTCAGCTCCGTAGGCGTCCATGTCGCGGACCCGTCCACAACCTTGGAGAAGCCGAAGGCCGCGACCAGCGACGCCGTCGCGGTCTGCACATCCTTGAATTGCGAGATCGCCGGGAGGCCTCCGCTCGCGATCAGCATCGCGTGGGCGTTGCCGGAGGCATCGAGCTGGATGGTGATCCGGCCGAGCGGGGCGGCGCCGCCGGCCGGGGCCGGTCCGATGGCCGTGACCGAGTCGAGCTCGGTGCCCCAGTTGCTCTTCGCGGCACGCTGCACGAGCGCGTTCCAGAGATACAGCTCGGCGGGGGTGCCGGCCGTCGCCCCCGTCACCGAGACGGTCTTCCCGAGTTCGCCACTGGTCTGCTTGGCGGTGACCTGGTCCTTGAGATCATCCAGCTTGGTGCCGGGGGCCGGCGGACTGAAGGTCTGTGCGCCCGTGTCGTACTGGAGCGGCGGCGGGGGCGCCGGTGTGGTCTTGGGCTGGCGGCGTAGCACCGGGGCGGTCGCAGGCGCAGAGAGCGCGTGGACGAGCTCGTGCGCGAGCAGCCGCCGCCCCGCGAGGCTCGCGGGGTCATACCGCGAAGGACCGAAGACGATGTGGTCCGGAACTGCGTAGGCCTCGGCGCCGAGAAGCTCGGCCGAGCCGGCGGCGACTGCGTCGGTGTGAATGCGGACAGCCTCGAGGCGATGGCGCTCGACAGCGCTCAAGGCCGGGGGCGCCGTTCGGCCTTCGCGTCGTGAGCCGAGCTCGCGGATGGCGGCGCCCGCGAACTCGTCCGCCTGGCGCTCCTCGCGGTCGGTGACACCGCCCACGCTCAAGTGCTCGCGCGTGGGCGCGACGCGGGACGGGCGGCCGGCCGCGACCAGTGGCCGCAGCGCGGGGCCGAGCTCGCCGATCGCTCGCGGGTCGAGCCTCTGGCCGGGGGCCGACAGCGTCGCCGTCGCGCTCTCGGGGACAAGGGGCAGCGTGCTCGGCCGCTGAGTGCCTGCGCCGCTGCGCGCGGCGCGGGTGCTCGCGCGCCTGCGGACCGCTCCGGGCGCGCCGGCACCGCCTTTGATCGGGGCCCGGGCTCGTGCGCGCTTCCCCAGGAGCGTCATCATCGCCATCCTACTCGCGGCCGCCCGTCGGAAGGGGAATTACAATCCGCGAATGGGGACCCTCGTGTGCACGGGTGCCGCGCTCCAGTGCTCGTTCGGTACCACGCCGGCGACGTTCAGCGCGTCGAGCACCGACGTGAGCGCTAACGGTGCCGGTGCCGGAGCGGTGAGCGACGTCGGCGCGGAGAACGTCCCCGCGTTCGGGATGTGCACCTCGATGTCCAATCCTCAGGTGGCGAGCGCCTCGGCCGCTGCGGAGACGCTCACCCCCCAGCCCTGTCAGCCCGTTCTCAGCCCGTGGACGCCGGGCTCGTCGAGCGTCACCGTCGATGGCAACCCGGCGCTCGACGACGCGTCCACGTGCTTGTGCTCGTGGGGGGGAACGATTAGCGTGGGCTCCCCCGGGCAGGCGGGCGCAACGGTGACGTGAACGACCGGAGACTCGAGCCGTGGGAACCATGATCCGAGGAGGAGCCAGACCGGGACCTTCGCCCGCGGTGAAGCCGGTACGCCGGCGATCCCCTCGCGCCGTGAGGGCGGATCCGGCTGACAGTAGGGCCGGGGTACGACCGTTACGGCCGTCCCATGTTCCGGTGCTCGAGCGCACGCCGGCGCTCACCACCCACCCCGGCGACCGGGACGAGATCGCGGCGGAGCAAGTGTTGCGTGCCGGGCCCGGCGCGCCCGGTGCGCGGTCGTTCGCGCCCCGCGCGCCCGCGCAGGCGCCCAGTCGCGAGTCACGCCGGGCGGCCTTGCCCTCGTCGGTAGCCGCGGTGGTGGCACGGCCGGGGAAGCCGCTCGCGCCGGAGATGCGACGGAGCTTCGAGGACCGCTTCGACGTCGGCCTCGACGCGGTGCGGCTTCACGATGGCGCCGACGCAGAGGCTGCGACGCGGGAGCTGCGGGCGAGCGCTTTCGCCTTCGGTCCTCACATCGTGCTGCGCAAGGGGTGGGAGGATGCGCGTACGGCGGGCGGAGACTCCTTGCTCGCGCACGAGCTCGGTCACGTCATCTCGCCGCCGGCTGAGGCGCTGATCGGACTCCAGCCCGCGACGACCGGCGGCCCTCCCGTTCCCGCGCCCGCCGACGCCGATGCCGTCCTGCGCCGCTGGCTCGGTCAGCATCAGCTCGCGCCGCCCGAGCAGCAGCCGAGCGAGGGCGAGCGTCATGTGCTCCTGAACGGCGAGGACATGCCGATCTCGAAGGCGGCCGGCCTGGCCGGCGCCGCCGTCGGGCAACCGGTGGAGAAAGTGCAGGCGGTGATCGCTCAGGTGGTGTCGCGGACCGTGCCCGCGAGCGCCCTGGGGGCGCCCGTCCTCGGGCCCGGGAACGAGCTGCCGGGACTGCATCTCGGGCCGGGCATCGGCCTGGGCAACGTCGCCGTCGGCAAGATGCTCGACCTCCAGCACATCGACGAGTGGCTGGACGCCCATGGCTTCAGGCTGCCGGACGTGCGCGACCCGACCGGCGCCTCGGCGTACCTCGACGGTCAGCCGACCACGGTCGAGCAGGTTGCCGACCGGGCACTGGCGCTCTACCGCGACACCGCGATCGGCGGGGTCAACATGTCGTTCCTCACTCGCCAGGAGGTTCTCGATCACCTGCGCCAGCGCTACGTCTCGATGCGCGGTGGACCCCAGACCCAGATGGTGTTCGGCTACACCCTGATCCCGAGGGCGCTCCAGGCCGTCACCGGGACGCAGGATCCACTCAACCCGCTGCGCAACCAGCATCAGTTCTCATTCACCATTACCCGCCAGCACCACGCGGGTGACTCTCCCGGCCTGGAGAGCTCCTTCCAGGGCTCGGTGACCATCGACGACAGCGGCAACGTGATGAACCTCCAGGCCGGCGGACAGGAGGCGATCGTCAAGCCCCTCCTACAAGGGTGGATCCAGGTCAGCGGGCTCGTGCAGACGATGGCGATCACGAACTTCAACAAGACCGCAACCGGCTCGGTCTCCCTCGCCCCAGTCCTCCAGCAGAGCGCGGGCGGCCAGGTGCTCTTCACCCCCGTTCCCCACAGCGGACCGTTCCAGTTCCTGAGCGGCCACGTCCAGCTCGGGGCGCAGGTGCTCGGCCAGGTCAACGTCCCCCTCTCCGGGGGTCCGGTCACCACCGGCGTCCAGGCTGGGTTCGTCCTCAACATCCCGTTCTAGACCACCGGCGTCGACGAGGACGCCGGCCACGCGGAGCTGCTGCACACAAGTGGAGACCTCGGTGAAGGGCACCGCCGCCAGCCCGAGGATGCTCGCGAGCTCGATCGCGGCCTCGCCGACCGTCCGCGTGCCGTCGCAGAGCCGCAGGACGATCGCGGCGGTGTGGTTGAGGTCATACACCTGGGGCGAGGACCCGCGGCGGATGGTGATGCCTTGCTCGTGCTCGAGCGCGTCGATCCCCGGAGCGAGCGTGAGCCGGTCGCCGTCGCCGGGGGCGAAGGGGACACCCGCAACGCTGAGAACGCCGTCGCTCGCCCGGCGCAGGAGATAGCTGTCGAGGTCGCCCCAGGTGGCCATGAACGCGGTGCGGCCCGCGTCGTCGTCGCGGAGGTCGCTCAGGAGCCGCTCGAAGGCGCTGCCGTTCACCGCCACCGCTCTGCCGGCGAGGGCGCCGGCGCTCTCGTCGCCGGTCGCGAGCACGCACACGTCCCACGCATCCCCGCCGGCCATGAGCTCCTGAACGGGTGCGGCGTCGATCGTCCTCGCCCGCCCGTCGAGGAGCAGCGCGCTCCGGTAACCGCGCCGCGCGGCCTGAGCCAATGCGCGGGTCCATGCGGTCATGCGCCGCAGCTCGCGGTCCGGCCATGGTGCTGGAGCCACCCGCTCGACGCGCCAGGCCACGGAGTCGGGGTGCTCGTGCGCCTCACAGGCCTCGCCCTCCGAGTCAACGCAGAAGACGCCGTCGAACGCGCTCAGGGGGTGCTCGGCCTGCGCGCGCGCGTGCTCCCAGACCGCGCCCCACCGCGCGCCGAGCAGGTCGCGGAAGTGCATCTCGGCGGAAGCGAGATCCCACCCGACCTCTGACCACCCGAACACGTAGTTACGGACGCGGTCCTCCCAGACATTGGGGTAGCTGGTGCCGGCTGGGCGGCCGAAGCGGTGCACCCACCGGACGGCGGGGTGACAGAGCACGCGCCCGCCGCGCTGGCGGAACTTCTCGTGCAGATAGCCCTCTTCACCCCCGAAGCCGCGGAAGCGCGGGTTCAGTCCCGGCCACGCCGCCCGCCGGCAGGCAAAGAGCCCGAGCCCGTGCATGGGGATCTCGAACGGCTCGCCGTCGGCGTCGCCGGGGCCCTGATTGCCCCAGATCCCGAACATGCCGTCTCGCCAGGTCGGCTCCATCTGCGTGGCTCCGCTCCGGAGGTCGTCCCAGACGATCGGCCCCTGAACCAGGTCTCGGCTGTCGGGGCGCTCGGCGAACCAGGCCTGGAGCGCCGCCAGCGCGCCCGGGCACAGCAGCACGTGCGAATCGACGCAGCAGACGACCTCGGCGTCCGTCTCGCGGAAGACGAGGTCGCGCACCGCGGTGCCGCGGAAGCCGCTGAACGGCACGTAGCGGTAGTTGGCGACGTAGGCGCCGAGCGCCTTGAGGGGCTCGGCCGCCGGACCCTCGGGATGATTGTCGACGACAACGAACGAGACGTCGCGGATCACCTCGGGGTGGAACAGGCAGGTCGACTGCACGGTGAACCACACGCCGTCGAAGTCGTCGTAGGTTGACATCCCCACGCAGATGCTCGGCGCGGTCACGTCAGCTCGGGCCGCCCGTCGTGGTCGTCGTCGTGGTCGTGGTCGGCGGCGGCGGCGCGACGTAGGACACAATCGTGTTGAGGGCGTCCCACACCGTGAATCCCGTCGGCAGCCCCGAGGGGCGCGCGGGCAGCGTCGGGGGATCGCCGATGAGCACGTTGCCGGTGACCGCGACGAGGGCGGTGGGAACGGCCACGGCGCCCGACGCGGGCGTCGGGGGTGTCAGCAGTACGGGCTCGAGCACCAAGCTGGGAGAGGTTGTGGCCGGGGTCGAGGAGGTGCCCGCTTGGGTCGTCGACGGAGGGGTGACGCTCGGTTCGGGGGAGGCCGGTGCTGAGGGGTCGATGATCTCGTTGCTGATCAGGTTGCCGGTCATGGTGCACTGTGTCACCTGGTTGATCGACACGGCGGGCGCGCCTGACACCCGGCCCCGGATCCGGTTGCCGTTGCACAGGACCGAGACGACGGTGCCGTCGGTGAGCATGACCGCGACGAGCAGACCCGTGCCCGAGTAGGTGGACTCGACGATCGCCTCGATCTCGTTGCCGTGGAAGTCGAGCCGTGGCGTGGTGCCGAGGCCCATCTCGGCCGAGGGGATCAGAAGCGGGAAAAAAACGGGCCCGATGCGGGGGATCCCGATCAGGTCGCCGAAGGTCGGGAGGCGCAGGACTGGCTCTCGTTCGATGTCGACCGTCCCGATTCCCTCCTCACCCACCGGGGTGTCGACCACGCCGATGCCCTCGATCGGCCTGATGGTCTCAACCGGCGCGATGCCCTCGATCGGCCTGATGGTCTCTCCGATTTCCTTCTCGAGCGTCGGGTCGACCGCCCGGGCGAACGCCGCCCGGGGGCCGAGTGCCTCGGCCGCCGGCGCCGCCGTGGTGGCGCCGGGAGGAGTCGTGGTCGTCGTGGTGGGGGCGGCCGCGAGCGTCTGAAGGAGCGTGGAGACGCCGGTGAGCAGGTTGGTGGGGAGAGCGATCGGCTTGAAAACGATCGCGACGTGCGCCGCCGGCGGAGTGAGCGGCAGCAGCCGGCCCAGCGCGGTGGCGAGCCAAAGAACCGGGTCGGTGAGCGCGGTTATGTTGTACTGGGCGGCATAGCTCGAGGCAGCGGCGTCGGTGGGATCGAAGAGATCGAGCAGCGCCACCGCCGTGTCGCCGTCGGCGGGGACGAACCAGAATCCTCCGTAGCAGGCGCGGACCGTGTTGTCGGCGACCGAGACCACGCCGACGTCGCCGAGCACGAGCACGGGAACGGTCAACCCGTCGAAGGTGTTGCGGGTGAATACTGCGTCTTCGAGCGCCGGGTTGGTCAGCGTCAGCGGGGGCGGAGGCCCGGCCGTGGTCGTCGGCGTGGGCGTGGTGGTGCTCGTGCTGGTGCTCGTCGTCGCAGTCGTCCCGGGCTGCGTCGTGATGATCGGGCGCTGGGTGGTGAGGATCGGAAACGAGGTGGTGAGGATTGGAAGCTCGGTGATCGGAACCCCGGTGGTGAAGATGGGAATCTCGCTCGTGATCGGGCTGACGTCCAACTCCGGCGACACGGGCTCTGACGGCTCACCGGCGGGGGTCGACCTCAGCGCACGGGCTATCCGCGTAAAGGCGCGTGCGACCCCGCCCTCGGCCGCCGCCGATGGGGTCGGCGTGGTCGGCGCAGGGGCCGCCTCCTCGCTCAGCGGTTCCGAGCTCTCCTCTACGCGCTCGGTCACCGAGGGTGCCTCGAAGGCCGCCGTGGTCTGCTCGGCGAGTGGAACCTCGCGCCACAGCGCGACATTCTCCACCGGGGTGATGGTCGGTCCCGCCGTCACCGTGGTCGTGGTCGTCGCGGTCGGCGCGGGGGGCTGGGTGGGGACCTGAAGGTAACCGAAGCACACCTGGTATGGCGGTGCCGAAAGGGTTCCCAGGCGCATCTCGCTGAACGGCGCACTCTCGGGCTCGGGTGCGTTGACGAAGCTACAGCCGGACACCTCGACGCCCGCGGTGGTGCCGGTGGCGTAGATAGCCGCGGAGAACAGGTTGGTGGAGCCCACGTCGGGGAAGTAGAACCGGCACTCCTCGATCGTCACGTTCGAGCAGCCGAGCACGCTCATCCCGAAGGAGACCTCGAGCTCGTTCCCGAAGCCGGTGAGCAGAGCCTGGCGCTGGGCAGGCAGCCCGCTGATCGCCGATGCCGAGAAGGGGAAGGAGATCGGCGGCATGGAGAACTCCATCCCTCGGACCGTGAAGGGGGCGACGTCCTCGACTTCGGTCACCGTGGCGGCGGGCGTGGTCGTAGCGGGGGGCGTCGTCGAGCCGGCGGCCGTGGTCGTCGTGGTTGTGGTCGTGCCGTCGCCGTTTGCTGCGCCCGCCGAGTCGACCGCGGACTGCGCCACGATCAGACCGAGCGTAAACGGCGCGGAGTTGCCGGCCGCCTCGATGACCACTCCGCCCATGCACGCCTCGAGGGTCAAGGCGGACACCCCTGCTTGGATGACCAGCGGCTTGGGCAGCGTGTAGGTGCCCGGCTGAAAGCAGATCGTCGTCGGACCGAGCTTCGCGTAGGTATCGACGAGGGCCTGGAGCGTGCTGCCGCCGTCGACGGAGTCGGGGGTGATCTCGACCGTGCAGCAACCATGGGCCTGCTCGGTCAGCGTCACCAGGTCGTTGAACTGCTGGCGCAGGTCGGTGATCGTCGGGGTGCTCCCCGTCCAGCTCACGAGCGCGAGCTCACACGCCCACATCGACGGCCCGTCAGGGGGCTGCGGCGAGGTGAGGATTCGCTCCGGATAGACCGGGGAGAGGCTCGTGGGGGTCCCCGGGCGCACCGCGAAGGTCCAGTAGTCCCCGACGTGCCACGTGCTCCCGGCATTCGCCAGCGTCACCTGGAGCCCGGTCTGCCCCAGGGCGACGGGCCCCGAGGAGTACGTGAACGTCTCTTCCCAGACCCGGAGGAAGAGGAGCGGGCTCGCCGCCTGATCCGCACTCAGCGGCTCCGCCAGCTCGACCTGGCCCGTGCTGGGGTCATAGGGCTTGGTCAGGGTCGTCACCGTTCCCGTCGTGGCGGCGATGTAGTCCGCTGTGTCGCTGGGACTCAGCATCGCCGCCGCTTGGAGGATCTCGACCGCCTGCCCGCTCGCGGGTTGGTGGTAGCTGTCAACCGGAGCGCTCGCGAGGGTCACCGTCGTCGCGTTGGCCGGCGGTGAGCCGGAGATCCGGTAGAGGAACGACGCGTTGTCGAAGCCCCAGACGAGGGTGGGGGTGCCATTGGTGACGGCGGCCACCTGGACGCGGATGAGCTGGTTCTCGGCGCCCACGTAGCCGCCCTGACCGGAGGGCTGGCACAGGCTCGCCAATTCCGTCGTCTGCTGGAAGGACACCTGGAGGGTGGCCCGCGAGCTCAGCTGCGACGTGGCCGCGTCAAAGGTGAGTCCCTCCTTCGTCCAGTCCGAGGCCAGCGAGGCGGGCACGTCGGCCGCATCGGCGGCGGTAGTCGATGCTCGCACGACGCGCTGGACAATCCGGGTGCGGGCCGCGGTGTCGGGGCCGCCCAGAGCGATGTCGAGCAGGGTGGGGTCTTCGACGGCACCGACCTCCTGCTCGCGCAAGAGCAGATAGACAGCCTCGTTGGAGGCGCTGGGCACGGCCGGTGCCACCCACAGGGGGTCCGCGGCGGAGTCGACCCAATCCGGCTGGCTCGCGTAGTCGAGCTGCTGAGCGAGCACCATGCGCTCGCCGCCGACGTACATGGTCCCCGCTCCGATGAAGAGGTCGCCGGGCGTGCTGGTGCTCGCGGCGGGGAGAACCTTGTAGCCGTCGTCCGGGGTGCCCGATGGACCGACGACGTCGAGCAGCTCGGCTCGCCGCTCGGCGCCGGCAATCGTTCCGGCCTCGTTGGTGTCGGCCTCGATCGTGACCCGGCCCTGCTGGCTGACGACACCGCGCCATTGCCGGCTCGGGTCGAAGCTGATGCGCGCGCGGTCGGCGCTCATGTTTCTACTCCCCCCATTTCATGTGACATGAACGATCACCGGTGCCAATCCCAGCGGCATGTACTCGTCGTACTTGATCAGCAGCCCGTTCTCCTTGATCGGGGCAAGGCAACTGGAGTAAGCGCCCATCTCCGATCCGTTCTCCGCACCGGCGGAGATCGTGACCCCGGCCGGCGCCCGCGAGATGGCGCGGTCGACCGTCTCGAGGAGCTGCGCGTAGCCCGGTGATCCGAACTCGGTGCTCGTGAAGAGCGAGGCATCCGGAGCCGTCTGCGCGCACTTGAACTGGCGCGGGGTGTAGCTGCCCGACGACACCGCGCTGTAGCGAACACATCCGTCCTGGGCGTCCTCGACGACGCTGAAGCCGGTGAGGATCGAGTCGCTGGCGCTCATCCGGTGCAGGAACGCCGAGCCGATCACGGTCACGCGCTCGAGCGCGACCGAACCGGCCTCGAGCGCGAGCGCCGCGGGCGCGAGGGAGACGGGGAACGTGGCCTGAAGCAGGGCGCGGTTGAGTGCGGCCGTATCGACGCCGGCTCCGGCGGCGAGCGCGGCCTCGAGGTCCGGGCCGAGCGGGACCCCGGTGACGGCCGGTGCCGCGGCGTCGAGCCGCGTCGCGCCCGCGATCACGCCGTTCAGACCGTCGATGATCGCGGACAGCGACGCTGCGCTCAGGGCGCCGGTCGTGTAGCCCTTGATTGCGGTCTGGGCCGCTGCCGGTAGGAGCCCGAAGATCTGGTGCGCCGGCGGCCAGGTGCTGGCGAGTACGGTGGCGAGCAGCGGCGGGTCGTAGACGTCGGTGCTCGTGAGCGAGCCCGCCGGTTCGAGTGCGAGGTCCTGGACGATGCTGTCGCTGATCGACACGCTCTGGACCGAGCCGCCGGCGCGGGTGCGGATCGGCCCGAGCACGCAGCTCTCGATCAGGAGCTCCTCGATCGTGCCCGGATCGCCGGCGGCTGCGCTCGGGTCGGCTTGAATCCAGATCGTGGTCGGCGCGAGCGTCTGACCGTCGACGGCGGTCGCGAAGGCGCTCTCGCCAGCGCTGGCGGCGGCGGCTCCGGGATCGGCGGTGAACGCGGTCAGCCGTACGCTCGCGAACGCACCCTGAAGCACGATGTCGCCCCCGCTGAAGAGGAGCCCGTCGAGCGTGAGCGTCGGGAGCGCGTCGCCGCCCCCGGTGAACGTCCAGGTCGCCGCTGGCGAACCGGCAGCGGGCTCGGGAAGGCGTACCACGGGCCGTTCGAGGTCGCCGGCCTGGACGAGCAGCGCCTTGACGGGACTGGGCGTCGAGTTCGCGATCAGCACCGAGGCGTAGGTGCGGGAGTCCCCGATCTCGACCGTCCCGTCTCCGGCCGCGGCAGCGAGCGCCGCGTCGAGCCCGGTGCCTCCGGAGACCTTGATGACCGGAGCGAACGGCGCCGGCGGGTCGGCGAGCAGGGAGCGGTCGTAGGGTCCCGCGCCGAGCGTCGCCGGGAAGCCGTACTGATAGGAGGCGACGAGGCCCGCGGCGGGCGCCGACGCCGTGCTGAACTGGCCGACCTCCGGGAAGATGTCGATCGTCACCGGCTCGAGCGGCGAGCCCGCCTCGGCGGTGGCGAAGGGCGCGATCCCGTCGGCACCGGGGTAGTGGACGGTGGGGGGCGGCGGTCCGGCGACGGGTCCGGCGGTGGTCCCCGGGGGCGTGGTCGTCGTCGTCGTCGTTGTCGTGGTTGGAGGCGGGGTGGTGGTCGTGGTGGTGGTTGTGGTCGTTGTGGTGGTCGTTGTCGTGGTGGGGGGCGCGGCCGACGTCCCGGGCGGCGGCGTGGTGCTCGGGGTGGGCGCGGGTGTCGTGGCGGTGGTGGGGGGCGGGGTGGTTGCCGGGTGCGTGGTGGTGGCCGGCGGTGTGGTGGTCGGCGGCGGTGTGGTGGTCGGCGGGGGCGTGGTGGTCGCCGCGTGTGTGGTTGTGGCCGGGGGTGTGGTCGTGACCGGGGGCGTGGTGGTGACCGGGGGCGTGGTCGCCGGGCCCAGGACCGGCCGGATCGGGGCTATCGGGGTGATCGGGGTGATCGGGGAAGCTACGGGCACCGCCGCGCTGGGCATCGCGAGCGCGGCCGCAGCGGCTGGAGCTGCCGTGGTCGTCGTCGGCGCCGGGGGCGGGGGCGCCGGGCCGGCCTGCGTGGCGGCGATGGCGGCCTCGAGGGAGTCACTCAAGGGGCCGGGCACCTGCCATTCGAGGGCGGGCGTCCAGGTGTCGGCGAAATCATCGCTCTCGGGGGCGAGGGGCGCCATGAACAGGGGGATCTGGCGACCGGTGGGGTCGAAGGTGTACATGTCGGTGCAGCCCGAGACGGGCACCGGCGTCGCGCGTGTGACCGGCATCGAGAGCAGGCGCCAGACGAACACAAGCAGCTTGCCGATCGAGTAGTGACCGATCGCACCCTGGCCGGCGCGCATGTCGGCGGTGTGCGCGAGCTCGTCGAAGGGCGAGCCGGCCAGGGCGGACCCGTGCACCGAGCGCAGATCGGCGAAGCCGCCGGCGCGAGTAGCGGGCGGGTCG
>Ga0302325_10012135_pt1 | contig 18521 bp, 18 predicted proteins | sample Palsa_T0_2_FD_201948 | JGI IMG/M metagenome (GOLD analysis project Ga0302325, IMG submission 201948) | Peat permafrost microbial communities from Stordalen Mire near Abisko, Sweden - Palsa_T0_2 | ecosystem: Environmental > Terrestrial > Soil > Palsa > Peat permafrost | place: Sweden: Abisko...
GTTCGAGACGGTTACGCTAACAGTCCTCGAACAATGACGGAAGTCCTAGCGATTTGAAGTACGCATTCGAAAGCCCCACAGCCAGGGCCTTGGCCTTCGCGAGATAAGGATTACCGGGACTTCTATGCGGCCCTGACCGGCAAGAACCTGCGCCTTTGTCCCGAGTGCGGGATTGGAACGATGGTTCGTATCGAACTGCTGCCGCCCTGCCACCACGCCGGTGGCCGCCGGATGGATAGCTCATGACCTTCCCCGCTGCTGTGACCAAGCCCCCCGCGCTGCCTGCCGGGCAGGGCGCACTGGAAGTGTGCGCCCACTCCGCAACCATTCCTCCGGCACCCGACCGGCTGACGACCTGGACGCTCCCACGCACTGCATCTTCGCATTTTCCAGCAGTCCGGCACTGCTCCAAACCATCCCCCAGAGACCTGGCGCCAGCTTTTTCTACCCCGCAGTTCCCTACTCCGGCAAACAAAACCCAATAAAGAACCAGCACTGTGGTGCGGTTTAGTTCATCGATCGGTTTCATCAGCTTGCGGCCCGAACAGTACTCCGTTCGGCGAAACAACGCAGGCCGCAAAGCTGAAGAAACCTCTATCGATCACAAGTTTCAAATTCCTCCCATCCCTCTGAAAACAAATCAAACTCATCAAGAAGCGCCCGCGCCCGCGCACCCGCCCATGTTACTCTCACGTCGAGTATGCCAATCGACACCGCATCTGACCCTTCACCCTCCCCCCTCTCTCCCATTCAGGAGAAAGTCGCCCTGGCCCTGGCCGCCGGCTCTACCCTTAGCGCCGCCGCAGCAGCCTTCGGCGTCCATCGCACCACCGTCTACCGTTGGCTCAAGACCCGCCCGGAGTTCTCCCCCGCCCTCCGCCAGGCTCGCGCCGAGTCCGTCCTGGCGCTCCGCGACGAACTGCACGATCTGAGCAGTTGCTGTCTGAAAACCCTCCGCGGCGTCCTCGCCAATCCCAAGTCGTCGCCCGCCGTCCAACTGCGGGCCGCCATGTTCATCCTGCAGCGCCCCCAATTGCCCAAGGTCGGCTGGTCCCTACCCGAACCCGTCCCCGACCCGGATGGGAATAAGCTCATCGACTCGGCCGTCCTCGAACAGGACTACGATGGCCTTCCCGGCCTCTACCACATTGAAAGGGATGAAGAATGGCACGACCCCGACGAACCCGATCACTCGGCTCAATCCCCCGCCAAGGCGACGGAATGCGACAGAATGCAACCTGATTTGCAAATTTCAGATGATGTTGCACCGGCCGCCAGCACCAGTCACCAGCCACTAACCACCCGCCACGGCGAGCCAAGCTCGCCTTCAGCCGCCCACGTAACGTGCGTACAAGCTCCGCGCCAGCCCGATATCCGTGGTGCCCTTGATAATGGCCCGTCCATCCGGAAAGATCGTCATCTCATACGGCCCCGTCAGGAACCGCAGCGCGAACTCGTTGGCGCGCACCTCCCCCAGCGGCCGCAGTGCCGCCATAAGCCGTGCCAGGTCGAGCGGCCGCGCGCGCTCGTGAATCTGTACGGCATTACGTCCGCACAAGCTCACCGGCGCGCGGCGCAGGCCTTCCAGATACACGAAATCCCGCGCGCCGCAGGCCGGGCAGTCCGGGTCCGGCGCAGGTTGCTCGATCTGCCGGATGCCGCCCTCCCACACGTCCACCGTGGTCAGGCGTGCGTGCACGGACTCCAGCCGGCCCGCCAGAATCTTCAGCGCATCGGCCGTTTGCAGCGCCCCGATTACCGCGATAATGGAGTTCAGCACGCCGGCCGTTTCGCAGGTGGGTTGCGCGCCGGAAGGCGGATCGGGATACACGCAACGCAGGCACGCCGTGCGTCCCGGAATCACCGGCATGGTCAGGCCGTAGCTGCCCACCGCCGCGCCGTAGATCCATGGAATCCCGCGGCTCAGCGCGTAGTCGTTCAGCAGATAGCGCGTTTCGAAGTTGTCGGTGCCATCCAGGATCGCCTGCGCCTCGCCCAACAGTTCGTCGATGTTCGCGGGCGTCAGATCCGCCACCACGCCGCGCACCTGCACCGCGGAATTGATCCGCGCCAGGCGCCGCTCCGCCGCCACCGCTTTGGGGATCCCTTCCGCCGCATCCGATTCTTCGAACAGCCATTGCCGCTGCAGGTTGCTCGCCTCCACATAATCCCGATCGATGATGCTCAACCGGCCCACGCCCGCACGCGCCAGCGCCGCTGCCTGAAAGCTGCCCAACGCGCCGCAACCCACGATGGCGGCGTGCGCCCGCAGCAACCGCTCCTGGCCTTCCTCGCCCAGGCCTGCGAACAAAATCTGCCGCGAATACCGCTCCCTTTCTTCTAGAGTCATGTGACGTGGCGCACGCTCCCAGCGTGCCGTGTCGGCGCTCGTGCCGACACCTCTTCTGCTTGATGTTAGCAACTTGGCAATTCCCGCCCGCCTGTTGTAACGTCAAAGTGACCAACGTCTCGCATGCAAGACACTCTCAAAATCGCCAACCACCTCACCGCCCACCGTCAAAAACGCGGTCTCTCGGCTGCCGATCTGGCCCAGCGCGCCGGCATCGGCCGCCAGACCGTCTACGCCATCGAATCCGGCACGTACATGCCGAACACCGCCGTCGCCCTGCGCCTGGCGCGGACCCTCGAAGTCGGCGTGGAAGACCTCTTCTCGCTCCCATCCGACGCGCCCGCCGCCCCGCTCCCCACCGAACAGGTGACGCTGCTGCCCCATCCGGATACCCCGCGCGCCGGCGACCCCATGCAACTCTGCCGCGTAGACCGCCGCACCATAGCCTCGTCGCCCTCGCCGGTTCCCTGGTATCTGCCCGTCGCCGATGCCGTCCTGCTGGACGCCCCCGCTCACGCCCCTAAAGCCGCGAAGCGAACGGTCCAGCTCTTTCACGGCGAATACGGTCCGGCCAACCGCATCCTCGTGGCCGGCTGCGATCCGGGCGTCTCGGTGCTCGCCCGCCATGTGCTCCGCGCCGGAGTGGAACTGGTCGTCGCGCAACGCAACAGTTCCCAGGCCCTGATGCTGCTGAAGCAAGGACTCGTCCACGTAGCCGGCACGCATCTGCGCGACGAAGCCAGCGGCGAATCCAACCTGCCCGCCATCCACCGCCTCTTCGCGCGTAATAGCGTGGCGGTCGTCTCGCTGGCGGTCTGGGAGGAAGGCCTGGTGCTGCCCCCAGGCAATCCCAAATCCATTCGCTCGGTAGCGGACTTCGCGCGGCGGGATGTGCGCATCGTGAATCGCGAGACCGGCGCCGGGAGCCGCCTCCTGCTCGATGCGCATCTCGATCGACTGGGCCTGGCCAGTCGAAAGGTGCGCGGATACGATCGCCTGGCAGGCGGCCATCTTCCGGCTGCCTGGCAGGTGCGCACGGGCGATGCCGATTGCTGTATCGCCACGCGCGCCGCGGCCCGCGTCTTCGGCCTGGACTTCATCCCCTTGGTCAGTGCGCGCTACGACCTGGCGATCCGCCGGCAGCACCTCGACTACCCGCCAGTCGCGGCGTTGCTCGACACGCTGAACCGCACCGGCTTTCGCCGCGAACTGGAAGGTCTGGGCGGTTACGACACTAGCGCCGCCGGCCGCCGCCAACTCTGACCTTACTGGATAACGACCGCCGGCTGCCAGTCGGTGCTCCGGCCAGGATGAAATTAACGCCACGATAGCGCGCGACCGGCGGAGTCACTCGCGCATCCTTGAAGCACGGGGACGTGCGGGCAATTCAGCGGTAGGCTACTATACTTCAATCGGGAGAAAAAGTGTAAGGGAATGCCTTTGACACGAATTCATGCAAGTTTCCTGAACCGTCGTTATCGGGCCGCCCTTGGCCTGGGCCTTCTGTTCGCCTCCGCGCTGGCTGCCCAGCAGAGCCAGTTCCAAGGCAGCGTCCCAACCGGAACCGCCTCATCCACGCCGCTGGCCTTGACCCTCCGTGATGCCATCGATCGCGGTCTGAAAACCAACCTGGGGCTGCTCGTCAGCGGCTCGGCCAGCGAGATCGCCCGCGGTCAGCGGCTGCACGCGTTGAGCGCCCTCATGCCGCAAGTCGGCGGCCAGGTCAGCGAGACCGTCGAGCAACTCAACTTGAAGACGATCGGCTTCACTTTCAGCATTCCCGGCGTCGCCCTTCCCACCATCGTCGGCCCGTTTCAGTACACCGATCTTCGCGCTTCAGCCTCCATTACCGTTTTCGATTACAACAAGTGGAAGAATTATCGATCCTACCGGGAGAATCAGCGTGCCGCGCAGCTCTCCTACCAGGATGCCCGCGACCTGGTTGTCCAGGCTGTGGCGAACGCCTATCTTCTGGTCACCGCCGACGCCTCCCGCGCGGAGTCCATTCGCGCGCAGGTCGCGACAGACCAGGCCCTGTATGATCGAACCGCGGATCAGAAGAAAGCGGGAACCTCCCCCGGCATCGATGTACTCCGTTCGCAAGTCGAGTTGAAGACCCAGCAACAGCGCCTGCTGGCCCAGGAAAACCAGCTTGCCAAGGACAAGCTCTCGCTGGGCCGCGCGATCGGCCTGCCGTCCGGGCAGGATTTCAATATCGCGGAAGCGGCGCCCTACTCGCCCCTTGCCGCCATGACCCAGGAACAGGCCCTGCGCACGGCTCTCGATCAACGCCAGGATTACCAGGCCGCCAAAGCCCAGGTGCGCGCAGCCGAGGAGGCGGTGCGGGCGACTCGCGCGGAGCGCTATCCCACCGCCGGAGTCACCGGCGACTACGGGGATGTCGGGCCAACCATTGGCAACTCACATGGCACCTTCACTTTCATGGCTTCGCTGAAATTTAATATCTTCGACGGCGGCCGCATCCGCTCGGATGAAATTCAAGCCAAGGCCGCTTTGAAACAGCGCCAGGACGAGTTGGCCGATCTTGGCGGACAGATCGATTACCAAATCCGTGCGGCATTTCTCGACCTGCAATCGGCGGCCGATCAAGTGACCGTGGCGAAAAGCAATCTCGGGCTGGCCAATGAGACGCTCGAACAAGCGCGCGACAGGTTCACCGCCGGGGTGACCGATAACATCGAGGTCGTGCAAGCTCAGCAATCGGTAGCCGGCGCTAACGACAACCTGATCTTCGCCCTTTATTCCCACAACCTGGCGAAGGTAGCTTTGGCGCGGGCGTTAGGCGCGGCAGAACAAGGAATCCGGAAGTTCATGGAGGTGCAGTAGAGATGGCGGACATCGTGGCTGAAGGCAACCAGACAACTTCGTCGTCCTCAACGCTCCCGCTGCCGCGCAAGACCCGGAGCAGCAAGGCGCGCATCGTCGTGCCCATCGTGGTCCTGATTCTCCTGGTGGCCGGCTACTTCGCGTGGAAGCATTTCAACGCCTATGAGTCGACCGACGACGCCGAGATCGACGGGCACATTAATGCCATCAGTGCGCGTATCGACGGCAACGTGGTTCAGGTGCTCACCGACGACGAGAAGTACGTGCAGGCGGGTGACGTATTAGTCCGCATCGACCCCCGCGACTACCAGGTCGCGGTGGCCAAGGCGGAAGCCGATCTGGCCGACGCCGAGGCGGCCCTGCAAGGCTCCCGCGTCGATATACCGATCGTCTCCACCAATACGGCCAGTCAATTGAAGACGGCCCACTCGGGGCGTGTGGACGCGGAGGCGGCTTTAGCCGGCGCTCAGCATCAACTGGATGCGGCCCAGGCGCGGCTCGAGACGGCCAGAGCCCAGGTCCGCCAAGCCGCCGCGGATTACAAGAAAGCCGGCGACGACGTGGCCCGCTACAAGCTGTTGGTCGCCAAAGATGAGATTTCCCAGCAACAGTACGATACTGCCGTTTCCATTGCCGACGCCGCCAAGGCGACCGTGGATGCGCGCATCGCGGCGGTCGCCGAGGCCGAGCAGAACATCAAGACCGCGCAAAGCGCGGTGGAGGAAGCTCACACCAAAATCCCGCAGGCGGATGCGTCCATTGAAGCTGCCCAAACCGCGCCGCAGCAGGTCGCCGTTACCCAGACTCGCGCCAAATCCGCACAGGCCCAGGTCGCTCAGAAGCGCGCGCTGCTCGATCAGGCCAAGCTCAACCTCAGCTATTGCGTCATCGTCGCTCCGGTTGGCGGGGTGGTCGGCAAGAAAACCGTTGAGGTCGGGCAGAACATTTCGCCCGGCGAACAGTTGATGGCCGTCGTTCCGCTCGACGACATCTGGGTCACGGCCAACTTCAAGGAAACTCAGCTTCGCCGCATGCAGCCCGGCCAGAGGGTCAAGTTCAGTGTGGACGCTTACAGCCGCGAATACACGGGAAAACTGGAAGGCGTAGGCGGCGCCAGCGGTTCAAGGTTCAGCCTGCTGCCCCCCGAAAACGCGACCGGAAACTACGTAAAGGTGGTCCAGCGTATTCCGGTGCGCATCGATCTCGACCCCGGCCAGAACGACGACCACCGGCTGCGGCCCGGCATGTCGGTCGATCCCAAGGTCTACGTCGAGTAACGCGCAGAGCGCATATGGCCGAAGTAACCGAGAGCGCGCCGCCTGTCCCCGCCGCGGAGGATGGCGCCTGGAAACCGAAATTCAACCCCTGGCTGATCGCCGTTGTCGTCGCCATGGCCGCATTCATGGAAGTCCTCGACACCAGCATCGCCAACGTCGCGCTGCCGCACATCGCGGGGAACCTGGGCGCCAGTAACGATGAGAGCACCTGGGTGCTCACTTCGTACCTCGTATCCAACGCCATTGTTCTTCCCATCAGCGGATGGCTGGCGGGCCTGTTCGGACGCAAGCGTTTTTTTCTCACGTGTATTTTACTGTTCACCCTCAGCTCGCTGGCTTGCGGCGCCGCCCCAACCCTGGGGTTGCTGATCGTTTGCCGCGTCATCCAAGGCGTGGGCGGCGGCGGACTGCAGCCCACGGCCCAAGCCATTCTCGCCGACACGTTCCCGCCACATCAGCGCGGCATGGCCTTCGCGCTCTATGGAATCACCACCATCATGGCGCCTACTATCGGTCCCACGCTGGGTGGCTGGATCACGGATAACTATTCCTGGCGCTGGATCTTTTACATCAACCTCCCCATCGGAATCCTCACCCTGTTCCTGGTGTTTCGCATGGTGGAAGATCCGCCGTATATTACCCGCCTGAAGGGCGCCCGGGTGCGCGTGGACTACATTGGCATCGCGCTTCTGGCGCTGGGTGTCGGGGCTCTCCAGATCCTGCTCGACAAAGGCCAGGAAGACGACTGGTTCGGTTCGCACTTCATCGTCACGCTGATGCTGATTTCGGCTACCTGTCTTATCTCTCTGGTCGTCTGGGAATGGCGTCGCGACCAGCCCGTGATCGATGTCCACTTGTTCAAGATTTTCAACTTCGCTACGGCCAACCTGATGATGTTCATCCTGGGCGTTATTCTGTTCAGCAGCCTTGTGATGATGCCTCAGTTCCTGCAGACGCTCATGGGTTATACCGCGCAATCGGCCGGGCTGGTCCTTTCAGCCAGTGGCCTCATGGTGCTGTTAATCATGCCGGTTGTCGGGCAGCTCACCACCAAAATGCCGGCCAAATACATCATTGCCTTTGGCTGGCTCTCGCTCGCCTGTGCCATGTATTATTCCACCAAGCGGGTGGACTTGCTGATCAGCTTCAAGGCAGCGGCGTGGCTGCGCGTGGCGCAGTCCTTCGGCCTTGGCTTTCTGTTCGTGCCGATCACCATGGCGGGTTATATTGGGATTCCTCAAGAAAAGAGCAATAGCGTTTCGGGACTGGTGAATTTCATGCGCAATATGGGCAGCAGCGTGGGAACTTCCATGGTGACCACCATGCTCGCGCGCCGCGCGCAATTTCACCAATCCATACTGGCGTATCGTGCAACTAACTTCGATCCGGTGTTTCGGAACCAGGTGGGCGGGCTGAGCCGGCAACTCATCCACTCCGGGGTCGCCGCGGCCGACGCGCGGACGCACGCTTACGGACTCATTTATCAATCCATGCAGGCGCAGGCGCAGACGCTCGCCTATATCGATACTTATAAGGTGCTCGCCATTGGCGCGGGCATCATGTTCCTGCTCGCATTTATCATTCGCAAGAACGACCCGCACGCGGGCGGAGAAGTTGCCGTGGGCTAGAGCAAGTTTGGTTGTGGGGCAGGTTGTCAACCTGCGGGCCGATTCCCAATCGGCGCGCAGGATACCATCCTGCCCCACATGAGGGACGATCCATGATTAGAGTGCTTACCATTGAGCGCGAATACGGAAGCGGTGGCGGTGGCATCGCCAGGAAACTCGCCGAGCGGTTGGGCTGGAAGCTGTGGGATCAGTTATTGACCGACGAAATCGCACGCCTGATGGATTGCCCCAGCCGCACGGTGGAGCAGCATGAGGAGCGCCGGGATCCGCTGTACTACCGGCTATTCAAGTCCTTCATGCGCGGCAGCTATGAAGGGAGCCTGAACGCTCCGCGGATGAAGCTGGTGGACGCCGAGTGCATCCGCGAGGTCACCGAGCGAGTGGTTACGGCGGCGGCGAAGGAGGGTAATTCCGTGATCGTGGGACGCGGGTCGGCATACTACCTCCGCGACCGTCCCGACGCCTTTCACGTTTTTGTCTATGCACGCTTCGAAGAGAAGGTGAACCGCTTGCGGGCCCTGGGGAAGAGCCAGGAGGAAGCCATCCAACTCGCCGAGACCGTGGACCGCGACCGCGCCGCTTTCATCAAACAGTACTTCAATGTAGAGTGGCCTTCCCGTCAATTCTTCCATCTCATGATCAACTCCACGATTGGGGACGACACGGCCGTCGAAACCATCCTCAATGCGCGTGCGGCGTTCGAAAAGCAGCCGTAGGGCGGACCCCTGGGCGGACCCCCCGGTCCGCGCGGGTCCCCCTGGACCCGCTCTTCACTCGAAGAATCAAGCGCCTTGACGGTGGTGACAGGCCGGCGAGGGCGTCGGCCAGCGGTCCTGGGGGACCGCCCACAATCCAACTCTAATAATAAGATAGGCGGCCGCGGGTTGCCATTTCGGGATCGATCGGGAGCAGTTCCTTGTTGCGGCGGGTGCGAAATTCGTATTGCTCGATGTGCATCGCCGCGCGCGTCTCCTCGGCCCGCACCAAGCGGCCAACCGCCACGAATTTGAGCGGGCAGCCGCCCTCCAATTCGGCCGGCCAGTTTACCGATAACTCCACGCGCTTTCCGGTCTGTAGTTGCTGCGTGGTTTCGAAAAGCACGCCTCCGCTGCTGATATCCAATGTCTTCCCATTGCCGCTCTCGGGGGCCGTCGCCCTGTGGTCCAGAATCTTGTAAAACACTTCCTGTCCAATCGCAAACCGTATCGCCGCGCGCCGCTCCATTGCGGGGCCGAGTTTCGGATCTCTGTTCCTCATGAGTCTATGATCCGGCTTGATTCACTGCGCGACAATAGTATCCCAGCATCATAATTTGTAGTACTCCCGTGGCGCACGCACTCGTGCGTGCCGCGTTCACACTCGTGTGAACGCGAAGCGTCGACACCATTACAATAGACTGTTGACATGTGGAAAATATCGGCAGTCTTCCTCGCATATTCCAGCCTCCAAGCGGCCGCCATCCCGCGTCCCGAGTATCCCCAACCCCAATTCCAGCGCGCCCCCTGGCTCAGCCTTAACGGCGCCTGGGAATTCGAATTCGACGACGCCAACGCCGGCCTGGATGCCGATTGGGCCTCCGCCAGCCGGAAATTCACCCGCAACATCACCGTCCCTTATTGTTTCGAGAGCCGCCTCAGCGGCATCGGCGATACATCCTTCCACCCCTGGATCTGGTATCGCCGCACCGTCGCCGTACCGCCCGAATGGAAAGGCCGGCGCGTGCTGCTGCACTTCGGCGCGGTGAATTACTGGTCGATGGTCTGGGTCAACGGCAAACTGGCCGGCAGCCACGAAGGCGGCAATACGCCCTTCACTTTCGACGTCACGCCGCTGCTCCAGCCGGGCGCGAACATCCTCACCGTGCGCGCCCACTTCCCGCCCACGGATCGCTACATCCCCCGCGGCAAGCAGTTTTGGGAGCCAAAATCGAAGAGCATTTTCTATACGCGCACCAGCGGCATCTGGCAGTCCGTCTGGATGGAGCCGGTAGGCGGCAGCTACCTCGATGGCGTCAAGATCACGCCCGCAACCGACGGGGCCGTGCGGCTCGAATTCGACATCGCGCGGCCGCAGCCGGACCTGGAAATCAGCGCATCGGCCAGCTTCGCCGGACAGCCCGCGGCATCCGCTACCGCCCACACAGGCTCCGCGCGCGCCACCGCGCTGCTCTCCATCGACGAGCCGAAGCTCTGGTCGCCGTCGTCGCCCAATCTGTACGATCTTGCGCTGGAACTGCGGCGCGGCGGCGTGCTGCTCGATCGCGTGCAGACTTATTTCGGCATTCGCAGCGTCACCGCCGAGAGCGGCAGAGTGCTGCTGAACGGCAACCCCATCTTCCTGAAGATGGTGCTCGACCAGGGCTACTGGCCCGAGAGCATCCTGACCCCGCCCACCGACGAAGCCATCCAGTACGACATCCGCGCCACCCAGGAGATGGGCTTCAACGGCGCGCGCAAGCACCAGAAACTGGAAGATCCGCGCTATCTCTATTGGGCCGACCATCTGGGCTTTCTGGTCTCGAGCGAAATGGCCAACGCCTACGAATTCGACGACGCCTACGTGGCCCGTTTCACCCGCGAGTGGACCGCGGCCGTCGAGCGCGACTATAATCACCCGTCGATCGTCGTCTGGGTACCCATCAACGAAAGCTGGGGCGTGCCCAACCTGCGCGATCCGCGCCAGCAGAACCACCTGAAGTCGCTCTACGCCCTCACGCATGCGCTCGACGCCACCCGCTTGGTGGTCGATAACGACGGCTGGGAGCATACAGATATGACGGATCTTTTCGCCATACACGATTACACGCGCACCGGCGATCTGCTCTACGAACGGTACAAGGATCTGGGCAAGCCCGGCGCAGGCGTTCCGGACAACGCCAAGGCCGCGCTGATTCCCGGCTACCGTTACAATGGCTCGCCGGTGTCGCTGACGGAGTTCGGTGGCATTGCGTTCATTCCGCCCGGCCACGACGTGCCGCCGGAAGCATGGGGCTACTCGGGCGTGGAAAAAACCGCCGATGCCGCGCTCGACCGCCTGCGCGGGTTGTACAGCGCCATCGCGCGCATCCCCGGCTTTGCGGGCGTCTGTTACACGCAGTTGACCGACGTGGAGCAGGAGATCAACGGCTTGATGACTTACGACCGTAAGCCGAAGTTCGACGCGCAGAAGCTACGGGAAATCAATGCCCTGGTCCATTGATCCTGTAGCGCACGCACTCATGCGTGCCGTGTCGAGACTCGTCTCGACACCGGGCGTCGGCGTGAGTGCCGACGCGGCACGCACGCGTGCGTGCGCCACGGTGTGCGCCGCCGCCTTCCTAGCCTGGGCCGTTCGTGGCCGCGCATCCTCCGTCCTAGGTCCCTCCCTGTACCACGGTCCCCGCAACCGCAAAGCCATCGCCCTCACATTCGACGACGGCCCCAGCGAATCCACGCCCCGCGTACTAGACCTGCTCCACAAATACCAAACGCCCGCCACGTTCTTTCAAATCGGCGCGAACGTCGAGCGCCTGCCCAACGTCGCCCGCGCGGTCTTCGCCGCCGGCCACGAAATCGGCAATCACAGCCACACGCATCCGCTGTTCTGCTTTCATTCCGCGGACTTTATCTATCGGGAGTTCGCCCGCGCCCAAAGCGCCATCGCCGACGCCACGGGCCGCCCGCCGGAGTTGCTGCGGGCCCCCTTCGGCGCGCGCTGGTTCGGTTTCCGGAAAGCCCAGCGCCGCCTCGGCCTGCAAGGCGTCATGTGGACCGCCATCGGCTATGATTGGAAGCTGAAGGCTGATACCATAGTAGATCGAATGCTGGCGGGGGCCGCCAACGGCGCCATCCTTTGCCTGCACGACGGGCGCGAGGTCCGGGCCAATCCCGATATCCGGGAAACGGTCGCGGCCATCGCCCGCCTGATCCCCGCACTTCGGGACCAGGGGTACAAATTTGAAACGGTTAGCCGCTTATTATGTCCGACGAATTGATCGAGAGAGTTCGCAAAGTGATAGCCGCGTCCAAGCGCATCCCCGAAGATCGCGTGACTGTCGATAGCTCGTTCGAAGAACTGGGCATCGATTCCATGGATGCGGTCGAGATACTTTTCGCTCTCGAAAATGAATTCGATATCAGCATCCCGGACGAAGAGGCGAAGAACGCCCGCAACGTGCGGCAGATGGTGGAAGGCGTCGAGAAACTTCTGGCGGCGAAGTCGGCGGGGACGCCCACTGCACAGTAGTATGCGCCGCGTCGCCATCACCGGCGTCGGTGTGATCGCCGGACCGGGCCGCACCGCCGGCGAGTTCTGGAGCAGCCTTCTCGAGGGCCGCACGGCCATCGGACCCCTGGAATCGGTGGATTGCTCCGGCATCCGCTTCCAAAATGGATCGGAAGTCCGCGGCTACTCTCACTCGCCGTACTTCGAAGACCGCCGTGCCGATTTCATGGATCGTTTCGCGCAGTTCGCGGTGATCGCGGCGCGCGAAGCGGTCGCCGACGCCGCTATCGTTTGGACGCCCGAGCTGCGCGAGAACACCGCCATCGTTACCGGCTCTTGCGTCGGCGGCCAGTCCACCGAAGACCTCGGATTCGTGGAAGTCTACAAGCTGACCCACAACCGCGTTCATCCCCTGACCATCCCCAAGACCATGGCGAACGCCGGCGCCAGCCACATCTCCATGGAGTTCGGCATCACCGGCCCCAGCTTCACCATTTCGACGGCTTGCTCTTCCGCGGCGCACGCCATCGGCCAGGCGGCCTGGATGATCCGCTCCGGCATGGTGGATCTGGCGCTGACCGGCGGGAGCGAAGCGCCCTTCAGCTTCGGCATCCTGAAAGCCTGGGAAGCCATGCGGGTGGTTTCGCCGGACACTTGCCGGCCGTTCTCCCGCGATCGCCACGGCATGATCCTGGGTGAGGGCGCGGGCATGTTGGTGTTGGAGCCTTGGGAAGCCGCCGCAGCGCGCGGCGCGCGCATCCACGCTGAGCTAGTGGGCTTCGGCATGTCGGCGGACGCCTGCCACATCACGCAGCCCTCCGCGGAGGGCGCCGCCCGGGCCATGCGCGCGGCTTTGCGCGACGCCGCCATCCAGCCGGAGCAAATCGGCTACATCAACGCCCACGGCACCGCCACGGCGGCCAACGATCCCACGGAGACGGCGGCCATTCGCAGTGTGTTCGGCGCGCACGCCAACAAGCTGGCCATCAGCTCGACGAAATCCATGCACGGACACGCGCTGGGAGCGGCGGCCGCGCTGGAAGCGGTAGCCACGATCCTGTCTCTGCGCGACGGCATGCTGCCGCCTACAGCCAACTACCGCATGCCGGATGCGGAATGCGATCTGGACGTGATTCCCAATAAGGCGCGGCCGGCGCAGGTGGAGTACGCGCTGTCGAATTCGTTTGCGTTCGGAGGGTTGAACGCCGTGCTGGCGTTCAAGAAGGCGTAGCCTAACCCTGAACCCTGCCCCGGACCACACCGTCCTTGCGCCACCAGCGCGATAGAGTGACAATCGAGGTATGGCCGTGACCGAAATCGTCGAAGCGGTGCCCTTGGCAAAGGACGCGCATGGCGTGTACCGTGTCGGCGGAACACGCGTCACGCAGACCTCGTGGTACGCGCCTTTAATCGAGGCGCCACGGCGGAAGAGATCGTCCAGAGGCTTCCCAGTCTGCAACTGCCCGACGTCTATCAGGTGATCCGTTATTATTTGAAACACAGCTCAGAGTTGGCTGCCTACTTCGAGAGACGCGAGCGCCAGGAGCAAGAACTGCTGAGCGCTCACCGGGACGAGTGGTCGCCCAAGGGCCTGCGTGAGCGGTTGTTGGCACGCCGGAAGACTCCGTGAAGTGGCTGACGGACGGGAATCTCAGCAATGCCATCGTGGCGTCGTGCGTCTGCGAGCGCCGACGCGGATAGAGGTGTCTGAACGATCGCTCAACTGGCCTTTTCAAGCTCCGACAAAAGGCTGTCCAAGGCAGTATCGACGCCCAGCGCATGCCGCCGAGCCACCCTTTACAAATCGCGCATTGTGTCGCTGAGGTCGATGCTGCTATGCGCCGGAAGGACCTTCTGAATGTCGATGTTGTCTACGCGTTCGATCACATTGCCGCTGCCGTCCAACATTTCCAACATGTACGCCGGGCTGCGATAGTCCTGGTTATCGAGCTCAACGATACGGACGCTGTACTGGGGAAATGAGGTTTGGAAAGTATTTTGAGCCGCCGTCGCCTCCCACACGACTGCGCCTTGAGCCGTCTTCTCGGCGAGTCTCTGTACGAGCTGCCAAAGCTTCTCTTCGGCGGTCACGCCTCCAATCGTCTGCTGAACGGCGATCACGATATCATTCAGCTTATCACCTTGCTCAGCCGCAATCCGGTTGAGCGACGGCGGGTCCGGCGGAGCCTGCTTCGTCGCTAGCGACCTCTCAACGATGCTTTCGATCTCGCTGAAACTGTGAAATGATGCCCTGACCTTTTTGCCTCCTGGTGAGATCAGGGTACGTCCCCCTGAACGCGGCAAGTTGCCGCCGGAGGGAAGAATACCGTGCTGGAAGCACCTCCCATGCGAAGGCGCGATGTAGCGCCTTGAGCTCGTCAACGTCCGCCAGAACCCGGTTCAGATCGAAAACAGCGGTCTGTAGCGCCAACTTCCGCCGAACCTCCGCAACGGCCTCGCCAGTCTTTTCGGCAGCGCTTTTCGAGCGAAGAACAACGATGATCGTGATCAAGAACCCCACTACGGAGACCAGAAAGCCCAGCACGCTCGCCGGATCTGCCCATTCCCGAAAGAATTCCATCGCGTCCCTGAGTACAAATTGTACGAAAAATCGGAAATGGCTGAGGATAGGCCGGGAGCCTAACCCTACGTGCCCCGCCGATTCCCCCACAACTCCACAGCACAGTGCCTCGATGCGGCGTCTGCCATCCGCGAGAAGTGTCGTACATGACCTCAGATGCTGGCTCTTCCCATCCGTAGTCGAGCAGACTTCTCTCGCCGAGCTTGCCCGCCTCTGGGAGTGTGCGTGCTCCAAAGGGCCGATTCCCAATCGGCCGCAGGATGCCATCCTACGCCACAAGTAACACTACAATAGTTCCGTGCCCCCCCAATTCGACGTGGCAGGCGTAGGACTGAACGCCACCGACACGCTCCTAGTCGTCCCCCGTTTTCCGGCGTACGCCGGCAAGGTTCCATTCGAGGAAGAGATTGTCAGCCCCGGAGGGCAAGTGGCCAGCGCCATGGCGGCGTGCGCGCGGCTGGGCTTGCGCACCAAATACATCGGGACCATCGGCGACGACGAGCGCGGCCGCATCCAATGGGCCAGCCTGCGCGAGGCGGGCATCAATCTGGATCATGTGCAGCGCCGCGCGGGATGCCCCAATCAGTCGGCTTACATTATCATCGATCGCGGCACTGGTGAGCGCACCGTGCTGTGGTCGCGGCCCGAGTGCCTGCGCATCGATCCGGAAGAGATTACGCCGGACCAGATCCTGTGCGCGCGGCTGCTGCATATCGACGGTCACGATACCCCCGCGGTGGCGCACGCGGCGCACATCGCGCACGGCGCCGGCATTCCGGTGACCGTGGATGTGGACACCATTTATCACGGCTTCGATCGGGTTTTGCCGCATGTCGATTACCTTATCGCCAGCTCGGATTTCCCCACGCAGTGGACCAACGAGCGGGACCCGCTGCGCGCGCTGGAACTGATCCAGCGGGAGTACGGCATGCGCGTGGCGGCCATGACCCTGGGCGCGCACGGGGCGCTGGCGCTCGAGAACGGGCGCTTCCTCTATTCGCCGGCGTTCGTAGTGAATTGCGTGGACACCACCGGCGCCGGAGACGTGTTCCACGGCGCCTTCTGCTATTCTGTTTTGCAAGGCATGAGTCTGGCGGACGCACTGGATTTCTCGAACGCCATGGCGGCGCTCAACTGCACGGCGCTCGGCGCGCGCGGTGGAATTTGCGGCGTCGCGGAGGTTCGCGCGTTCATGCAACGTGCGCCGCGCCGGGAGCATCACGATATGCAGGCGCGCATTGGACGCACGGCCCCTACCACCTAAATGTTTCCTCTCAAAGATACGCAGCCCAGTTATTCGCGGCCGGTGGTGACCATTGCGCTCATCGCCTTGAATCTGCTGGTCTTCGTGTTCGAATTTACGCTGGGCCCTCGCACGCTGAATGCCTTCATCGAATACTACGGGCTGGTGCCGGATCACTTCCAAGTGAGCAGAATTTTCACCTCCATGTTCCTGCACGGAGGCTGGATGCACGTGTTGGGCAACATGTGGTTCCTGTGGATCTTTGGGGATAATATCGAGGACCTGCTGGGGCACGGGAAATATCTGGCGTTTTATCTGCTCTGCGGAATCGTGGCGGCGCTGGGCCAGGTGATTGCGAACCCCTATTCCACCGCCCCCATGGTGGGGGCCAGCGGCGCGATCGCCGGCGTGATGGGCGCTTATCTGATTAAGTTTCCGCGTGCGCGGATTGTGACGCTGGTGTTTGTGCTGTTCTTCATCACAACTATCGAAATTCCGGCGCCCATTATGCTGGCATATTGGTTCGTCATCCAGTTGTTCAGCGGGTTCGGCTCGATTGCGCGGACGCACCTTTCCGAGGGCGGCACGGCGTTTTTCGCGCATGTCGCGGGATTTGTGGCGGGCATCGTGCTGGTGAAGGTGATGGGCGCCAGCGGCCGGTACAACCGGCAGCGGGACCGTTACTGGGAATGATCCGAGTGACTCTTTACACGCGCGCGGGCTGCTGCCTGTGCGAGGACGCCAAACAGGTGTTGGCCGCCCGCCGGCGCGCGGCCTTCGAGTTCGAAGAGATCGACATCGACCGCCATCCCCAGTGGCTGCCCCTTTACCACGAAGAGGTGCCGGTGATTGCCATCGACGGGCGCGAGGCTTTCAAACACAAAGTGGGCGTGGACGAATTCCTGAAGAGACTGGCGGCGCGCGCATGAGCGGCATGGGTCTTGATATTCTGGCGATCGCCGCCCATCCCGACGATATCGAACAGACTTGCGGCGGAACCCTGATCCGCATGGCGGAGAGAGGGTATCGCACAGGAGCGCTGGACTTGACGGCTGGCGATATGGGGACGCGCGGCACACCCGAACAGCGCCTGGCGGAAGCCGACGTAGCGGCGCGGCATCTGCGCCTGCACTGGCGAGGCAACCTGGGATTCCCCGATGCGCGCCTGGAGAACACCCTCAGCGCGCGCATGACGCTGGCGGTCAAGATCCGCGAGCTGCGCCCGCGGGTGGTGATCCTGCCGTATTGGAAGGGGCGCCATCCGGATCACTACCGCGCCAGCGAATTGGGCTACGAGGCCTGCTTTTTGGCGGGCCTGAAAAAACTGGACGAATACTCCGAGCCGCACCGCCCTCATAAGGTGATTTATGCGTCGCTGTACGCCAATGTGACGCCTTCCTTCGTGGTGGATATCAGCGCACAGTTCGAGGCGCGCATGGCGGCTTTGTTGAGCTATCAATCTCAGTACGGCTCGCCAGGCGAGTGCTCGCAGGCCGAGGGCGGCGGCTTGTTTCCCCAGGAACAGGAGATCCGCGAACGGCTGGGCGGCGTCGCACGGTTCTACGGCAACCTGATCGGCGTGAAATACGGCGAACCTTTCGTGGTGAAGGAAACCATGCAGGTGGATGACATCGTCAACATGGGTGTACGCAGCATTTAGGCTCGTCATGAAACAATTTTACTGTTCTTGTGGGGCGGGCAATCCTGCCCGCAGCCGGCTTTCAGCCGGCCCTTCTACTCTCTTCTTGGTAGCCTCCGCTTTATGGGCTCTATGCCTGCCCGCGCAGGCCCAGCAAACGGATACGGGCGTGGGAATCGCCACCATTTCCGCGGGAGGTATCCTCGGCCTGGGAGCGCACGGATCGTACGGCGCGAGCCTGGGTGCTCCGGTTTCGAAATATGTGATGCCGTTCATCGATTTCTCATATTCTCCGCTCACCAGCTATGCCTTCACCTATGGCGCGAACCTTACGGGCAAGGGTCTGTACACGTCGAGCCTGTTGGACGTCAACGGTGGGTTCAAAATTCGCTTTCCCAACCGGAGCAACTGGGTGCCGTACATTGGACTGGGAGCCGGACTCCTGCGATTGTCGTCGAGCAGCTATACCAGCGGCTTCAGCACTACTGCGACCGTCAATCGCGGCAACGACGAGCTCGCCGGCAACGCCAGTGCCGGTGCGCTTTATTACGTCACACAGCACGTCGGGTTTGAGATGGAGCTGAAGGGCTACATGGCCGAGCACAACCGCTTCGCGCGTGCGTCGGCTGGGATTTTCTTTCAGTTCCCATAACCCAGGCTGAAGTGATGAAAACCGGTTGGAGGGCGGGCAATTCTGCCCGCAGCCGGCTTTTAGCCGGCTCTGGCCGCCTGACAGGTGGCTGCGGGCAGGAT
>Ga0302325_10012137_pt1 | contig 18519 bp, 10 predicted proteins | sample Palsa_T0_2_FD_201948 | JGI IMG/M metagenome (GOLD analysis project Ga0302325, IMG submission 201948) | Peat permafrost microbial communities from Stordalen Mire near Abisko, Sweden - Palsa_T0_2 | ecosystem: Environmental > Terrestrial > Soil > Palsa > Peat permafrost | place: Sweden: Abisko...
AGTCGATTCGCAGTGAACTGCACAACCGGCGCAAGGGCGACGCGGTGCGCCTCGAGATCGTCTCCGACGCCCATCCGGAGATCGTGGACAAGCTGCGCGTGAACTTCGAGCTCGACGAATCGCAGATTTATCGCGCCGATGGACCGGTGAATCTGGCGCGGCTGATGTTTTTCTACGGCGACATCCAGCGTCCAGACCTGAAATTCGCTCCGTTTGTGCCGAAGCAGCTCAATCTCAGCCGCAAGGTTTCGGACCTGTTTGAAGATCTGCGCCAGCGGGATATTCTGCTGCACCATCCTTATGACTCATACGATCCGGTGGTCAGCTTCATTCAGCAGGGCGCGGTCGACCCGCGCGTGGTGACGATGAAGCAGACGCTTTACCGCACCAGCACCGATTCGCCGATGTTTCAGGCGCTGACGGATGCGGCGGCTTCAAAGGAAGCGACCGTCGTCGTCGAGCTGATGGCGCGCTTCGACGAGGCTTCCAATATCCGCTGGGCGCGCAGCATGGAAGACGCCGGGGTGCAGGTCTTTTACGGCGTGGTTGGCCTCAAAACGCATTGCAAGCTGGCCATGCTGGTCCGCCGCGACGAAGATGGCGTAACCCGCCGTTATTGCCATTTGGGAACGGGCAATTACAACCCGGTGACGGCCCGTTTCTACACCGATTTGAGCCTGCTGACCAGCGATCCAGCGATTACCGAGCAGGTGCACATGGTCTTCAATTACCTGACCGCCCATGCCGAGATCGACGACTACAAACCGCTCTTGGTGGCTCCCTTGACCATGGCCGAGACGTTTCTGCAACTGATCCGGCGCGAGACGGAGCATGCGGCGGCCGGAAAGCCGGCGCGCATTGTGGCCAAGATGAATGCCCTGCTGGAGGCCTCAGTGATTGAGGCTCTCTATGCCGCTTCTCAGGCCGGAGTCGAGATCGACCTGATCATCCGCGGCGTCTGCACGCTGCGGCCGGGCGTGAAAGGGCTCAGCGAGAATATCCGCGTGCGATCGGTGGTCGGCCGCTTTCTGGAGCACAGCCGCATCTTCCACTTTGCCAACGGCGGCAAGGAAGAGACTTATATGGGCAGCGCCGACTGGATGCCGCGCAACCTTTTCGAACGCTGCGAAGTGGTCTTCCCGGTGAAGGACAAGGCGGCGCGGGCGCGCATTCACGAGGAGATACTGCCCGCGTATCTGGCGGATACGGCCAAAGCGCGGCTGATGCAGGAAGACGGCGGCTACATCCGCGCCAACGCCGGTAAGAAGCCGTCTAACTCATTCAGCGTGCAGGAATTCTTGATGAAGCGCGCGGAGGGCAAGGCTGAGCTGGAGGCGATTCCGAAGGCGGCGAAAGCTGCGCCGGAGAAGCCTGCGGACTTGACAACTCCGAGCGCGTGACGGGAACGCGTCCTTTGGCCTGAAGATTTGAGGCGACAATTTGGCGAATGGCCCTGCTCACGCGACCGCAAAACCGGGGGGTGTATGTCAAATATCCTACTAACTCATTGATTGCGTTGACTTTGCGCTGGAAATCGGTGCTCATTAGCCGCGCCTATGACGTACATTAGTGACACTTTCACGCACGAATGTGCGGAACTTTCTTTCTGTGGAACGTTGAGTTATTGCCGGATGAACTTATTATGCCTGAAACACAATAATTAATACGCAATTTTGGGGAAAGAAAATTTGAGGCAAAAACGGCCTGGCTTTTGTGGTTTCCCTACATCTCAAAATCGAGATGTGGGGACCCGGCGTTGTGCTTTCCACTCTGACTGAGGCTGCCGAAGCCGATTATCTTTTGGCGGTGATCGGCGATTGTTGCGTGGACCTGGACTCAGCGCTTCACGATTGCCTCATTCAGCGATTCTTCCCTGCGCGCGGGATGGTTTTGTCGGCTGAGGGGTTTCTTGCGGCCGGTATAAAGGCGGATGGACAATCGTGAAGAGATTCTGCCGGGCAAATCGGATGCTTTGAGGCTGACGGGCATTCATGTATTGAGCCATTCATCAATCCCGGCTCTCGCAACGGTGCCATTGCTGAAGATCCGCCTCAAGGTAGTAGCAGAAGCTTTTGATCTGCTGGATACGAAACGTGTTTCTATAATTCATCCCGCCGTAAGCGTAAAGCCTCGCTGACCCCGTACTGAGCGTGTCTCTGAGCCTTGCCAGTGAAGCTGACGGATTCCTAGCGTCTAGTATCGAGGCGAGGCCTTCGTCCTGAGTACTCCCGGTTTGGGGGTCAATCGTGTTAGGGTGAATTCCCACAAAATGTTTCGTATCGAGTTGCGGCGGTATGTCGTCGCTAGGCCGAATCGCCAAGTTTATTTTTCCACGGGCGTCGAGTGCCGGAGCATTTCCGTTGTTCAGATACTGAATATACATGAGGCAGTTTTCCTCAAATACCAATTGACACGGACGCCCTCGGCCTATCGGTGTAGACGGCGGCATAAGAAACAGGGGGGCCGGGCCGGAAAACGAGATCTGCGGCTCCGGCACTAGCCAAGTCACGGTACTGGCAAAGCAGGCGGCTCCGATAATCGCAGTGAACAACTTGCGGAAGTTCCGCTTCGGCTTGGCTCTTCGGCTCGTACGCCGGGTGTTGCCTCGCGAAAACTCTGCTTTACCTATCGGGTTCACGGCGGGCTCGAGTTGTGTCTTTTCAAGGATCGGTTGAGTAATTCTGATGTCTTGACTCGGCACCCTCTTACGCTGTTCCACCGCGTTCAGCTGTTCAATAACCCTCTTTGCATGCGGTCGATCTGCGGAGTCCTTAGAAAGCATTCCCATCACGAGCTGATCCAGCCCGTGCCACCGTGCCACCTCTGCGCGAAGCTGGCTCGGCTTCGGCGGCGCTGCTGTCTGATGCTGCACCGACCAACTCTCACGGCTGTCTCCGTAGAATGGGTTCCGGCCGGTGAGCATTCGAAAGAAAGTTATGCCGAGCGCGTAGATGTCTGTGCGACCGTCCAAATCCGCCGATCGTCTTCCTAGCCATTGTTCCGGGGCAGCGTATGGAGGTGAAAGCAGGGACGCACTCGTTACAGCCCGCGCGCCCTGCACGTTGCTCGCGTCAGCCGCAGCGATTCCAAAGTCGGTGATCTTTGGCACCCACCGCTCACCATCCCAGGCCATAAGAATGTTCTCAGGCTTTAAGTCCCTATGCACTACCTTCTGTCTATGAACTGCGTGCAGGCCTTTCGCAATCGCGCGGGCAATTGAAATCGCTTCTAACACATCGAGAGGGCCCTTTTTCTCCAAGAAACCCCAGAGGTCCGGTGACTGGTAGCCGCTCTGTGTCTCGACGAACTCCATGGAGAAAAAGAATGCACCGTCTTCAGCTGTTTCAAGGTCCCCGCACCGGACCACGTTCTTGTGGTCCAACTTGTAGTGAATTTGCGCCTCTTTTTTGAAGCGCTCTATGTACTCATCCTCTTTCGCATGTTCCGGCGAAATGAGTTTGAGAACGCACTTTTTGTTTTGATCATGGCGACGCGCTGCATACAATGCACCCATGCCGCCGGATATCAGCTTGCGCTCAATCCGGTACTTGCCCAAAATGCTCATTCCGAGCCTCAGCTCGGAAAGCTTCTCAAGCAAGGCGCCATGCTGCGGGCAATTCGTTGTGCTGTCGGGATAGCCAGCCTCGCAGTTTGGACAATATTTCATTAGCTATCGCAGATTTCTTGGAAGACTTACAGTAATCTTCGCAGTAAGGGAGCGTGGCGGCAACCTAATTCCGCTGGTACATCCCTCCGCGTTCCGAGGAGAATTAGGCGCTCATTTCTATAGCGTCATTCAGCGTTGAAGCTGCTCATATCTCGAGTAATTCTATTGAGCGGAGATAAACGGCCGATGGTCAGCCCTCTTCTGTGTGCCACTCTGGGCGGAAGCTTCCTGCCCGATCGCGGATGATCTCTTCCAAGTCAGCTGCGAACTCGGGGTCCATGCGCGGCTCATATCCAAGCTCTTCGGCGTGCTTCTTTGCTGTAGCAATCGATTCGGAGAGCAAGCGCGGCCTGAAGTCTTCGGCTGCTTCGGTCTCCGAGATGTGGAAGGTTGCCATGCTTACGATGATACCTTCATTTCATTTGTGGCGGGGTTTGGCGGCGGTGGGTTTGATGGTGGGTTTATTGGAGACCGTTGCGCTCTTCGACCCTGCGCCGATCAGACGAGAGTATTCGGCCTTGGCGTCTTTGAGGCGGGGCAGGTCGGAATCGGCGTCTTTCCAGATGTTGAAGAACAAGTTATACGCGTTTTCGGCGTCGGTGGTCTTGCCTTGCTGGGCCAGTGCGCGGGCCAAGCCTAGGCGGGCGAGCGGGTAGTTGTAGCTGAGCGGCTCAATGCTTTGGTGGTCTACGATTTTGTGGAACTCGGATTCGGCTTGCTCTGGCTGTTTGTCGGCGAGATAGGCTTTGCCGCGCAGGGCTGGTACGTCGAAGGAGCGCAGGTCGTAGGGGATGGCCGGTTCGAGCTCGCTGATAGCATCGGCTGGGTGCTGGCGGTTGAGGGCGATGGCAGCGCCGATCTGCGGGCCGAAGTCTTTTTGCCAGAGGGTGCCGGTGAGGTGGGCTTCGAGTTCTCGCTTGAGGATGGCTTCGGCGCGGGTGTCTTCGCCAACATGAGCCCAGGCGACGGGGATCGAGTCGGAACCGGGAATGGTGTAGCTGTCCGATTCGGACGGATGCTCGGGCAGATGGTTGAGTTGGGAGCGGGCGGCGTCGAGCAGGCCAAGTTCCGCGAGAGTGCGCGGCAGGTTGCCGAGGATGCGGCTGGCGCTCTCGCTGTCGCCCTGCTTGCGGTAGATGTCGGCGGCGCGCTGGATGGTTGCCTGGGCGGCTTTGACTTTACCGAGGGCGAAATCCATCTGGGCCTGCTGGACGAACATGTCGGGTTCGGCGGATTTGCCGCGCGCCCAGGCCATCTGCGAGTCGATACCGGCCTGATCGAGGCGCAGGAAGGCGATCTGGAGTAGGAATGCGTGGATGGCCGCGGTATCGAAGCCCCGGTCGATGGCCAGATGGCAGGTGTCGGAGGCCTGGTCGACTTGACTGAGGCTGAGTTGAGCGTGGGCCAGCACGTCATAGGCGTAGGAGTTGCCGGGGTTCAGGTCGAGGGCGCGTTTGGCGGGTTCGATGGCCTGAGCGGAGCGGCCTGACTGCCTTTCGAGGTCGGCGAGGTCGATGAGCGGGACGGGGTTTTGCGGGTATTCCTGGCTCCACGCCTGATCGTTGCGAATGCCGGCTTCTAGGTCGCCGGTGACGAGCTTGTTGTACGTGGAGACGATGAAAAGCCGGTGCGGCTCGTCGGCCTTGTCGCGCAGTTCATAGGCTTTGGTGAGCGCGGCGCGGGCCAGGTCGTCTTCGCCGAGATTGGAATAGATTCCGCCCAGATCGGCGAAGGCGATGGCGAAGTCGGGGTCGATTTGGACGGCGCGTTCGAGGAGAACGATGGCGTCCTGCCGTTTGCCTGCGAGACTTAGCCGATCGGCGTCGGAATACGCCTTGAGCGCGGGCATGGATGGAGCACGGCCGGCGAAGAGCGGTTTGCTGAATCGAGTGATGGAGGCGGATGGCTCGCCCAACTGCTTGCGCAGATCGAGGGCCACGCGATCGAGGACGTCGATGATGCCGTCGGGCGTGCCGGCGATACCGCGGCTCGCGGCAAGCAACCGGCCGGAGGCGCAGTCGAAGGCCTCAAGCGTGACCATGTATTTGCGAACGAAGCTATGGATGGAGCCGGTGAGGTAGGCCTGGCCGTTGATGCGGGAGCAAACTTCACGGGCGGTCTGCGCGCTTAGGCGATCGCTGGGCGCGGCCTTCAATTCCTTGAGCGCTTCATCGATGCGAGTGCGCGAGGCCAACGTGAGGTATGGCGATTGCTCCAGATCGATGGACACAGTTGCCATTAAGGAAAGATCGAAATCCGGCTCGCCGGTGGAGTTGTAGAAGTCGGCGACGACGAGGCTGAGGGACTTGGCCGTGGGCCGATGTGCCCATCTCCAGCCGAAGAGGAAGCTGAAGCCGAGGATGGCCACGAGAGCCGTGATGGCGAGGACGTGCCATGGGCCGGGATGGCGGAAATCGGCGAGAAACTGGGCGATTGGACCGCGTTTGGGGTGGTCTTCCTCCGGCTCTACGGATTTCTCGCTGGCGACAGACTCGACAGTGCGGAGGGCCGCGCGTTTGGATGGTTCCGCACTGGGAGGGACTTCCGCGACTGGTTGCGCAAACTCGTAGCCGCCTGGGACGGTGACGATGATCTTGTCGCCGGACTGCGTGCCGGTGAGCGCTTTGCGCAGGAGAAAGATGTGCTGGCTGAGATTGCTCTCTTCTACGCTGGAGTCAGGCCACAGCGATTCAATCAGCTCGTCTTTGGTGACGACGCGCTGGGGATTCAGGACGAAATAGGCGAGCAGGTCGAAGGTCTTGGCGCTGATGGTGATGGTGCGGGCGCCGCGATGGACGGAGCGATGGGTGAGGTCGACCTCGAAGTCCTGGAATCGGTATTTGCCTCGGTTTTTGAGCGACATAGCTGGACTGAAGGTGCTCATGCGACTCCGGCATGGCGCGCTGCGATCGCCACGCGACAACCGGGAATACCCTACGGTAACAGGCAAAGCCGGTCAATACAACGGTTTGGGTTCGATTCGGTTCCCGGGCGGTGCAAGGTGGCCCGTGGCGAAAATTGCCGCCATTTACAATGAAGAGGTACATCGCGTTCCGCGAGAAAGAGCAGAGAGATACTTTGGCGACATTATTGAATGGACAGGGACTGACGAAGTCCTTTGGGGCGGCTGCGCTGTTTCGCGAGATCGGGTTTCAGGTAGATGAGGGCGACCGGATCGGCTTGATTGGGCCGAATGGGTCGGGCAAGTCGACGCTTCTGGGCGTGCTGGCGGGGGAGATCGATCCCGATGAAGGCGAAGTGGCGCGGCGCAGGCTTACGAAGCTGAGCTATGTTGCGCAGGTCTCCGAGTTCCCTGCCAAGTTGACGGCGCGCGATGTGGTGCAGCGGGCGCTTAAGTCGGCCGGCGTGCATGAGAGCGAGTGGGAAGGCCGCACCGCGGAGACGCTGGGGCGCGCGGGCTTTGAGGACTTCGACACCGAAGCGCGGACGTATTCAGGCGGATGGAAGAAGCGGCTCTCGATTGCGCAGGCGCTGGCCACCGCGCCGGATGTGCTGCTGCTCGATGAGCCCACAAATCATCTTGACCTGGCCGGGATCGAGTGGCTTGAGGAGTTATTGGCGACCGCTCCCTTCGCATGCGTTGTAGTTAGTCACGATCGCTACTTTCTGGAGAATGTTGCTACCGAAATAGTTGAATTGAACAAGCAATATCCAGAGGGATTGCTGCGGGTGCATGGCAATTACAGCGAGTTTCTGGAGAAGAAGGAAGAGTTTCTGGAGTCGCAGGCCAAGCGGCAGGAGTCTCTGGAGAATCGCGTGAAGCGCGAGATGGAGTGGCTGCGGCGCGGACCCAAGGCTCGCACGACGAAAAGCAAGGCGCGCATCGGCAGCGCCAATGAGCTGATTGGCGAGTTGAAGGAGATGAAGGGCCGTGCGCAGGTTTCGAGCGCGGGCATTGACTTTTCCGCTACCGAGCGGCAGACCAAGCGGCTGGTGGAGCTGAAGGATGTGCAGTATTCGATTGGCGAGCGCACGCTGTTGAATGGGCTTACGTTCAACGTCACAGCAGGCATGCGCGTGGGCCTGGTGGGTCCGAATGGCAGCGGTAAAACAACGCTGCTGAGGCTGCTGCTGGGTAAGACGGAACCGAATGCGGGCGAGATCAAGCTGGCCAACATGCTGCGTATTGTGTACTTCGACCAGACGCGCGTGTTGAATGAGAAAGTGACGCTGCGCAGGGCGCTCGCGCCGGAAAGCGACTCGGTGATCTATCAGGATCGCGTGATCCATGTGGCTAGCTGGGCGTCGCGATTCCTGTTCACCGGCGAGCAGTTGAATCAGCCGGTGGAGCGGCTGAGCGGCGGCGAGCGGGCACGGGTGTTGATTGCAAACCTGATGTTGCAGCCTGCCGATTTATTGCTGCTGGACGAGCCTACCAACGACCTGGATATTCCGACGCTTGAGATCCTGGAAGAGAGCCTGCTAGAATATACCGGCGCGCTGGTGCTGGTAACTCACGACCGCTATATGCTGGACCGCATTTCCAATGTGGTGCTGGGTCTCGACGGCCTGGGCCATGCGGAGCGATTTGCGGATTACTCGCAGTGGGATCAGTGGCAGGCGCAACAGAAGCAGGCTCTGGCCAAGGCTTCGGGAACTTCCGCGCGCGCGGGAGCCGCGGGGCAACCGGCCAATGCGGAGCAGGACGCCGCGAACAGCGCCGGCAAGAAGAAGCTCTCCTACATGGATGCGCGCGACTATGCGACGATCGAGAGCAGAATCGCCACCGGCGAGGCAGTTTTGGCGGAAAAGAAGGCGCTGCTTGAGTTACATGAGGTAGTTACCGACGCCGCGCGCCTGCAGTCGGCGCTGGCCGAGGTAGAAGCGGCGCAGAATGCCGTCGACGCGCTCTACGCGCGCTGGGCGGAACTTGAGGCCAAGCAATACGAGGTCGGCTGAGTATTTGAAAGCAAACGTCGAGGAAGAGGCGCGTTGCGCCTCTTCCTCGACCTTGCGTTATTACTCTTCTCGATCTGCCTCAGTGGCCGATGCGAATGTTGGACAGGGTTGAGATGAGCCCAAAGACCTGCAACAGCCAGATCACCACGAAGATCACTACTATCGTGTTCAGGATCGACTTGATGGTGGACTGCATGGGAATCAGATTCACCAGCCAAAGCAAGACGCCCACTACCACCAGCGTGATGAGAATCTGGACCAGCGGCGTACCCACGACGACGGGTGCGACAAACGCTCCAATGAACAGCATAGATTCTTTCTCCTTGTTTGATCTTTGCTGCCCAGAGCCTGAGCGCCCTGGGCAATCTTTGCGTTACGTTGCTACAGTGTTACTTTGTATCCTCGTGAGCCTGCCACGCGATGTGATTTACTTCCTTCAAGAACCCTTCCGCTGAAGCGGGTGTAGCTACGTTGCCCGACAAGACGTTTCGGAACGCGGGTTCGTGGTCGTAGATGGCGAAGGTCGAATCGTTATCCGGCTCAACAACGGCGCCTTCGAGTGTTAGTCCCGCGAAAATACCCCTGGTGCGCGAGTAACTGAGCACTTCGGTATTCAATGTCCAATCGGTGCCGGCAATTGCCTGGCGGCCTACCGGTCCGGCGGCAACGGCGCCTTCGCCGCTTAGTTCAAACTTGCTGGAGAGCAGATGCTGCAGACCATGGTCGTTCATCACCAGCAGGACCAGATCCACTTCTTGCACGCCAATTTGCAGACCCCAGCTTCCGCCGCCAATGGAAACGAAGGCAGGCGCGCTCCAGCCATCTGCCGTGCGGCACGTAGCGATGCCGCGGCCATGCTTGGCGCCGAAGATAAAGCCGCCCTTGACCAGATTGGGGACAACGACAATGCACTTGGCGGAATTGAGTACGGAGTCCGGGATGCCTTTGTCGGGAGCTCCCTGAATGCTGTGCAATACGTCGGTGGCCGACTGCAGGCGCTCGATGGAATCTTCGCGTCCGGATGCCGCCCATACATTGGCGGTAGTGAAAACAAGTACGCTGGCGGCAACGATCGAAACTATCTTCATTCTTTCTTCCTTAAGCAATGCGTGGTGCTAAGTGGCAAGGCCCCCAACGGATTGCTTAGCGCAAGCTGCGGAGAGAAAGACGATATTGAACCCTCGTCTCACATATGAGTGTGAAGGAAACATGCGTAGATGGATGGTCTCAAACGCTCATCTCCAAAATTTAGTTAGGCGGTTGGTGCGCTGCGGGAGAAACCTGAGATGGAGTTGAGTCTTCGGATTTTGCAGCCGGGACTGGCGTTCCCGGAGGATAGATGAGTATCTTGATCAAGCCCCATCCGTCCTTGGAAGTATCGTCTGTCTGCTTGCCCAAAGCGATGGTCTTGAGTCTTGAATCGTCGAAGCCGAAATGCTGCACGATGTAGTCGCGGAGCACCAGCGCGCGGCCTTCCGCAAGCGTCTTGTCGGTATCGGAGCTGCCGGTCCTGCCGGTGGAGACTTCAATTACAGCAACGCCGAAATCGTTGGCGGCAAGATACTGCCCCGCCGGATTCAAAGCCCGCTGTCCCTTCAACTTCGCCGAGTCCTGCTTGTCGAATAGGTCTTTGGCCTGCAAGGTAAATTCCTGCGCAGTTGGAGCCTGCGGAACGCTTTCGATTGCATCTTTGCCCAGGTCGTTTGAGTCTTCATAGCCGCGATTCTTGAAGTAACCTCGAAGCAGGAAGTTATGCTTGAGCGCCTCCATGTTATCGGCAAAGTCGCTTACGCCTGCCTTGGCGGAAACAGTCGCGGCCTTGGCGTTGCTGCTGGTCTCATTGAGGTTGTTGTAGAGCGCTTTGTCGTTGACCAGCGCGCCGACGGTGCCGTCGCCATTGTCCACTTTCGCGGTGACAGACTTGAGGTGTTCCGAAACCTGGTTGATGTTGACCATGGCGGCCTGGCCCTGGGAGAGAATGCCGTTGGCTTTATCGAGAAGAGCGGACATTTCGAGTGGAGGAACACTGGCGATGAAGTCGCCATCTTTCACTTCCGCCTTATCTGCGCCGCCGAAGGAGACTGCGACGTACTCGTTGCCGAGCAGCCCCTCGGTTTGAATCGATGCCACCGAATCCTGCTTGACGATCTGGCGCGTCGCGGCCTTGAGCAGCAGCACGACGGTGATTTGATCGCCGGCTTTGCTGGGCAGGTTGACCGATTGCACAGTGCCGCTATGCACGCCGCCAATGAGTACATCCGCGCCTTCGCTGAGTCCAGCGACATTGCTGAACTTGGTCTTCAACCGGTACGTCGAAGCGAAGAGATACTGTTTGCTGCCGATGATGAAAATCCCAACGGCGAGTATGGACAGCGTGAGCAGAATGAAGATGCCGAGGCGCACGTTGCGTGACATATTTGCTCCTAAAGATCCCGATGGAGGAATTGTGAAACGAACTTTTCTTCGCTCCGTTGCAGGTCGTCGAAGCTGCCTTCGATAACGACTTTCCCTTTGTCCATCAGGGCAATGCGCGTTGCTATGGTTTTGGCGCTGATCATGTCGTGTGTGACTACGATGGAGGCCAGTTGATGCTGTTTCTGAAGTTTGAGCACGAGTTCGTCGATCTCGCCGGAGCTGATCGGATCGAGGCCCGCGGTGGGCTCATCGAGCAGGAGGATTACGGGATCGAGAACCAGGGCGCGAGCCAGACCGACACGCTTCTGCATGCCGCCCGAGATGTCCGATGGCATTTTATCGAGATGCCCATCGAGGCCAACCTCATGCAGCAGAGCGCGGACGCGATCCTTCTTCTCCGACGCGGACATGTCGGGTCGATGATGCACCAGCGGAAAGGCGACGTTGTCCTCGACGGTAAGCGAGTCGTAGAGAGCCGCATGTTGAAAGAGAAAGCCCATCTGGGTGCGCGCTGCGCCGAGCGCGGCCGGGTCTGCTTCCGCCATGTTGGTGCCGAGGATGAGCGCTGCGCCGCTGTCGGGCTCCTGCAAACCGACGATGATGCGCAGCAGGACGCTTTTGCCGGTGCCGCTGCGGCCCAGCACGGCAAGGGTTTCGCCGCGCCTCACATGGAAGGTAACACCGTCGAGAACGCGCTGCGATCCGAAGGACTTGGTAACATCCTGAATGACGATCGCCGGCTGCGAGTCGTCGGCCGCTTTCTTATCAACCGTTTTGGAAGTTTCAGTAACAGGCATCGAGTTGCCCTCAATTCACGGGTTAAGGAAAGAGAATCAGGATCAGTTTGACCAGGATGACGTCGGAGAGAATGACGAATAACGACGAGAGCACGACGGATGTTGTGGCGGCATTGCCGACGCCGGCAGCGCCGCCTTTGGCGCGCATGCCGGTGAAGCAGGCAATGGTGCCGATGATGAATCCATAGACGCTCGTCTTGAAGGTTGGCGGCAGGAAGTCTTTGAAGCTCGCGCCTTTGAACCCGACGCTGATGAAGTGGGTCAGGCTGACGGGCTCAATCAAAGTGGCCGCGACCCATCCCATGAACACGCCGCACGCGGATGCGACGAGAGTGAGCAAGGGCATGGCAACGATGCAGGCGAGAATGCGGGTGGCGGCCAGCAGCTTGTAAGGGTTGACGGCCGAGGCTTCTATCGCGTCGATCTGCTCGGTGACACGCATGGCGGCCAGCTCCGCGCCAATGCCGGCTCCTACGCGTCCGCTGACGATGAGCCCAGTAATGATCGGGCCCATCTCGGTTATCACAGAGAAGATGATAGTGGTCGGCAGCAGCGACTTGGCGCCGAAGCGCACCAGGCTGTTGCGTGTTTCCAGCGCCAGTACGACACCGATGGCTCCGCCCGCGGCCGCGATCAGGGGCAGAGATTTGGAGCCGACTTCGTCGAGTTGACGGAAGAATTCCGCGAACTCATAAGGAGGGGTGATGGCGGAAGTGACGACTCGCCAGAGGAAGACGCCCAACTCGCCAAACCAGGCCAGAAACGAGACGATTGGATTTGGTGTTGCCGGTTCTGACAGTGCAACCTGCGGCGTGCTGGACATTCCACTGGCTCCCTCAGGTTGAGCTATTGCTTCCAGGTCCGTTGTTCCAATAAGCACTGGGCATAACAGTCGCAGTTACAGCACAGGACTTTTAGGATACGAGTCCCGCGGCGGTGCGTCTGACCAATACGGCTCACCGAATCGTCATAAGGAAAGGCGTTGCCGAGGGCTAAATCACTGCGCCGGCTTGAATATCCACTCACCCCAGAGATTGGGCGTAAGCTCGGCTTCGCTGGGAACGTCGGAGGTGATGCCGGTGGCCTTGTTGCTCCAGTAAACGCGCTGCAAGGTATCGACTGCACTGCCGCGCAGCAGGCCTATATCCGCTTGGATGCGTTCTCCCGGCGCGGGCTTGAGACCGAGCACATCCAGCGGTATGGAGAATACGTAAGTTCCGGCAGCATCGCCAGAAAGCGCCTGGAAGTCGATGAGGTTGCTCACGTCCTGTACTTGATCGAGGGTGATAGTGCGCCACGGCGATGAGAACGGCACAGGAGCTTTGGTTCCAGGAACGACGGCGCGATAGAGCGTGGCTTTCGTCTGGCCATTGACACGATAAACGAGGAGCCGCACATCGCCGGCAACAGGAGTCTGGCGCGCTGGGTTGGCATGAGGATCGTCGCCGATCATCAGGTCGAGCGCGCCGCCGGTCTTGAAGGGCGCGTTTACGACCGCGCCGGAGTTGACAAGCAGATTGGGCTCGATGGTGCGAAAGGCCGCGTAGAGCTTGCCTCCGGCGATGGTAATGGCAGCTTTGGCGAGGTCGGGCCGGTCTGCCCAGCCGAGCACGAAGATCCGCTGGTCGATCGTAGCCCATTGGCCGTCCTTCATACTCTCGAATGCCTGGCTGAGCGTGGGCGCGGGGCCGGAATGGAGGGTAACTTCGAGAGTCTGCGGGCCTAACTGGCTTTGGCGAGCGGCTTCGGCTTGTTTCAGATAACTTTGCGACGATTCGATCTGTTTCCGGGTTACTTCTACCGTCGACACAGGCAGGCGATGAATGCCGTTCAGGCCGTCTACACGGATCAGCGAAAGATTGTTGGCGACGTAGACTTGGCCGTCTTGAGTCTGGGTGAGCGTGGGAAAGAAGTTTTCGTCGTGCGGTGAAAGGTCGTTGACGCGCATATTGCGCTGCGCCACCGGCACATTCCACGGCTTGCCGACGCGCACATCCTGAAAGAGCTGGGTGACGAAGAAGCCGTCCGCCGTGAAGAGATACATGCCCCCGAGGTTGCTGTTGATGGCCCAAAGCGGCCCTGCATCGGTCCCGCTTGGATGGATGAAGCCGCCTAACAGCCGCGTGGTGCCTTCGAGCTCGCCGCGTCGATCCGGAACCGGGGCGTTGTGCGAGGGATGCAGGCCGGGCCAGAGGCTTGGATAACTCCACCGATGGCCCTGGCTATCGATACCGCCTAGTCCGTCGCGCGAGAAGGGAGTTGGCGCAGTGGTGAGAACGATGTTGGAAGGCGAGTCAATCGCCTGGCCACCGCCGTCCCCGTTCATCATCTGTGCCCCTTCGGCGATCGTCTGGCCGGAGTGCAGGTCGTAGACGGGCACGCCGCTGGCAGTGAACCTTACCGGCGCATAGCGCATGGCTTTGCCATCGACATACGCGTCGACCAGCGTCAGATCGGGCATAACCGTGATCGCGCCTGCGCCCGGTCCGGTGCGGGCCTGCTGGAATGTGACTTCCTCGGGGTCCACTTTGCCGTCGCCGTTCAGGTCCGACCAGGTAAAGAGAAGCTGATCTTTGGGTTGATTGCCGTTGGGATCGGCATTGGCCGGCCAGCGCGGGGCAAAGGCTTTGTCCTTGAGGACGCTCCAGTCATTGGCGCGGCCCAAGGCGGCCACGGGACGAATCAGCCCGCCGCTATCGAGATAGAGGATGGCGACGCTCACGCCATTGGTGGGGTACGCGACCCAGGTATTGTCGAAATAGCGATGGCCGTGGGCGTAGTCGACGGATTCCGGCGTTCCAGCGCGGGGCAGCGGGAAATCGGGCGAGTCGCGATGCAGCACCGAGGACAGCGAAGATGTGCCGGTCTTCCAGTCGAGCTTGAACTCCATGGCGTGGTAGTAGAACTTCGTTTTGTCGACGGAATCGAGCGAGCCACCGCCGCCATATCCCGGTGGTCCCTCGAACTCTTTGACGAGCGTGCCGTCGAGGCTCCAGACGCTGACGCGCTTGGGCTGGAAGTCCTCTTCGGCGACCCATAGATGGCGCTCGCTGTCGATGGCGAGGCCGCGGGGATTGTTCATGTGCAGCGGATCGTAGGGGCCGGCTTTGGATGGTCCCGGATGGCCGATGGCACGGAGAAGCTTACCCTCCGCGGAGAAGACTTTCACTTGATTGCTGTTGCCCTGGTCGCTGATATAGATAGAGCCATCGCCGTCGAGTGCGATTGCGGAAGGAGAGTCGAGTCCCTGCGCGATAAGCGTTTGCGGGGAGGGGAGCTGTTGCCGATGAAGCAAGTCCGGCGCCGGATAGCGCAGCAGGCGGGAGCCAGAAAGCACCAGCAGGTTGCCCTGCGCATCGAAGGCCAAACCTCGGGGACTCTCCACTGGCGCAAAGCCCAGAATCTGGCCGCCGCCGGTATCGACGAAGAGCAGTTCGTTGAGCGGCTGCAGGCTGATAACGGCTACGTTGTTACGCACCGCAAGCCCGCCGATCTGCACCTTCCACAATGCGCGAGCGCTGGGCTGATCGGTGGGCGGATGAGTCCGGTCGAAGCCCATTTCAAAGGTGTAGCTCAGTACCTGCTTGTCGCCGTGAGCCGTAAGGCCGGTGAGGCGCAGAATAGCCTTCGAGAGCGCGGGTCCGCTGCCGCGTTCGTCGCCCCAGACGGCGGCAGCGTAAGCGTAGGTCGCAGGATTTGCCTCGGCGCCTTCATCGCGAGCGAGCGCTTGAGCTCCAGTCCACGAGCCGCCAACGTTGGCGCGCCCGCCTTTTTTGTTGCCGTCCAGGTCCACCCAGGCGAGACCGGAGCCGCCCTCGGCCACCCAGCAGCCGAGATACACGAGCGGCTTGCCGCCGGGAGCTTTATCGGCCGGCAGAAAGAGAGCCGCCGAGGCAGGCGTGTGGTTGGTCAGCCAGCCGCCGGTGCCGTCCAGCGTCTGCCAAGGCGGATTGCCGGGGCTGTAGACCGAAAACTCATAGCGCAGATCGATGGCCTGATGAACGATGCCCCGCACTCGATATTGGCCCGGCGCGACAAAGTGTGTAGGGATGAAAAAGACGCCGTGGTTCGCCGCATCGCGGTCGCGGCCCAGATCGTCGGAGCCATCCCACCACGCAGTATTCTGGCCGGCGGGAAAGAGCGTGTCGGAAACCAGATTGCGGACGCGATTGCCCTGCGCGTCGTCGATGACCAGCGAAACGTAGCCAGGAGCTGTAAGCGTGAACGGTATCGGAATAGGCGGATGGGCAGCGGCACTGGTCGCGACGGGCAAAATTGCCGTCTGTAAGGTTCCCGCGGGAAGAGGCTCCATTGCCATCAGCTCATCGAGCCAGACGCGATTTCCATTGTGGGTAGAGCCCTTCAACTGCGAGCTTACGTCTTCATTGGTGGATTTCGTAAGCCGCAGGCGAACAGCGCGGGTCTGCACGGTCTTATCGAAATCCAGCCAATCGACTCCCATCGGCAGGGGATACTGGCTGCGCAGGGCGTAAGGCGCGCCAACCGGCTGCCAGTCGCTGTCGGGAGCGTTTCGGATGGCCGCGCTGTCCGGTCCCACAAAGATCTGCGCATCGGCAGCGCCAAAGCCAGTCAGCAGCGCCGCAAGGCCGCGCAGCGTAACCTGCCGCGGCCAGACCAGTGTGATCCATTCGGGATGCTCCGGCGAGACGAGGTGGTCGAAATCCGGGCCATTGTCCCAGCCGCGACCGAGGTCGTAGACCTCGTCATTGAGCCGGGCTGCCGCAGCCGGGTTGGAACTGGTGAAGGCCTCGGCCTGCGGCGCGAGATTGACGAAGTTGCCTGCAAGTACATACAAACTGCCCAGCCCGCCGGCAAAGCTCGAATCCGTCGGCTCCGAGCTATGCGTAAAACGCAGGGCGCGGGTTTGAGTGTTGGCGGGAAGCACCCAGAGCGCGAAGCCATCGTGCGCGACCTCGGCTGTGGACAACTGACGATCGACTATGCGCTGAGCGGGAATCCACTGGCTGTCGTCGGCCAGGTTGCCCGGATAAGGCGCGTTGGGGCGCAGCACGCTCAACGTGCCGCCGCCGCGCACCAGCACCGATCCTACAGCGACCGGCGCCGTAAAGCCGATGCGCAGCCGGCGCACGCCGGGATGAAGCGACGCGCCGTAGGCGGCAAAGTAATAGGTCGAGGGGGTGGTGCGGGTCCAGACAATCTTGCGTATGGCAGCCGGGTCGGCCAGCGGATGTTCAGCGCCATCCACCCAATCCGCAAAAGAGGCGTTATCGAGCGATGCGTCGGTCAGCGGCGTGGCGAAGGGGCCGGACTGAGGCTGAAAATGCTCCGGAGCAAGACCGTGCAGATTTGGGAATGCTAGCCCCAGAATGAGAGAAAAAATGAACGAAGAGATCGCGGGAGAAGGGGTTCCAAATCGAATTACGACTCGCATCATCACCTCTGACTCTATTGGATGCGATGCGCACCGTCACTGCCAATTCTGCCGGTTTGCTGTGAAATGAGCCCCATAACGGGAGATATCTGAGATCTGTAATTCGGGAATCGCAGGCCGCCATCCCAGCAGGTAACACGCGCGGTTTGCGGGTGTATCCGCCGCAGCCGTACAATTTGGGCGCGGAGCGTACGTGCCCGATCCTTTCCTGTCCGGTAGAGGATGCTTGGCTCAACCGCGGCTTCGGGTGACGTTTAGCCGGAAACTCCGCGGCTCGGTCCACCTTTGAAATCGAAGACGAACAAATTCAGGCTCTTGCGTGCAATTCCGCAAGCTGGGGCGCGATGGAGAAATGTATGAGCGACAATGCAGGCAAGCAGGCAGCCAAGTACCCCGGCATTCGCATCACCGCGAATGGCAACCAACTCATTGCGTATCATACGGAAACCCGCATCGCCGACGCCGGAGTCTTCTATCCGATCACGCCTTCGACCGAGGGCGGCGAGCTCTTCCAGCAGGCCTACGCCGAGGGCAATCTGACCGTCTTCGGCCACAACACCATCGCCATTGAGACCGAAGGCGAACACGCGGCCCAGGGCGGCGCCATTGCGCATTCGGTTTGCGGCAAGCGCGTGGTCAACTTCACTTCCGGTCAGGGCATTGTCTATGGCGTGGAGCAGTATTACCACGCGCCGGGCAAGTGTTCGACCATGGTGCTTGAAGTGGGCGCGCGCGCGCTTACCAAGCATGCTCTGAACGTCCACTGCGGCCATGACGATATCTACGGCGCGCTCGATACCGGCTGGATCATGCTCTTCGGCAAAGACTCCCAGCAGACGGCGGATCAGGCGCTGATCCTGCGCCGCGTAACCGAGCTGAGCCTGACGCCGGGCATGAATATCATGGACGGCTTTCTCACCTCGCACCTGGAGCGCACCTTTTACAAGCATGAGTCGGACCTGATTCGCGAGTATCTTGGCGCACCGGAAGACATCATCGACACGCCGACTGAGGCGCAGCGCACGCTCTTTGGACCCAAACGCCGCCGTGTTCCGGCCATGATCGACCTGGCCAACCCGCTGCTGCTCGGCCCGGTGCAGAATCAGGAACACTACATGCAGGGCATCGTCGCCCGGCGCAACAATTTCATCGAACCGATCCTGGGCATGCTCGAAGAAGCGTACAAAGACTTCGCCGCGCTCACCGGCCGCCACTACGGTCTGCTTTCCGAATACAAGTGCGAAGACGCCGAGACGGTCTTCGTCTCGCTCGGCTCGGCTGCTGAAAACATCGAAGCTGCCGTCGAT
>Ga0302325_10012139_pt1 | contig 18517 bp, 19 predicted proteins | sample Palsa_T0_2_FD_201948 | JGI IMG/M metagenome (GOLD analysis project Ga0302325, IMG submission 201948) | Peat permafrost microbial communities from Stordalen Mire near Abisko, Sweden - Palsa_T0_2 | ecosystem: Environmental > Terrestrial > Soil > Palsa > Peat permafrost | place: Sweden: Abisko...
TCCGAGGTCCTGACGATCACCCCGGCCGCGACGATCGGCGGCACCGGCACGAGCACCGCAAGCAGCGTGACGATCACCGTCAGCTGCGCGTCGACACCGTGCACGGTCACGATCACGATCACGATCGATCCGCCGTCTCACGGGACCAGGGCGGTCAGCGCCAAGAAGAAGAAGCCGAAGATCGTCACGATCGCGAAGGGCACCTTCAAGATCAAGAAGAAGGGCAACCACAAGCTGACCGTCAAGCTGACGAAGGCGGGCAAGACGCTGCTCAAGAAGGACCACGGCCACCTGAAGCCGACGGTTCTGCTCTCGCTCAAGGCCCACGGTCACACCGTCAAGACGACGCGGACGGTCAAGATCAAGTAGCTACCCGAGGAGTCCGATTCGCTGCGCGCGTTGCACCGCCTCGGCGCGGTTGCGCGCGCGTAGCTTCTTGTAGAGCGTGCTCGTGTGCTCCTTGATTGTGTGCGGCGAGAGGTAGAGCCGCTCCGCGATCTCGCGATTAGTCGAGCCTGCGGCGATCAGCTCGAGCACCTCGCGCTCGCGCTCGGTCAGCAGTGAAGATGGCTGCTCGGAGCGCGGAGGGAACATCGTCATCCCGAGCCCGACCATGCGCACGGCCATCGCGACGTCGTGGGCGTCCCAGTCCTTGGACACGAACCCCGACGCGCCCGCCGCGCGCGCCGCGTAGGGCGAGATCTTGCCGGCGCCCGAGATCAGCAACACGCGCGTCGTGGACGACGCCTTCTGGATCGACTCGCAGACGTCGGCACCGGACTCGCCGGCGAGGAACAGGTCGACGAGCGCGACATCGGGCCGGTGGCGCCGCGTCAGCTCGAGCGCCTCGGCGCCGGTCCGCGCGGCGAGGCAGCGCTCGACCCACGGCTGCTTGCCAAGCAGGACCCGGAAGCCCCAGTGGACCACGTCGTGATCGTCGACCACGAGCACCTTCAGACGCCGTTCGTCGGACTGAGGGCTCGGCTCGGTCACGCCGCCTGCTCCACCGGCACGACCAGCCGCATCCGCCATTCCCCGTCTCCCAGCGGTCCGAACTCGACGACGCCGCCGAGCTGGAGCGCTTCGAACGCCGCCAGCCGCAGACCCATGCCGCCGCCGGCCGGCGCGCGGCCGGCGGTCGCGCGCACCCCGTCGTTGCGTACCTCGAGCATGAACGTGGCATCGTCACGCGCCAACGCAACCTCGACGCTCGAAGCGCGCGCGTGCTTGTGGACGTTGCGGAGCGCTTCGGCGAGCACCGACTGCGCCAGCGGCTCGAGGTCCGGCGGCACCACCAGCTCCGGGGGCCAGGAGACCTGCACCGGCGTCCCGGGGGCGTCCACCAGGCGCTCCAGCTCCGCGGCCAGCGTCGTCCCCGTCTCGCGCGGCAGCGGCGCGAGTGGGCGCTCGAGCGCACGGCGCAGATCGGCGAGCGCCTCGACCATCTCGACCCGGCACCGCTCCCTCTCTGCGTCTGAGAGCGGCTCGCCCGCGCTCAGCGCCAGGGAGACCCCGAACAGACGCTGCATGACGCGCTCGTGCACCTCGCGCGCGAGGTCGAGCCGCTCGCCGAGGCGGCGCGCCCGCTCCTGCTGCCGGGTCGCGTTCCGCGCCGTAGCGACGAGCGCCGCCATCTTCCCGAGCGTCCAAAGGAGGTGGCGCTCGCCGTCCGAGAGATCGAACCGCCCACCGCCGCGATCGGCGCAGATCACGCCATAGGCGCGACCGGCGGCGCTCAGCGGCGTGCAGACGAGCGTGGTGATCCCGAGCAGGCGGGCATACTCGGGCGGGACGGCCTCCTCGATCCGCTCCGAGACGACCACCACGTTGTCCTCGAGCAGCGCCTGCTGCGCGATCGGGGTGTCCAGCAGCGTCGGCCGCAGCCCGGCCAGCTGGGAGAACGACGTCCCGTGCGCTCCGACCGCCCGCACCCGCCGGCGGCCGAGGTCGGCGAGGAAGATCGCCGCGCGGCGCATCGTCGTCAGACGGCAGATCGCCTCGCAGATCCGGTCGTAGAACTCGGTCGCGGTCGTCTCCGTCTCGACCCGCGAGAGCAGATCGACGAACACCTCGATCGGCTCGACGCCTGCGAACAGCGCGGGTGGTCGGGCCTCGGTGGCCGGCGCCCGCGCGTCAGGGGCAGGGGACATGGCCGCTACACGCGCGCCGGCAGCTCATAGCGCCGCCGGATCTCGTACAGCGTCGTTCGCTCGGCAGCCGGCCGCGCGGCGCGGTGCGCCGCCGCGACGAGGTCCTCGGGGTCGAGCTTGACGCCGTGATAGGAGCCCGCGAGGCGGCTAATGCTCTCCTCCATCAGCGTCCCGCCGAGGTCGTTGACGCCCCAGTGCAGCGCCTCGGTGGCGGCGTCGAGGCCCATCTTGACCCAGCTCGCCTGGAGGTTGCGGATCGTGCGCCCGAGCGCGAGCCGGAAGGCCGCGGTGTGCTTGAGGTTCTCCTCGCGGGAGATCTCCTCGACGCCGTGCGTGCGACCGAGCAGGGTGTGGAAAGGAATGAACGAGAGCGGCACGAACTCGGTGAAGCCGGCCGTCCGCTCCTGCAGCTCGCGCACGACGCGCATGTGCTCTGCGAGCTCCCACGGCTCCTCGATGTGACCGAACATGACCGTCACCGTCGAGCGGATGCCCTCGGCGTGGCAGGCCTCGATCACCTCCACCCAGCGCGCCACTGGAAGCTTGTTGGGAGAGATGCGCTCGCGTACACCGTCGTGCAGCACCTCGGCGGCGGTCCCCGGCGTCGAGCCGAGACCCGCGTCGCGCAGGCGCTCGAACACGACCCGCGGCGACAGCCCGCTGACGTCGCACATGTGGGCGACCTCCATCGGCGAGTAAGCGTGCAGATGCATCTGCGGCGCTACATCGTGGGCGACGCGCAGCCAGTGCTCGTAGTCCTCCAGACCCCAGTCGGGATGGATTCCTGACTGAATGCAGATCTCCGTGGCACCGAACTCGACAGCCTGCTGCACCCGGCCCACGAACTCCTGCTCGGAGTGCTCGTAGGCGTCGGGCGAGCGCCGGCCCTGACCGAAGCCGCAGAACGCGCAGCCGACGACGCAGATGTTCGAGACGTTGATGTTGCGGTTGACGACGAACGTGACCGTCTCCCCCGCGAGCTCGGAGCGGAGCTCGTCGGCGGCGGCGCGCATCTCCTCGATCACCTCGGGGCGGCGCTCGGAGAACAGCGCGGTCAGCTCCTCCGGTGTCAGCGCGGCGCCCTCGCGGCCGCGCTGGATCGCCCGTGGCGCCACGTCGTCGGGCACGCTCACATCCATTCGTCGCCCCGAGCCCCGGCGCGGGATGAACGACCAGTAGCTCGTCTTGATCACATCGAGCACGCCCTGCGCGACGAACTCCGGGTCGATGTACTCGGGGTACACGCACAGGCGCTCGGTCAGCGCGAACCCTTCGGCCTGGAGCAGCTTGCGTGCCTGGTGAGGACTCGGGAACGGGTGCTCGGGCGAGATGTGGTCGCCGTTCGCGCTCAGGCCGCCGAGGTCGGTGGCGCCCGCATGGACGAGCTCGATCCACCAGTCGGACAAGTTGGGGGGCACCTGAATCCCCACGCCCGGCAGCAGCCGGCGCGCCTCCGCGATCAGCCGCTTCATGTCCTCGATCGTCACCTCGCATGCCCACGGGGGGGCGTCTCGGTGAGGGCCGCCCGCCACCCCGGTGCGCCAGTACGCCTCGGCCGCCGCGGTGGCGATCTCGGCCGGCTCGCGCCCGTAGTAGCTCTGGTGGGGCACGAAGTTCTGCAGGATCAGCTCCTGGATGTGGCCGTACTCGGCGTGCACGTCGGCGAGCGCCTGCAGCGACGCCATGCGCTCCGCCTCGGTCTCGCCGATCCCGACCAGGATCCCGCTGGTGAACGGGATCCGCAGCTCCCCCGCCGCGCGGATCGTGGCGAGCCGGTGCGAAGGATGCTTGGTCGGCGAGCCGGCGTGCACCGTGTCCATCAGCCGCTCGGAGATCGATTCCAGCATCAGCCCCTGGGAGGCCGTGACCTCGCGGAGCCGCGCGAGGTCCTCGCGGGTGAGCACCCCGAGGTTGGTGTGGGGAAGGATCCCGAGCTCGAGCGCGCGCTCACAGGCCCACGCCACATATGAGGTGAAGTCGTCGTGGCCGTAGGCGGCCAGGCGGGCAGCCACCGCAGCGTTGTGCTCGGGCTTCTCGCCGGTGAGGATCAGCAGCTCCTTGACGTTCCGCCGTGCCGCCCGCTCGAGCATCTGCTCCACCTCCTCGGGGGCGTGCAGGTGCGGCTGGTGGGTCGCGAAGGCGCAGTACTTGCAGTAGCACCGGCACGTGCGCGACAGCGAGAGCGTGATGTTCCGGCTGAACGTGACCCGGCGGCGCATACGCGCGATGGATTCTACGCGGGGCCGCCCGCGGGCTTTTCGACCGGCGGTCGCGCGGTCCCCGAGGCCATATCCTCCCGCGCGATGCGGCTCCGCTCCTTCGCCTTACCGGCCGTCGCGGCGCTCGTGCTCCTCGCGCTCGCGCTCGCGGGCTGCGGGTCCTCGGCCAAGCCAGGCTCGCGCCCGCTGAAGCAGGCGACGCTGATCCTCGACTTCACCCCGAACGCCATCCACACGGGCATCTACTCGGCGCTGGCGCGCTCCTACGACGTGGACGCGGGCGTGCGGCTGCATGTGATCGCGCCGGGCGCCTCGACCGACGCGATCAAGCTGCTGGAGACGGGACGGGTCAACTTTGCGATCCTCGACATCCACGACCTCGCGATCGCCCGCGAGCGCGGCGAGAACATCGTCGGGATCATGGCGATCGTCGAGCGCCCGCTTGCGGCGGTGATCGCCCAGCCGGGGATCCGCAGTCCACGTCAGCTCGACGGCAGGACGATCGGGGTCACCGGCGACCCGAGCGACTACGCCGTGCTCGATTCGATCGTCGCCGGCGCCGGCGGCGACCCCCACGAGCTGCACGAGATCACGATCGGATTCGATGCGGTCCCGGATCTCCTCGCCGGACGGGTCGCGGCGGCCACCGCATTCTGGAACGACGAGGGCGTCGCGCTGACGCACGCGCGCCCCGGATTTCACATCTTCCAGGTCTACGACTACGGCGCGCCGTCATACCCGGAGCTGGTTCTGTGCGCCACGGGCTCGACGCTCCGACACGACCCGGCGCTCGCGACCGACGTCGTCAAGGCGCTGGTGCGCGGCTACCGGTTCACGCTGACGAACCCGCAGGCGGGCGCCGCCGACCTCGAACGCCTCGTGCCCGGCCTGGCACCGAAGCTCGTCGCCGAGGAGCTCGCCGGCGAGCTGCCCGCATTCAAGGGACCCGACGGCCAGGTCGGCGAGCTCGACCTCCCGGAGCTCCGCACCTGGGCCGCGTGGGAGGCGCGCTTCAAGATCGTCACCCATCCGCCCGATGTTGCGAGGATGTTCGACGGACGGTTCCTGGCAGCCGCCGAGCGCTGAGCACTAGCCGATCCCGCCGACGCATTTGCCTCTGGCAAATGCGTCAATGGAAGCGGCGCCAGCCGATTCCACTTTCACTGCGCGCGGAGCTTGCGCTGCTCCTCGCGCACCGATTCGGTGCGGCCCCACATCTGCGTGACCTCGGCGCGCCCGGTACGAACCTCGCGCAGCGCGAGCTCACCTGCGATCCCGGCCTCGTCGAGCAGCTTCAGCCCGGTGTGGACCGCGGGCGCCGCAGCGGCGTGGCCGAACCTGTGCGCGACGATCAACCGCCAGTGCCAGTCGTGCTTGGAGTACGGCTGGGCGTTGCAGGTGACGAGGAAGACAGCGGCCTCGACGTAGCGTCGCTCCTCGAGGATCCGAAGGTCGAGCTCGAGATCGGTCCAGTCGTCCGGCAGCGAGTCGACGATCTGGTTGAAGCTGTCGGCGAGCGGCATCTCGCCTCAGCCTACGCCAGCTGCGAGACGAACGTATAGATCACCATCACGCTGACGAGCACCACGAATACGCGCAGCGCCCACAACGCGACGCTGATCCGACGGCTCAGCGCCATCCGGCCGACGGGACGACGCGTGTCGGCGACCAACTGATCGCGCTCGAGGAACTCCACCAGCTCCTGCTCCTCGGCCGCCGTCATGAGACGAGATGGACGGTCTGCAGGAAGGAGTCGATCCCATAGGCGGCGCCGCAGATCGAGATGAACGCAACGATCGCGAGCCCGATCCTGTTGGTGAGCGCAGTGTTCGCATACTTCCCCATCAGCTCCCGGTCGTTCGCGAGCATGATCAGGAACACGAGCGCCACCGGCAGCAGCACCGTCGCGAGGACGTTGGCGTTGAGCGCGATCGACAGCAGCGGGGCCCCCGGGATCAGGATGATCGCCGCCGCGACCAGCGCCGCGCCGACGTTGGCCCCGTAGAACACGGTGGCCTTGCGGGTCGAGTTGTTGAAGCTGTGCGCGACGCCGATGCACTCCCCGACCGCGTACCCGGTGCTCGCTGAGATCGTCAGGATCGCCACCGCTCCGGCTTCGATCAGGCCGAGCGCGAACACCGTCGCGACGGCGTTGCCGGAGACGAGCTTCAGCGCGCCTGGGAAGCCGGCGCCGGCCAGGCCGTCGATGCTCGATCCACCGTGACCGAACAGCGCCGCCCCGGCGATCAGCGCGCCGCACCCGAACACCGCGGCCAGCACCCCACCCGCGATCGTGTCGTAGCGGCCGTGGCGCAGATCCTTCGGCGTCAGCCCCTTGTCCGCCGAGGCGCTCTGCTGGAAGAAGATCATCCACGGCGTCACGGTCGCTCCGATCGTCGAGGCGACGAGCAACAGCAGCGTGTTGAAGCTGCCGCCTGGGAACGGCGAGCCCGTGAGGAGCGCGTGTCCGACCTTGCCCCAGTGGGGGCCGGTCATGATCGCGGCGACGAGGAACAGCCCGTTGAACACGGCCATGCCGAGCACGATCCGCTCCCAGCGCCAGTAGCGACCCCCGCTGAGCGTGAACACGACCAGGACGATCCCCAGCAGCGCCGCCACGCCGGCGCCTATGTGGAAGAACGACAGGCCGATCCGAATCGCGACGAACTCGGCGATCAGCGTCACCAGGTTGGTGAAGATCAGGTCGCCGGCGCTGAACCATCCCCACATCGGCCCGAAGCGCTCGAGCACGAGCTGACCGTAGCCACGGTGGGTGACGGCGCCCACCCGCATCGCCATCTCCTGGCAGACCACCGCCATCGCGAACGTGAGCAGGATGAACGGAAGGAAGAATCCGAGACCGTAGGTCGCGCCGCTGGCCGCGTAGGAGATCATGCTCGGCCCGTCGTTCTCGCCGAGCATCGCCAGGATCCCCGGGCCTATCAGCAGCCACAGCAGGGTCCAGCGGCGTCCGTGCCGGCGCGCGTTGTGGACGCGGAAGCGGTCCGCGGAACGTGCAGCATCCTCCGGCGTCAGCGGCGGCCGCGGCAGCGCGATCGCGCCGTCGCCGCCCACCGTGGGATCGAGCAGCGAGGGCGCGGGGGGCGGCGTCAAAGCTCGACCTCGACCCGCATCGCGCGCGCGAGCGCGCCGCCGAGGACGTGGACGTTGTCGCCGAAGCGGACGAACAGCGGCCCGTCGAACGGCTGCTTCTCGACGACCTCGAACTTGTCGCCGGGCGCGATTCCGCGCCCGCTCAAGTAGCGAAGCATCTCGGGATCGGAGTCCGAGACGCGCGTGAACGTGCCCGACGCGCCCGGCCCGAGCGCGTCCAGGCTCTCCGTATCGCCCTCTTCGATCGTCAGCTCGCGCGTCGGGATCGGATCGCCGTGCGGGTCGCGCGTCGGATTCCCGAGCTTGGCGGCGATCAGCTCCTCGAGCTCCTCCGAGAGGTGATGCTCCAGCACCTCCGCCTCGGCGTGCACGCGGTCCCAGGGGACACCGAGGCTCTCCGCGAGATAGAGCTCGAGCAAGCGGTGATGACGCATCACCTCGAGCGCGACCCGGCGGCCGTCGTCGGTCAGCGACACACCGCGGTAGGGAGCGTGCTCGACCAACCCGAGCTCGCTCATCCGCTTCATCATGCCCGACGCCGACGCCGGCGTGACGCCGAGTCGTTCGGCGAGCGCGTTCGTCGTCACGGCGTGGTCATCGCGCTGCTGCAGCGCGTAGATCGCCTTCGCGTAGTCCTGCACCGCCGGCGAGCGGGTAAGCGTGTCGTGGCCTTCAATCAACGATATTATGGCATACCTAAATCTGAATTTCGTCGGCGGGACGTTCGTTGCCGGGCCGGCGAAGCGGCCCCGGGAGTTCGCCACCAGGCGAACTCCCGTGGGCGCGAAGCGCCCCGAGGCCGTTCGCCGCCAGGTGGGCGAAGCGCCCCCGGGACGGAAATCCAGGTCGCGTATCCTGACCGTCATGCCCGTCGCCACCGATTCGCTAACCGCGGAATACAACGCGATCACCAAGGCCTGCGGGCTGTTCGATCGCTCCGAACGGGGAAAGCTCGCGCTCACCGGCACCGGCGCCGCGGAGTTCCTCCAGGGCCAGGTCACCAACGACGTGCAGGGGCTCGTGCCGGGAACCGGGTGCTACGCGGCGTTCCTGACGCCGAAGGGCAAGATGCTCGGAGACCTGCGGATCCTCGACGCCGCCGACGAGCTGCTGCTCGACACCGAGCGCGTGTCGCTCCAGGAGCTGTTCAACATGATCCGACGCTTTCGCGTCGGCTACGACGTCGAGGTACACAAGCGCACGCTCGAGCTCGCGCTACTGTCGCTGATCGGCCCCGACGCGGCAGCGCTCGCCGGGCACGCCGACCTTCCGGAAGCGGAGCACACCCACCTAGCCACCCAGCTCGCGGGCGCAGCGGTCCGCGCGATCCGCACCGACGTCGGCGTCGACCTGCTGATCGAGGACGCAGGCGCTACCGGCGACGTCGCCGCCGCGCTCCGCGACGCCGGCGCCGTGCCGGTCTCCGAGGCCGCCGTCGAGTGCCTGCGCATCGAGCGCGGCCGCCCGCGGTACGGGATCGACCTCAACGACACCGTGATCCCGCAGGAGGCGGGCCTCAACAAGCGCGCCGTCTCGTTCTCCAAGGGCTGCTACGTCGGCCAGGAGACCGTCGCCCGGCTGCACTACCGAGGCAAGCCGAACCGCTCGCTGCGCGGCCTCGCGCTGTCCTCACCCGCACGCGTCGGCGACGAGCTGACGCTCGGCGAGCGCCCCGTCGGGCGTCTCGGCAGCGTCGCCGTCTCACCCCGCCTGGGACCGATCGCGATCGCGCTCGTGCGCCGCGAGGCGGAGAACGGAGCCGTGGTGTCGGTCGGCGGCGAGGCGGGCACGAGCGCGACGGTGGTGGAGCTGCCGTTCGCGTAGCGGCGGCCGGGCGGGCGGTTTGGGGGGCGTGTGCGACGTTAGCTACCCATGGAGTTGTCGCGAGATTCCTGCCCGGCCAGGGTTGGTTGTCAAATGTTGATGGCCGCCGGCGATCGACGGCGTCGCCCGCGCTTTGACGAACTCGTTTTGCGCGTGGACTCGCCGCGTTCTGCCCAGATCCGCCCCGATTTCCTGGATGAACGTAACGTTTCCTGCGCTATACCGGCAAGAACGTTACGTAGAACTCCTGCGGACGCGAGGAACCGCCAGGCGTGGCGTTGCTCGGGGGGTGGGCGAGAAAGCGGTGTCGCAAAACCTCGCGAGCGTGCTCCGCGCACGGCCCGGTCGACCCTGCGGGCCACCAAGCCCACTCAAAACACGAACCCGTGCTGCGAACTGAACAGCAGTTGTTCACTTCGCAGCACGGCCCTCCGAGATTCGGGGCGAGAGCACGCTCGCGAGGTCTCGCAACACCCTCACATAGGTAGTCAACGTCACACACGTCACGCCTCGACGCACTCGCGTGGCGTCCCGGAGCCCGCCGCCCCCGCCACGAACCGCTCCAGCGCCTCGCGACGAGGCGTCGGATCGAGCACCAGCGTGGGAGTCTCGGGGTGTGCCGCAAGCCATGCCGCCACGATCCGCACCTCGTCGACCTCGCCCGGTGGGACGTGCGTGCCGATCGAGCCCACGCGCCCTGTGCCGCGCCCGGCGAGGGCCGCAGCGGTGCGCCGCTCGAGCTCATCGAAGTCGAGATCCGGCATCCCGCCCCAGTCCGCAACCCGGCCGCCGACGAGCCAGAACGCGTCGAAGCGCCGGTCGGTCGGATGCGCAGCCAGCACGAGGCGCGGCTGGGCGTGCGTGGCCTGCAGTACGCCGCCGAGACGCTCGAGCAGGACGTCGAGACGGCGCAGGCGCCGGCGCAGCCATTCCGCCCGCTCATAACCGCGTTCCGCGGCCGCCGCGCGCATCTGGGCCTCGACGTGCTCGAGCAGGCGCCGGCCGCCGTGCGCGTCGCCGACGAACAGCCCGAGCGCGGCGTCGAGACGACGCCGGTAGAGGTTCGGATCGAGATCGCCCAGGCAGGGAGACAGGCAGCGTCCCATCTGCCCGTATGCCGAGGGGTGCTCCCGGCGTGGCAGGCGCCGGCCGCAGTGGCGCAGGCCGAACAGCGAGTCGAGCTGCTCGGCCAGCTCGAGCACGAGCCGTCGACCCCGCAGCGGGCCGATCGTGACCGCGTGACCGGCGGCCGGTTCGGGCGCGACCTCGAGAATCGGAAACGGGATGTCGAGCCGGCAGCGCAGGTACACGAGCCGGTCGTCGCGTCGCGTCAGGCGGACGTTGCCGGGAGGCCCGAGCTCCTTGATCAGGCGGTTCTCGAGCACGAGCGCGCCCAGCTCGGACTGCGTTGAGCGGTAGTCGACGATCGCGGCGTGCGCGGTCCAGTCCGCGTCGCCCGCCGCGGGCGCGAAATGGGAGCGCGCACGGCTACGAATAGAGACCGACTTGCCGACGTACAGCGCGGCGCCCCGGGCATCCCGGAACAGGTACACGCCCGGGTCGCGGGGCAGCTGAGCGAAGTCCACCTCGGGCGGACGCGGCGGCGCAGCGGCCAGGCCCCGCGCCCGCGCGGGCCGGCGCGGGCGCTTCGGCGCCAGCACGGCGATCGCGTCCGCGACCGTGGCTGCGTTCGCGCAAAGGCGCGGGAACAGGGCGCACAGCACGCGCGCGCACGTTTCGGCGTCCGGCAGCGCCCGGTGGGCCACGTCTACGTCGATCCCAAGCGCGTCGGCCAGCGCCGACAGTCGCCGCTCGCGCTGAAGGGGCAGCATCGCCCGCGCGAGTGAGGCGGTGCAGAGAACCGGCGGATCCGGCCACTGCAGGCCGCAGCGATCGAACGCTTGGCGCAGCACGCGCCGGTCGAACGGGGCGTTGTGGGCGACGAACACCCTTCCCGCGAGCCGGCTCGCCAGCTCGCGCATCACCGGCTCGGCCTCGGGAGCCCCGTCCACCATCGCCTGCGTGATGCCCGTGAACCGCTGGACCCCGCGGCGCAGCGGCGCCACCGTGGCGACGAGCGAGGACCACCGGTCGTGTAGCTCGCCGCCCCCCACGAGGACCATGCCGACCTCGGTAACCTCGCACTGATCCCCGCTGAGCCCGTTCGTCTCGGTGTCGACGACGAGCAGCTCCACCGTTCCGAGCGGATGCGCGAGCAGGTCCATCCCGCGGTAATACCTCCCGGACCGGACGGCGTGCACCGGTGCTTGCAGCGCGAGCCTCGTAACATCGGCGTGCGACCGGTGCGCCGGGTACGATCAATTCGTAGTCAAGACACCTGGAAGGAGGCGTCGGATGACCACGATCGCCATCGACACGGAGAAGCTACGCCAGCTCGACGAGGACACGCGTCAGGCATGGGCGGCGTACAGCGATCGCTTGCGCGACCTGAGCACCGAGCGTTACGAGCTGCTGGAAACAGAGAGCTGGGACCAGCTCCAGCTCGAGCTGGAGGGCTTGGGGCAGCGCCGCAAGGTGCTCGAGCAGAGCTCGGACCACTGACCAGGCGCGCACGCCTGACACGCCGATTCCGCGACGCCCAGCGACACCGCGTTACGTCTCGCGGTCGGTTAGGGTTCGCGGGGACCAAGGCTGAAAACCAGGCGCCGGAGCCTGTTTGGTCATTCGAGAGGAGAACCTAGAAGACGATGCGACGGATCACGATGATCGTCCTTCTGGGCGCTACCGCGATGACTCTGGCCGGGTGTGGCGGTAGCGCAGGCACGTACGAGAACCAGCCGCGCACGCCGCAGCCGATCGATATCACCGGCTCCGTCAACAACTCTCGCGTGCTGATCTCGCCGTCCGCGTTCGGCGCCGGTCCGATCAGTCTCGAGGTGACCAACGCCGCCAGCCAGTCGGTCTCGCTCACGGTCCAGGACCAGAACGGCCATCCGCTCGCCGATCTGCAGTCGATCAATCCCGACACCGTCGGTGAGGTCAAGTTCGACATCGGCCCGGGCGACTACCTCGTGACCGCGAGCCAGCCGGGCATCCACCCCGCCGAGCTGCACGTCGGGAACGAGCGCCCGAGCGCAGCGAACGACGTGCTTCAACCTTAGGGGCCACGTGTGCAATACTTGCGTGCATGCAAGTAATACCTGCAGGCACGCAAGCACCTGATTCCGGTGCGGTCACGACTGGGGAGCTCGCCGGTGACCTGTTCGCGGTGATCGTCTACCTGCACAAGCACTGCAACGCCGACCTGTTCGAGGCGGTCGGCACGCTCGAGCTGACGTTGACGCAGATCAAGCTGCTGCACCACCTCGACGAGGCTCCGGCGCCGTTGTCGCTCAAGCACGCGGCCGACCTCGTGCACGTCTCGCTTCCTGCCGCCAGCCGGATGGTCGACGACCTGGTCCGGCGCGGCTTCGTCGACCGCTACGAGGATCTCGAGGACCGCCGGATGAAGCGGGTCCAGGCGACGGACGCCGCCCGCGCGGTCATCCGCCGCCTCAACGCCGCGCGCCTGCAGGGCCTGCAGGAGTTCGCATCCGGCCTGACCGACACCGAGCGCGCTCGCTTCACGGCGGCACTCAGCACATTGCTCGAGCGCCCCGACATCGCCGCGTGCCGACCGGAAGGACCAGACCAATGACAGGACGCATCCTCGCTCAGCGCCACCGCCTGATCAACGAGGGCAACAGCCGCTGGTGGACGCTCGGCGCGATGTGCTTCGCGCTGTTCATGCTCATGCTCGACAACACGGTCGTGAACGTCGCGCTGCCCTCGATCCAGCGCGACCTGCACGCGTCGCTGTCTTCGCTCGAATGGACCGTGAACGCCTACACGCTGACGTTCGCGGTGCTGATGGTCACCGGCGGGCGCCTGGGCGACATCTTCGGGCGACGCAGGATGTTCCTGTTCGGCGTGATTGTGTTCGGGATCTCCAGCGTCGTGATCGGCTTCTCGGCCGACGACACGATGCTGATCGCGTTCCGCGCGGTTCAGGGGATCGGCGCGGCGTTCATGATGCCCGCGACGCTGTCGATCATCACCCAGGCATTCCCGGCGGAGGAGCGCGGCACGGCGATCGGCACGTGGGCCGGCGTGAGTGCGCTCGCGCTCGCGATCGGCCCGGTGGTCGGCGGCTTCCTGACCCAGGAGGTCAGCTGGCGCGCGATCTTCTTCATCAACCCTCCGATCGCCGTCGTCGCGGTCGCCGTCACCCTGTTCGCTGCTCGCGAGTCACGCGACGAAACGGTTTCACGGTCGGTCGACCTGCCAGGGATCGGCGCGATCACTGTCGGGTTGACCGCGATCGTGCTGGCGATCGTCGAGGGCAACCAGTGGCACTGGGGCTCGGGGCGGATCGTGGCTCTGCTGGTCACCGCGGCCATCGCACTGGTCGCGTTCGTGCTGATCGAGCTTCGCTCGCGGGCGCCGATGGTGGACTTCGCCTTCTTCCGCTCGCGCTCGTTCCTGGGCTCGAACGTGGTCGCCTTCCTGGTCTCGTTCGCGATGCTCGCGATGTTCTTCTTCATCTCGCTGTACCTGCAGAACGTCCTCCACTACTCCCCGCTCGAGACCGGCCTGCGGTTCCTGCCCACGACGCTGGTGCTGATCGTGATGGGTCCACTCGCCGGGCGCCTGACCGACCGGGTGGGCCCGCGGCCGCTGATCACGATCGGCATGGTCGTGGTCGCCGCGGCGCTGTTCATCCAGTCGCGGATCACGGTCCACAGTGGCTATGGGCAGCTGTTGCCGGGGTTCATCCTGATGGGCTTCGGCATGGGGCTCGTGATGTCGCCGATGAGCACCGCAGGGATGAACGCCGTCGATCGGACCAAGGCCGGCGTCGCGTCCGGGGTGCTGTCGATGAGCCGGATGGTCGGCGGTACCTTCGGCGTCGCGGTGATGGGCGCGCTGGTCAGCGCGATCGGCCGGTCGAAGATCAACCAGCAGCTGCCCCAGCTGCCGGCGGCGACCCGGGCCTCGATCGCCAACTCCCTCGGCGGCGGTGGCCTCCCCGCCCAGCATGCGCCGGCGCAGATCGCCGAGACCGTACGTGCGGCGTTCGTCTCCGCGCTCGGCACCGGCTTGCTGATCGGCTCGGGCGTCGTCCTTGTGGGGGCCGTGCTCGCCTGGGCGCTGATCCAGCGCGCCCCGAGCGTCGCCGAGGTGCCCGGGGCGGCCGCAACAGCGACCGCTGCGGCACCAACCGCGCTCGGCGAGGAAGCCGCGGCCGATATCGCCGCTGCCTGATCGGCGCGGGCACAGGTACGATCTCCGGTCTGAGACTTCGAAACCGAGTAGGAAGAGGTTGCACGTGGCCGTCGATCTGAGCCGTGTCGCAGACGTCGAGACCGAGCCGGGCGAGCTGCCGCCGACGATGGCGGCGTGGGTGATCCGCGAGGAGCGGCTCGGTGAGCCGCTCGACGCGTTCCAGGTCGAGGAGATCGAGGTGCCCGAGCCGGGCGCGTTCGAGGTGATCGTGCGGGTGATGGCCGCCGGCGTGAACTTCAACAACGTGTGGGCCGCGCTCGGCGAGCCCGTGTCCGTGTTCCGCTACCACCCCAACGAGGACCACCACATCGGCGGCTCCGACGCCTCGGGCGTCGTCTGGAAGGTCGGCGACGGAGTCACGCGCTGGAAGCCAGGCGACGAGGTCGTGGTTCACTGCAACCAGGCCTCCTACGAGGATCCCGAGGTCCACGGCCTCGATCCGCTCGCTGCCCCGTCGCAGCAGATCTGGGGCTATGAGACGAGCTGGGGCTCGTTTGCGCAGTTCTGCAAGGTCCAGGCCCAGCAGCTGTTACCAAAGCCCGGCCACCTTGCCTGGGAGGAGGCGGCCGCGTACGGGCTGACCTACTTCACCGCCTACCGGATGCTGATCGATCGCTGCCAGCTCCAAGCCGGCCACCGCGTCCTGATCTGGGGCGCCGCCGGCGGCCTCGGCGTGTTCGCGACCCAGCTCTGCCGCCTGACGGGGGCCGAATCCGTCGGGGTCGTCTCGAGCGACGCCAAGGGCGAGCTGATCGAGCAGCTGGGCGCTACCGGGTACATCCATCGCGGCGAGTACGACGGGATGATGCGGCGGGGCGGCGAGTCTCCCGAGCAGGAGAAGGCCCGCTTCAAGGAGTCGCGGCGCTTCGGCAAGGCGGTCGAGAAGATCCTTGGCGGCCCGCCCGACATCGTCTTCGAGCACGTCGGCAAGGCCACCTTTCCCACCTCTGTCCTCGTCGTCAAGCCGTTCGGCAAGGTCGTGATCTGCGGCGCCACCTCTGGCTATCAGCTCGACTTCGACGTAAGGTACCTGTGGATGCGCCAGAAGGAGATTCTTGGTTCGCACTTCGCCAACGCCTGGGAGGCGAACAAGGCGAACGAGCTGATCGAGCAGTCGAAGATCCGCCCCGTGCTGTGGCGGACGATGGCATTTGAGGGGGTAGCCGAGGCCCACCAGCTGCTGCGCGACAACAAGCATCTGGGCAAGATCGCGATCCTCGTCGGCGCGACCGAGGAGGGTCAGGGCAAGACCGCAGAGGGGCCCGGCGCGATTCGTGCCGAGGTGGGCGCCTGATTCATGGCCGGCGTCGTCTACATCCCCTGGTACGCGACCGTCGCCCGTCACGACGAGCTGGCCGAGGACATCTGCGAGATGGCTCCGGTCGTGCTGCGGTACGGCGCCACCAAGTACGCGGTCCACCGCTCGCGCGACGACCGCTACAAGATCACCCAGATGGCCTGGTTCGAAGCCAAGAGCGACTGGTACAGGTATTGGGACGGGCCGGAGATGATCGAGTTCCGGGCCTCCCACTCAAGGCGCTACCAGATCCCCGTGGTCTACGTGTGGCACGACGAGCTGACCGTCGGCGAGCTCGTCACGGCTGAGCAGCCGGTGTCCGCCGCGTAGCGAGCCGCCAGCCGATTCCACAGCTTCACGCGGACTCGAGCGGGGCCATCGTCAGCCCGGCGCCGTCGAGCTGCTGCCAGTAGCCCTCGGCATCCTCGCGAGCACCGCTCCAGACGATCGCGCGACCGGCGTTGTGGATCTGGTCGGCGAAGCGGTAGCCGTCGGCGAGCGTAATGCCGGGAACGACGCGGGCGAGCGACTCGGCGACGTGGTCGAACGTGTTGTGGGCGTCGTTGAGGACGATGACGCGCCAATGACGGCCGAAACCACTGCCGGGGCCGCCCACACGGGGCAGTTCCACCGTCTGCGGCATTGGGTCAGGATACCGTCGGTCCGGCGGTCGGTCGGGCCGTGTCTGCCCGTTTGCGCCAGTAACGGGCCAGGCCGGCATACAGCTGGTCTTGCGGTGCCGCCTGGGTGTATGCACCTGCGGTCACGGGGTCGCCGGCGGCCGCGACGTCCTGCCTCATCCGCTCGACGAAGGCCTCCCGATCGCCGCCGCGGGCGAGCTCGGCCTGCTCGTCGAGCCGCCGACCGACCCTCGCCAGCTGCCCGGCGACGTCCTCGGTCGCGCCGAAGTGGGTCAACGCCAGGCGCTCTGGTCGCCAGGCGGCGATCCGTTCGATCGAGCTGTGCCAGGCCTCGACGTCGATGTCGGGCGGGGGCGTCGGCGCGAGGGTGAAGTCCGAGGGCGGGATCCGGACGCCGCCGACGTCGCCAACGAAGGCCGTGCCCTGATGCAGGTAGGAGACGTGGTGGGAGGCGTGGCCGGGCGTGTAGGCGACCTCGAAGCCGCCCGGGAGCGTCTCCCCTCCGTGCAGCACGCGCAGGTTCGCCTCCGGCACCGCCTCGAACTCGCCCCAGAGGCGATCCATGTCCTCGCCGTAGAGCCGTCGCGCACTGTCCAGCAGCCGCGCGGGGTCGACCATGTGCGGTGCTCCGCGCGCGTGCACGTACACCTCGAGCTCGGGCCAGCGGCGCACGAGCGAGCCGCTGGCGCCCGCGTGGTCGAGGTGGATGTGCGTCAGCAGCAGCGCCCGCGGGCGCTCGTCGCCGAGCCCCGCCAGCAGCGCCGGCAGGCACGAGGACGGACCCGGGTCGATCAGCACGTCGCCTACCTGCCAGCAGCCGATCACGCGTTCGTGCCCGAGGTGCATGGCGTCGATGACTCGCATTGGCCGTACGCTAGCGACTGCCGGCCGTGCTTCTCCGGCGTGCAGGCCCCGCGTTCGTTCAGGCCCCGTCGGAGCCGGCCGGGCCGCCGTCGGACTCCCACTGCTCGATCGGGGCCATCGCCTCGGTCGGCTGGTCCACGATCGCCTGGGCCACCCTCGGCTCGTCCTCGGCGGAGGGCTCCGGCGTTGGCTCCGCTTCCACCGCCCCGTCGAATGGGTATGCGGGCACCGGGGCCGCGGTGCTGCTCACGCTCGCTGTCAAGTCCTCCGGCCCGTCGCCCGGGGCCGGCCCGTCGGCCGGGAAGCGCTCGAGCGCCGATTCGGCGAGCTCCGTCAGGCGGCGCGCCAGCTCGCGCGCGTCGGTGACGATGCTGTGACGCTCGGCCCAGATCCGTTCGGTCTCGGCGTCGAGATCCCTGACCCGATGCTCGGCCGCCGCGGCGATCTCGGTCGCTTCTGACCGTGCCTGCTCGAGCCGCTCCTCGGCCTCCGAGCGCGACCTGGCGGTGATCTCATCCGCTGTGTCGTGTGCGCGCTGGAGGATGCCCGAGATCTCCTCACCGACGCGCTCGAGCGCGCGGCGGACCGCAGCTTCCGGTGAGCGCGTCGACTGGAGCTCGGCCACAAGCTGGGCCGTGCGCTCGACGTAGGCGTCCACCGCGAAGCGGTCGTAGCCACGCAGAGCGATGGGAAAGTCGACGGAGACGTCGGCGAGCGGATCGTCGGGCAGCTGGTCAAGCGGCTCGGCGATCTTCGTGATGAGCGCGTGCTCGGTGGCGGCGGTGTGCTGATCTGGCATAAGGACAGGCTTCCCCTCCGGTTCTAGCTTCGAACATCTAATCCTTCCCTGCAGCGATCCCTTCATACAATGCAGCTGATGGCCGACCCCCCCTCCTCTGGCCCGCCCGACCCGGGATGTTCGCCGCCAGGCGAACTCGGGGCGTCCCTGCCCTTAAGGGCGCGAAGCGCCCCGCCCCCGCGCCTGCCGGAGCGCGATCGGCCCTGGATGATGCGCACGTACGCGGGGCATTCGGACGCCCGACGCTCGAACGAGCTCTACCGGGGCAACCTCGCCAAGGGCCAAACCGGTCTTTCTGTGGCGTTCGATCTGCCCACGCAGAC
>Ga0302325_10012140_pt1 | contig 18517 bp, 19 predicted proteins | sample Palsa_T0_2_FD_201948 | JGI IMG/M metagenome (GOLD analysis project Ga0302325, IMG submission 201948) | Peat permafrost microbial communities from Stordalen Mire near Abisko, Sweden - Palsa_T0_2 | ecosystem: Environmental > Terrestrial > Soil > Palsa > Peat permafrost | place: Sweden: Abisko...
GACCGACGCGGCGACGACGAGCGCCATCCCGCCCAGCTCACGCCCGCTCAGGCCCTGGCCGAGCACGATGAACCCCGCCAGCGCCGCGACCGCCGGCTCGAGGCTCATCAACACGCCGAACACGTTCGTCGCGATCCGGCGCAGCGCCTCGAGCTCGAGCGAGTACGGGATCGCCGAGGAGAGGATCCCGACCCCGGCGCCGAGCGCGAGCGAACGCGGCGAGAGCAGGTGCGTGCCCCCCTCGACGATCCCGACCGGCAGCGACACGATCGTCGCCACGCACATCGCGAGCGCCAGGCCGCTGGCGTCCGAGAACGCCTGGCCGACGCGGGCGTTGACGAGGATGTAGGCGCCCCAGCAGCCGCCGGCGACGAGCGCCAGGATCACGCCGAGCGGGTCCAGGCCGTGCGTGTCGCCGTGGGTCAGCGCGACGATCCCGGCGATCGCCAGCGCGGCCCACAGCAGGTCGAGACGTCGGCGGGAGCCGAGCACGGCGACACTGAGCGGGCCGACGAACTCGAGCGTGACCGCGACGCCGAGCGGGATCCTCTGCAGCGCGTGGTAGAAGGTCATGTTCATCGCCGCCAGCACCAGGCCGAACAGCGCCGCGAGCGCCAGCTGGCGCCGCGAGCGGCCGGCGACGGATGGGCGGGTCAACGCGCACAAGACGATGCTCGCCGTCAACAGGCGCAGGAGCACGGCGCCGCCGGGGCCGACCGAGCCGAAGATCTTCGTCGCGACCGCCGACCCGAACTGGACCGATGCGATCCCGCCGACGACGAGCGCCGGCGACGGGACGCGTGACAACGCGCCGGCGGGGATCGCCGGAGGCTGAGCGGTGGCCACGCCCGGATCGTAGTTCGGCTAGGCGATCTTGCTGCGCCTGCTCCCCGCGCGCACCAGGCTCGGGTCGACGTGGTTGCGCAGCGCCCGTTCGAACGCCTCCGGGTCATCGGGAGTGATCAGCGGCTCCACGCTCCCGCCGACGTCGAGGTCGAAGCCGACCTTCTTGGAAGGACGGCGGAGATCGAAGTTGGCCCAGCGCCCCGGGTTGGCGGTGCCCCAGATGCGGCCCCTGCCGGTGAGCACGCCCAGGTTCACCCGCTCGACCGCGCGGATCGAGTCGTAGGGGATGTGCTTGGTGCCCCACGGAAAGTAGTAGCCGCGGATCTCGATCTCATCCGCGGTGCACGTGATCCGCTTGTCCTGGTACTCGGCGCTCATCGCTGCCTCCTGCTGGGAAACGAGGTCTCGGTTCTGCCTATACCCGGTGTCAAGACAGCCTTGATAGCGGTTTTCCGACGACGAGCGATGAGTTGTCCTGAGCCGGGCGGTCTGAGACGGTGCCACCACACGACCAGCAAGGAGCGGTCATCACATGTCGGACAACGGTTTGAAGGAGATCAGCCTCATCTGTATCCCGTGCCCCGATCAGGAGCGGGCGCTCGAGTTCTACGTCAGCAAGCTCGGGTTCGAGAAGCGGACGGACACGCCGTTCGGCGGCGGCTACCGCTGGATCGAGGTGTATCCGCCGAACGGCACGAGCGGGATCGCGCTGGCGCCGCCGCAACAGGGAGCCGACGCCAAGGTCGGGATCGAGACAGGGATCACGATCACGACCGACGACGTCGATGCGACGCACGCGCGGCTCAAGGACGCCGGCGTCGACGTCGACGCCGAGGTCGCACGCTATGGCGACCCGGTGCCGCCGATGTTCTGGCTGCGTGACCACGACGCCAACGTGCTGATGGTCGTGCAGGCTCCGCCGGCCTGAGCGCCGGCGCGGCTCAGCCGCTCCGGCGATTCAGCGCCGGGGCGGCTGGGTCCGCGCGTACTCGATCCCGCGGCTCACCCAGCGCTCGAGCTGACGCTTGGTCGCGACGCCGGCGGCGTCGACCCGCAGCCACCCGTCGATCGGCTTGCCGCGCATCTGAAACGGCCGGGAGAACGGCTTTGCCAGCAGCGCGTCGGTCTCGGCCGGGTCGACGCGGACCATCAACCCGCCCTCGCGGCTGGCCGCGACCGCCATGTGGCCGCCGACCATGAACGCGAGGCCGCCGAACATCCTGCGCTCGGTGAACTCGCCCGACGCGGCGACGACCGCCCGCACACGGTCGGCGAGGTGCTCGTCATACGCCATCATCACCGCCGAGTCCGTGGGTTGCGATGTACTCGGCGGCCAGCCGCTTGGGCGCCTTGCTCAGCCACGCCTCGACGATCAGCTCCGCCAGGTCGGTGAGTCCGATCCGCGTGAGCACGACGAGGATCATCGGGTAGCCGTCGAAGTGCGACGTCGTGAAATAGACGGATGGATCGTCGACCAGCAGCGCCGCCTTGGCTGTCAGATGCTCGGTCCGTGCGGCGAGGACAGGGCCGTCCGGCGCGGCCGCTCCGAGTTCCTCAAGGTCACGCTTGCGCAGTGGGCGCTCGAGCACGAACAGCTTGCCGTGCACCCGCCAGGACGCCTGTCCGCGCGAGCGCTGCTCCTCGGTGTCGGGCAGCGCCAGCGCCAGCCGTCGGACGTCCTCCCAGTCGGCCACAGCTCCGACCATATCCCGCCGGGGCGGTCGTGGGAAAATCGATCGCGATGAGCGCCATGGGGATCGCGCAAGCCGGGGAGCCCGACGACGCCGGGCACCTCTCCGGCCGGGTCGCGTCGTGGTACGCGCGCCGCCGCTTTGCGGCAGAGGACTATCCGCCGCAGCGGTTGACGCAGCTGAAGGGCTCGACGACCGTCACCGTGATCGTCCCGACGAGGGAGTGCGCCGCGACGATCGGCGGCGTGCTGGAGGGATCGGTGGGGCCGTTGGCGCAGCACGGGCTGGTCGACGAGCTGGTCGTCGTCGATGCGGGCTCGGCCGACGGGACCGCCGCGGTTGCGCGGCGCGCCGGCGCACGTGTGCTGCACCAGGACGAGCTCGAACGTCAGCTCGGGCCGGCCCTGGGCAAGGGAGATGCGATGTGGCGGGCGCTGCGGGCGACCGACGGTGAGGTCGTCTGCTTCCTGGACGGCGACACCGCCGACCCGACACCGCGCCACCTGCAGGGCCTGCTCGGCCCGCTGCTCTCTGACGCTTCGCTGGCGCTGGTCAAGGGGGCGTTCGACCGCCCGCTCGACGCCGATGGCGTCAAGTTCCCGCATGAGGGTGGACGCGTCACCGAGCTGATGGCGCGGCCCCTGCTGAACCTGCACGAGCCACTGCTGGCTGGCTTCGCCCAGCCGCTGGCGGGCGAATTCTCCGCCCGACGTGCGCTGCTGGAACGGTGCTCGTTCCCGGTCGGATACGGGGTCGAGGTCGCGGTGCTGATCGACGCGCTGCGGGCTCGGGGGCTCGATGCGCTCGCGGAGTGCCAGCTCGGGACCCGCCAGAACCGCCATCAGTCCCTGCGCGCGCTCGGCGAGATGGCGTACGCGGTGCTCGCCGCGGTCGAGCACCGAATCGAGTCCGTTGATCCGCAGGACCGTGCGCAGGCCGATGGTCGCTACATGCGTCCGTGGCAAGGCGGCGCGGTGACGCGGGTGCCGGTGCTGGAGCGCCCGCCGATCCGTTCGGCGGTTGCGCTATAACCCGCTGGTGACGAAGGGCAAACGTCACCGAGCGGCGACGAATCCGATCATCAGCTGGGGCGCGCCGCAGAGCGCGAGCAGTTCCGACCGACCGCGTGATCGCCGTGTCAGGGCGCGAGTGACGCTCCCGCGCCACGGCACGGCGATCATGGTCTAAGTTTTGCCCCGCCGATGTCCACACTGGACCAGCTCAGCCGCCCGGGCCGTGACTGCATCCCGAGGTTGACGGACTATCCGACGGAGCGCGCCGGCTACCGGGTCCAGGTGCCGGAGCGATTCAACGCGGTCCAGGCGATCGTCGACGGCTGGGCTGCGGACGCGCCCGGAGATCCAGCCGTGCTGTCCCTCGACGGCGCCGGCGAGCTGACCGGAGTCGACACGATCGCCGAGCTGGCTGACGGCGCGCGCCGCGCGGCGCGGGCGCTGCTTGCGCGCGGCATCGGCAAGGGCGACCACGTGTTCGTGATGTTGCCGCGGATCCCCGAGTGGTACGCGGCGCTGCTGGGCTGCATGCGGATCGGCGCGGTTCCGATGCCGGGTCCCAACCTGCTGACGCCCAAGGACATCGCCTACCGATGCACGAGCGCCGAGGCGGTCGCGGCGATCACCGACTCCGCCGGTGCCGGCAAGGTCGACGAGGCGGGGATCGAGCTGCGGGTCCGCCTGTGCGTCGGCGACGGCGACAGGCCGGCCGGCTGGGACGGTTTCGGCGAGGCGCTGGACTCAGCGGGCGACGCAGCGCTGCCGGCCGACCCGACCAGCTGCGATGACCCGCTGCTGCTGTACTTCACGAGCGGGACCGTCTCCTATCCGAAGATGGTCCAGCATCCGCACTCCTACGCCCTAGGCCACATCGGGACCGCCCGCTTCTGGCACGACCTGCGGCCGGGTGACCTGCACTGGACGGTCACCGACACCGGCTGGGCGAAGGCGGCCTGGGGCGGGCTGTTCGGTCAGCTGCACGAGCGTGCGTGCATCGTCCAGGTCGCGCTCGGGCGCCCCGACGCCGCCACGATCTTCCAGATCCTCGCCCGCCACCGGATCACGTCGTTCTGCGCACCGCCGACGCTCTACCGGCTGCTCGTCCAGGGCGACTTCTCGGCGCATGACCTGAGCGCGCTGCGCCACTGCACGAGCGCCGGCGAGCCGCTGAATCCGGAGGTGATCCGCGCGTGGCGCGAGGGCACCGGCGGGCTGACCGTGTACGACGGCTATGGCCAGACCGAGACCTGCGCGATCGTCGCCAACTACCGGTCCGTTCCGGTCCGGCCGGGCTCGATGGGGCTGCCCGTGCCCGGTTGGGAGGTGTCGGTCGTCGACGACGAGGGCGGCGCGGTCGATGCGGGCGAGGTCGCCAACGTCGTCGTGCGGTTCTCGCCGCGGCGCCCGATCGGGCTCTTTCCTGGCTACTACAACGATCCCGAGGCGACCGCCGGCGCGTTCCGCGGCGACTGGTACTTCACCGGCGACAAGGCCGCCGTCGACGAGGACGGGTACTTCTGGTTCGAGGGGCGCAACGACGACGTGATCACGTCCAGCGCCTACCGGATCGGGCCGTTCGAGGTCGAATCGGCGCTGGTCGAGCATCCGGCGGTGATGGAGGCGGCGGTGATCGGCCGCGACGATCCGCAGCGGACCCAGATCGTCGTCGGCGTCTGCATCCTCGCGCCCGGGAACGAACCGTCCCCCGAGCTGGCCGCCGAGATCCAGGACGCGGTCAAGCGCTCCACCGCCCCGTACAAGTATCCGCGTGAGCTGCACTTCGTCGACGAGCTGCCCAAGACGGTCTCGGGCAAGATCCGACGGACCGAGCTGCGGGGATGGTTGCTGGACGGTCGTCTGCCCGAGGGCGGGATCGGCGGAGCACCGCCGCGCAGTTGAGTCAGATGCGACGGGCGCCGCTGGCGGTTGTGATGACGTGCGCGGTGTTGAGCGCCGGCCCGCTCGTCGCCGGGTGCGGTGGTTCGGGTGCGTCCCGGTCCTCGACATCGTCGCCGCCGTCGACGACCAGCTCGACCACGACGCGCTCCACCAGCTCCTCCGCGACGCGCCACAAACGTCGCAGGCCCAAGCTGCCGGCGGTCGGCCAGACCCAGCAGCTGAGCGCATACGGCTCGGCCCTACACGTGACCGTGACCAAGGTCATCGACCCGCTCCCGTACCACGGCACCAGCGTCGTGCCCGGCACCCGGCCGGTCGGAGTGGAGGTCCGGATCGCGGTCGTCGGCGGCGCTACATATGACAGCACCGCGTCGGGCGACTGGTCGCTGCAGCTGAAGCCCGCCAGCGCCGACGCGACGCCGCTCTCGGTCACCTCCGGCGTCTGCGAGACGCCGCTCGTCGACTTCGAATCGGCGGTCTACGCCGGCGACGTGCGCCCCGGCTGCGTCGCGTTCTCGCTGCCCGCGCACGCGAAGATCGCCGCCGTCGTGTTCTCGGCGCACTCAAACCCGGCCAAGTCCGTCCGCTGGCGTTGAGCGCCCTGGTCACGCGAACGGTTCGCTGGCGCGCAACGCCCTGGTCACGCCGACGGCCGATCGCGCTATAGCGTGCAGCGGGCGCTGACCGGGATGTGCTCGGACGGGATCGGCGGCAGGTCCCGCTCGCAGTAGGTGATGTGCCTGGTGGCCTTGGTGAACACGCCGACGTACGGGTAGGTGACGTTGCTGGCCTCCGCGGCGCATCGGTAGGCGGCGCGTCCGGCCTGTGCGCCGGCGGCCTGGCAGCGGACCTTCTGCAGCTGCCCGGAGACGTTGCCGGTCTTGATCCGGTGGCGCATGTCGGCGCGCACGGCGGCCACGAACGCCCGCTGGACCGGCCGCCCGCGCGCCACCGCGACCGTGTGTGGCGCCTGTTCGGTGCCGATCACGACCCGCGCGTAACGGTACTCGCGCTCCAGCGCCTTGGGTGAGGCGGTGGCTTCGGAGTTGCTGTTGTTGTGATCGACGAACGCGATCAAGGCGACAACCGCGGCGACGGCGACGACGATCGAGATCGCCCATCGCATCCACAGTGCCGGGAACATCCGCATCCACAACGAGCCCTGTCGCATCGCGTCTCAGGGTACGCGTCCGGTCAGGGCCAGACGCAGCTTGCGGTCACGCCTGGGAAATCGCGTCTGAGGATCAGGCGGCGACCGGCGACAGGACGCTGCGGTTGCGACCCGCCGCCTTCGCGGCGTACAGGCCCCGGTCGGCGGCCGCGAGCAGGGTTTGGGCGTTGACCGTTGCGGTGGAGCTGGTCGCGATGCCGATCGAGACGGTGATGCCGCCCGGCACGAGGTGCTCCAGTTCCCGTGCGGTCTCACGCCGGAGTCGCTCCGCGGCCAGCAGCGCCCCCGCGCGGTCGGTGTCGGACAGCACCAGGCAGAACTCCTCGCCACCGAGTCGCATCGGGATGTCGGTGTCACGCGCGAGCTCACGCAACAGCTCTCCGAAGCGGATCAGGACCCGGTCGCCGACGTCATGGCCGAACCGGTCGTTGACGTGCTTGAAATGGTCCAGATCGCAGATCAACAGCGCCACGTTCCGCTGCCCCGTCAGCGCTTCGGTCAGTCCGCGCCGATTGCGCACGCCGGTCAGCTCATCGTGGGTCGCGAGGTGGTTCAGGCGCGCGCGCTGCTCGATGCTCACCTGGGCGCCCGCGACCTGCTGGGCGAGCAGGCGCACGGCGCGCCGTCGGTCATCGGACGGCCGCAGTCGATCACGCGGATCCTCGATCACGATCAGCCCGCTGAGGCGATCGCCGCTGCCGGCCAGCGGCGCCACCAGGCAATCGTCGTCCCATGCCAGCCGCCCGCGGCCGTTGTACGCCGACCTCCGCGCCGGACCGTCAGCGGGCCCGTCGTGCAACTGGCTCGACTTCAGCAGGTAACAGCCCCCGCGTCGCCGCGCGGCCGCCAGCAACCTCGCCACGTGATCGGGGTCGAGGGTCGTCGCCGGCTGCTCGTCGTGCTCCCAGCCACGGGTCGCGCACAGCTTCAGGCGCTCCGCCTCGAGCGCGTAGCCGGCGAATCGCTCGAATCCGAGGTGGGGTACAACCGTTCCGCCGGCCAGCCGCAGCAGCTCGACCGTCGCGGTGCATGCCGACAGCGCCGGCGACGCCTCCAGCAGCAGCGACAGGATGCGTTGGTTCTCCGCCGCGTGTTCGGCCCGTCGCGCGTTCTCGAGGGCGTGCTCGACGTGGTCGCAGAAGGCTCGGACGAGCTGGAGGTCCTCAGCTGTCGGCCGCCGGCGGGACGCGGGCCGGTCAAGCGACAGGAACGCCAGCGGTCGGCCCTTGGAGTCGCTGAGGAACACGAACAGACCGTCCTCCGCCTGCCAGGCGTCGGGATCGGCGCACGGGGGCAGCACCGGGGTGAACTGGTTCTTGAAGTCGCCCCAGATCGCCGAGTTCCCGGGGACCAGGAACACGCCGGGCAGGATCTCGCGCTCGGTCGCCCGGACGCGCTCGAAGGTCAAGCCGGGCACCGTCGTGCTGAGCAGCTCCTGTGAGGCCTCGTCCGGACCGATCACGACGACGCATTCGTAGTCGTCCCATGCTGGGCGGTACACGTTGACGACGACGTCGCCGTAGCCGGCCGAGCGGTGGATCGTCTCCGCCACCGTCCACAGGAACCGGTCCAGCGGCTCCTCGCTCGCGCTCCGCGCTACCTGCAGCAGCGCCTCAAGCGGCGATGATGCCCCCTGATCCATCGATCTTTGAGCCCCTTTGACCCTGGTGCGCGACGTCGTCGTCGGAATTCTCCAAATCAAAGTGTAATGGATCGCACGCGCTGGCTCCGGGCGATCGACGCCAGGTGGACGGATGTCGGCCCGATCGGCCAACCCGAGCTGCCGGCGGCCCGCGAGCTCGATCTCCGGCTCAGCGCTCGCGCAGCAGCCGCGCGGGCGCCTTCTGCTCCCAGGCGTCCGCCAGCAGCTCGGAGACCAGCGAGTCGTCGGCGGCATCGAGATCGACGCGCACGGCCGCCAGCCGCTTGCCCCAGAAGCACTCGGCGCACGCGTCCGGGCGGATCTGGACGGCGGTCAGGATCCCGTCGTGGTCGAGCATCACGTTGAGATGCCGTTCGTCCCACAGCGTCGCGAAGATCTTGCCGACGCGGAACGACGGCCGGCCGTGGTGGTCGCGCTCGGTCGCCTCGGGCAGCGCCAGCGCCAGCTCGCGCACGCGCTCCCGCGACACCATCAGACTGGGTGGTCGGCGAGGAGTTGCTTGAGCGCTTCCAGGTCGTCGCCGGCCGGGATCCAGCGGGCCGCCGCGGCGTTGGAATGGACCTGCTCGGGCTTGGTCGCGCCCGCGATCACGGTGCTGACGACGTCGTCCGCGAGCAGCCCGCCGATCGCGACGTCCAGCAGCGACACGCCGCGCTGGGCGGCGTAGGACTCGAGCGCCTCGATCAGGTCGAACTGCGCCGGGGTGGCGATCTGGTCTCGCCCGCTCAGCCGCGAGCCGTCGGGTGCCGGCTTGCCACGGTGGTACTTGCCGGTCAGCAGCCCCGACGCCAGCGGGAAGAACGGCACATAGCCGATCCCCAGCTCCCGGCACGCCGGGATCGCGTCGGTGTCATCGTCACGGACCAGCAGGCTGTAGTGGTTCTGCACGGCGGTGAACGGGGTCAGGCGGTCACGCCGAGCGACCGCGTCGGCCTCGCGCAGCTGATCGCCGGAGAAATTGGAGGCGCCGATCGCCCGGACCTTGCCGGCGGTCACGAGCTCGTGCAACGCGCCGAGCGTCTCCTGGATCGGGGTCACGCCGTCGGGCTTGTGGTACCAGTAGTAGTCGATCGCGTCGGTCCGCAGGCGCCGCAGCGACGCCTCGATCGCGTCGAGCACGTAGGCGCGCGAGCCGCGCGGGCCCTTGCCGTCGCCCATGTCCGAGCCGAACTTGGTCGCGAGCACGACCCGGTCACGGCGGTCCTGCAGCACCTCGCCGAGATGCTCCTCGCTGAGGCCGCGCGGACCGTAGCTGTCGGAGGTGTCCAGGAACGTGACGCCGTCGTCGATCGCCGCATCGATCACCGCGCGGGTGCCGGCGACGTCGGTCCGGCGGCCGAAGTTGTTGCAGCCCAGCCCGGCGATCGACACCTGCGGGCCGTCGATCCCGAGTGGACGCGTGGGGAGGGGGAGGGCGCTCATGCGCTCGAGGCTAGTTGGGCTCTCCGGTGCTCCGTGTGACCCGATGGTCGTCGCGGCGCAGCGCGTCCGTGAATCGCTTGGGCACCGCGGCGTCATCTCCCTGCTCCCACAGGGTGGTGACGACCAGCTCGTCACGCTCGGGACGGCAGACGTAGATCAGCCCCGGGCGCTGCAGGTCACGGACGAGGATCGCGCCGCGCTGCCCTGACTCGACCCGGCCGGCCGCGTGGGCGCGGGCGACGCGTGCGGCGATCTCGGTCTTGGCCTCCAGCGTGCCGCGCACACGCTGGCGAAAGCGGTCGGCGGCGTGGTCGGTGACGGCGACCAGCATCGGGTCGCGGTCAGCGCGCGGGAGTGTCGCCGCGGCCGCCGTGCAGCTCAAGGACCGCGCGGGCGGTGCCGATCAGCTTCTCGAGCGTCCCGGCCGGCGGCTTGGTGCGGACGTAGAGCGTCCCACCCGGCCCGGATGCGTGGATCCGCAGTTTCGGGGCGCCGCGCACCGGCGGCACCTGCGGCGCATCGATCACCTGGGTGGCGAACAGCCCGCCGCCAGCGACCGACAGCTCGACGCCCTCGGGCACGATCACGGTCACGGTCCCGAACAGGTTGAACACGTCGATCTCGGTCACGTCGGCCGACAGGCGCGCCTGGCGCAGGTCGAGGTCGATCGTCCCGAAGATCGAGCTGTAGGAGCCACGGGCGGGCAGCGACCAGGGCCCCGAACGCGAGATCCGTGAGCAGACCGCCCGATGGCGCTCGACTGGCGGCGCGTTCGTGGCAGCGCCCGCCTGCGGCGAGTTCACGGGCAGGTCACGCGCCAGCTCCGCCAGCTCCAGATCGGTACGCGCCGCCTGCGCCAGCTCGACGCGCTCGGTGAACTCTTCGAGCGTCAGCCGACCATCGACGACCGCTGAGCGCAGCAGCTCGACGCTCTGGTCGCGCTCGGCGTCGGACGCGAGCAACGGCCGCTCGGTGTCGGGCCGCGACCGTCGATCACCGCTGTGTGGGCCGTCCTCGGACATTGCCCGGCGGACATTACCGCCGCGCGGCGCGGTCGGGTCACTTGAGGATCGGCGGCAGCCGGCGCGCATGGCGGCCGATCCCCGCCCACGCATCGCCCTCCGAGCGCAGCCGGTCCGCGGCCGTGCCGATCGTCCAACGATCGGGTGCCAGCGTCCGGTCCGACAGCTCCTCCCAGGCGATCGGCATCGCGACGGGGGCCCCGGGCCTCGGCCTGACCGCGTACGGCGCGACCGCGTGCTGGGCGTAGGCGACCCGGTTGACATCGATGTAGATGCGCTTGCCGCGCTCGTCGCGGTGCCATTCGAGCGTCAGGTTGCGCGGATCGTCGGCGACCATTCGCTCGGCCAGCGCCCGGGCGAAGCGGTGGACCTCGGTGAAGTCCGGACCGCGCCGCAACGGGCAGACGACGTGGATGCCGCGGGAGCCCGTGACCATCGCGTACGTGGCCAGCCCGGAGTCGCGCAGCCGCTGGCCGGCGTCGCGCGCGGCGGCGCGGATCTCGGCGAAGCGAACGCCCGGCGACGGGTCGAAGTCGATGATCAGCCGGTCGGGCGTGTGCGGCTCGTCGGCGCGTGAGAGCCATGCATGCGGGGTCACCACGTTCTGCCCGGCCAGGTAGACGAGCGTCGCGGCATTGTCGGCGAGCACCTGCGTCAACGTGCCGCCGCGCTTTGGGACGGTCGCGGTCGCGATCCAGTCGGGGAAGTACTTCGGCACCGACTTCATGAAGAAGCCCTTGCCCTCGATCCCGGCGGGGAACGCCTGCAGCGCCAGCGGCCGGTCGCGGACCAGCGGCACCATCGCCCCGGCCACCCGCTGGTAGTGCCGCGCGAGCTCGAGCTTGGTGATCGGCGGGTCGGCGAACAGCCGCTTGTCCGGGTGGCTGATCGTCACCTCGCGGCGCCCGATGCGGATCGCCTCGCCGCTCACGACTCACGCACGACCTTGGATGCGGGCTTGTCGTCACGCAGGCCGAGGAACCGCGGGTGGCGCAGCCGGCCGGCGCCGGTCCATTCGGTGAACGCGACCTGCGCGACCAGCTCGGGCTTGACCCAGGTGACTGATCGCTCCTTGATCAGGGTCGGGTCGATGAAGGGGGGTTGCTTGATCGCTCGCTCACGCAGCTGGGCGCCGATCGTCTGCAGCGTCTCGGTGTCGAAGCCGGTGCCGACCTTGCCTGCGTAGCGCAATGCGTCGCCGTCGTAGTAGCCGAGCAGCAGCGCGCCGAACTCCGTGCGTGAGCCGCGCGGGGCGGTGAACCCGCCGACCACGAGCTCCTGGCCGGCCTCGCACTTGAACTTCTGCCAGTCCTTGGAGCGGGCCGAGCTGTAGGGGCCGTCGGCCCGCTTGGCGATCACGCCCTCCCAGCCCTTGCGGCAGGCGTCCGTGAACATCGCCTCGCCGTCACGGTTGCGATGCGGCGTGAAGCGCAGCGGGTCGTGATAGCGCAACGTCTCGCGCAGCAGCCGCTTGCGAGTGCGCAGCGCGAGCGGCCGCACGTCCGCGCCGTCCAGCCACAGCAGGTCGAACAGGTAGTAGAAGACCGGCACCGGGTGATGGCCGCGCTGGGCGAGCCTTGCGAAGCTCGTCTGCGCGCCGTCGAACGCGACGATCTCGCCGTCGACCGCGAATCTGGGCGCGCCGGTCTGGCCCGTCTGCGCCGCGAGCGCATCCCGGATCTCGGGGTAGCGCCCGCCGAGGTCGAGATCGTTGCGCGACAGCATGCGGACCTCGTCGCGGTCGCGGATCGCCACGCACCGGATCCCGTCGAGCTTGCGCTCGTATATCCACGCCGGGTCGCTGAACGGCTCGCGGTTGAGCACCGCCTTCATCGCGTCGGCGCCCGTCGGCGGCGCCCCACCGCGGACGAGCTCGCGCTCATCGCCGGACAGTCCCTTCGGACGGGCGTCACTCGCCACCCGGCCAGCCTAACCGGGCGCGGGCATTGGGTGATCGCTCGCGACAGGTGCAAGCGATATCCCACGCCGCCCGGACGATGGCATGCTGGGGCGGCGATGAGCGAACGGCGACACGGCTACGCGGAGCTCGACACGGTCCGTCTGCACTACGTCGAGGCCGGAGATGGACCGCTGGTCGTGCTACTGCACGGGTTCCCCGAGTTCTGGTACGCCTGGTCCCACCAGATCGACGCGCTCGCGGCTGCCGGGTTCCGGGTCGTGGCGCCCGACATGCGCGGTTACAACCTGTCGAGCAAGCCGGCCGGGGTCGCGTCCTACGCGCTGTCGCTGCTGGCGGCCGACGTCCGAGACCTGATCGCCGAGCGCGGCGGCGACGACGGCGCGCTGCTCGCCGGCCACGACTGGGGCGGGGTCGTGGCGTGGGCGACCGCGGCGGCCCATCCCGACGCGGTCAGGCGGTTGGCGATCCTCAACATGCCGCATCCGCGGCGCATGCTGGAGGGGCTGCGGACCGTGCGTCAGCTGCGCAAGTCCTGGTACATCCTGTTCTTCCAGCTGCCGGGCGTCCCCGAGCGGCTGCTGCGCGCGCGGCGCTTCGAGGCGCTGCGCGGGCCGTTTCACGAGGCCCGCGCCGGAGCCTTCACGCGGTCGGACGTCGACCGTTACGTCGAGGCATGGTCACAGCCGGGCGCGTTGCCGGCGATGCTCGGCTACTACCGAGCCGCGTTCCGTGCCCGTCTGACGCGTCACGTGGATCCGGAGCCGGCCCCGGTGGCGGCTCCGACGCTGGTCATCTGGGGAGAGCGTGATCGCCACCTCGGCGCCGAGCTGGCCCAGCCCCACGCCGCCGACGTCCCCAACCTGGAGCGCGTCGAGCGGATCCCGACCGCCAGCCACTGGGTCGCCCACGACGAGCCCGAGCTGGTCTCACGGCTGCTGATCGAGTTCTTCGGCGGCTGACTCAGCCCTGGGGCGCAGGCCGCCCGCTCATCGAACCGCGCCGGCGAGTGGCCCTCACGCCACTAGGCGAAACCCGCCGGCGGCGACCAGCTGGTGAGGTCCCAGTCGATCGGCATCGCGGCCCGCACGCGCCGGGCCGCGGCCGCCTGCTCGGCGGGCGCGTGATCCGCGGCCACGGTCAGGATCGTGAACGCCAGCTCGTGCGCGCAGCAGCTGCGCAGCGATGAGATGTCGAGCCCGTCGGGGGCCGCGCCGAAGCAGACCGGCAGCGCCAGCTCACCGGCCGTCAGCACGCAGCAGAACTCGTCGCGGCTGCGCGCGACGACGCTCCGCAGGCCCGCGCGGCGCGCCAGCTCGTGGCCCAGCGATGCCAGCAGCAGCGGGTGTGCCTCACGCCGAGCCAGCGCATGGCCGAGCAGCAGCGTGTGCCAGTCGCCTGCGCCGACCTGCAGGCCGAGCCGATTGGTGATCACGTCCGCCAGCGCGTCGGCCTGCTCGAACAGGCTGGCGCCGGCGACCCCGAACATCGGTCTGGCGCCGTCGTCGATCCGCGCCAGCAGCCGGCGGGCGCAGCACGTTTCGCCAAACGCGTGCGAGAGGGTGGCCAGCGCGGTGTCGTGGCTCAGGGTCGGCTCCGACAGCGCGCGGGCGAGCACCCACTCGCTGGGCGCGGTGTCAGACGTGGAGGCAGGGTCGATGGTCATGTCCGCTCGTTTCGAAATCGCGCCCGCAGGCCCGCCCGCCCGCGCCCGCGTGGCTCGGTTTTGGTTCTTGCCGGGCCCGCCCACCCGCCTTGGCTCGGTTTCGGGTTCACCGGGCCCGCCCGCCCGCCGACCCGCCGTCGCTCGTCGCGGCCCACGTTCCCGCGAGCCGGCTGCGCCATCATATCACGAATTAGGGTGCCCTAATTAGGGTGCCCTAATTCGAATCGCTCAGGCGCGCGGCTCGCGGTCCAGGCGCTCGCCCAGACGGCCGTAGCGGCGGCCCGTGTCGGCGGTCGCTACGGCCCGGGCCAGAACGCCGCGGGTGCCGACGATCACGGTCGCGATCGTCGCGCGGGTGACAGCCGTATAGAGCATCTCGCGGCGCAGGAAGAACGCGCCGCAGGCGGGATGGGCGACGATCACGGCGATCGGCAGCTCGATCCCCTGGCCGCGGTGCACCGAGCAGGCGTAGGCCAGGCGCAGGCTGTCGGACTCCTCTGGCGCGAGCCGGAAGACGGCGTCGTCGGCGGCGAGCACCAACGCTGGGTCGTCGTCGCGCCGGCGGCCCCCGCGGCCGGTGGTGCGGTCGTGATCGTCGCCGGCGAACTCGTCCTCGTCCTCGTCGTCGTCGGAACCGCGCCCGGCGACCTCGTCCAGCAGCCGGAGCAGCGTGCCGTTCATCAGCCCGAGCTCGTGCAGGTTGCGCCCGGTCATCATCAGCTTGTCGCCGATCCGCAGCCGGCCGCCGCGGACGGGCTTGCCGTCGGGGTTCAGCGCCGCGCGGAGAGCCGCGTTGATCGCGTCGATTCCCAGCTCGCCCCGATAGACGGGCGCGAATACCTGGATGTCGCGGACCGGGTCGACGTCGTAGTGCGACGGCAACCGGTCGGAGACGAGCGCGACGATCTCCGATAGCGCTGCGCCCGCGTTCGGGCGATCGATCATGAACAGGTCACGGCGCATGCCGTCGGCGACCGCGAACTCCGGTACCTCGCCGCGGCGGATCGCGTGAGCGCCTTGCACGATCATCGAGCCCGCCGCCTGGCGGAAGATGTGCGTCAGCCGGGTCGTCGGCACACGGTCTGAGGCGACCAGCTCGGCGAAAGGCTTGCCGGCCCCGACCGGCGCCAGCTGGTCGGCGTCGCCGACGAGCACGACGTGCGTGTCGTCGCCGACCGCGCGCAGCAGCATCACCAGCAGCTCGAGGTTGGCCATCGAGGTCTCGTCGACGATCAGCAGCTCGCATTGCAGCGGGTCGTGACGGTCGCGTCCCGGTCCTTCGCCCGGGATCCACTGCAGTGCGGAGTGGACGGTGCTCGCCTTCAACGCGCCGGACTGGCTCATCCGGACCGCCGCCCGCCCGGTCGGCGCGACCAGCATCACCTTGGCGCCGCGCAGCTCGGCGGCGCTGGCGATCGACTTGATCGACGAGGTCTTGCCGGTGCCGGGGCCGCCGGTGATCACCGACAGCCGGTGGGTGAGCGCCGCCGTCACCGCATCCCGCTGCTGATCGGTCAACTGTTGAGCGGTTGCTAGCGAGGCGGCCTCCGGAACCCCGGTCTCGCCCGTGCCGCTGGTGCCGCCGGTGCCGCTGGTGCCGCTGGTGCCGCTGGTGGCGCCGGTGCCGCTGGTGCCGCTGGTGCCGCTGGTGGCGCCGGTGCCGCCGGTGCCGCTGGTGCCGCCCGCGCCGCCCGCGCCGCTGGTGCCGCCCGACAGTCGCCGTGACGGCCGCGCCGTCAGCAGCGCCGACACCTGCGCCGCCAGCTCGGCCTCGAGCTCGGCGGTCGCCGTCCGGTAGACCCAGTCGTCCTCGCGGACCGCGCGCCGGTCGTCGACCAGCGTGTCGACGATCCGCTCGGAGACGAGGTCGCCGGTCAGACGCTCGCACGCGGCCAGCAGCTCCGGCATCGGCATGCAGGTGGAACCGCCGCGCTCGGATTCCGCGAGCGCGTACGCGACCGCCGCCTTCTCGCGCTCGTCGGCGATCGGCTCCCGGCCGCCCGCCCGCGCGATCCGGTCCGCGAGCGCGAAGCCGACCCCGAACACGCTCGTCAGCTCATAGGGATTGACGAGCAGCAGCTCGTGCGCGTCGTCGCCGTAGTGCTCGTGGATCCGGCCCGACAGGTAGGCCAGCCCGTGCGGCGCCAGCAACAGGTGCAGCCTCCGAGTGACCCGCAGCGACTGCCACGACTCCGCCGCCGCACGGGCGCGCCCGGTCCGCAGCCCGACCTCCGCGAACGCGGTCTCCGGGTCTGAGTCGATCACCTCGAACAGGTCCTCGAACCCGTAACGCTGCACCAGTCGCTCGGCCCGGCGCGAGCCTATGTGCTTGACGCGCTTGAGGTAGGCGACGACCGCGTCGGGATCGTCGGGCGTGAGCGGGCTGGCCTGGGTCACCTTGACCTGGCGTCCGAAGCGGCTGTCGGTCACCCATTCGCCGAGGATCCGGGCACGCTCGCCCGGCTCCAGATGGACCAGCGGTCCGACCAGAGCGAGCGGCGTGCCGTCGGCCGCGACAGCGTCGAGCACCGCCCAGCCGGTCTCCTGGTTGGCGAACCGCACGTGGCGGATCGTCACCGCGCCATCGAACGAAGTCGTCGGCTGAAAGCTCACCGTCGTGACGTTAGAGCCGCGGCAGGCGGCTTTCACACCCCGGTATACATGCGCCCATGACCGGGGTCGTGACGCATCTGCTGGCGCCCGTCAACCGCGCCGCGGCGGCAGCGCTCGAGCTCCCCCGCACGCTCGAGGCTGCGGCCGGCGTCGTGCTCACGTTCGACGACGGACCCCATCCCGAGGGAACCCCGGCGATCCTCGAGCTGCTCGCCCACCACGGCGCCACGGCGACGTTCTTCGTCATCGGCGAGCAGGTGCGCCGCCGGCCGGCGCTGCTTGAGCGGGTGCGGGCCAGCGGCCACCAGGTCGCGCTGCACGGCGACCGCCACCGGCTCCAGCTGCGGCTCGGCCGTGCGGCGGTGATCGACGACCTGCGTCGCGGCGCGGCCGCGATCGAGGACGCCCTCGGCGAGCGCCCTCGCTGGCACCGTCCGCCCTACGGGATCTACAGTCCGGCGGGCCTTGCGGCGACCCGTGCGGCAGGTCTGACACCAGTTCTGTGGTCACGCTGGGGCAAGGACTGGCGGCGGTTGACGACGCCCGCGCGCATCGCCCGCCGGGCCACCCGCGGACTGCTGCCCGGAGATGTCATACTCCTGCATGACGGGGATTTCTACAGCTCACGCGGCTCCCATCTGCGGACCGCGGCAGCCGTCGAGCTGGTGCTGACGGAGCTCTCGTCGCGCAAACTTTGTACCGTCCTGCCTGCTGACGTGGTTGCCAGGGCGCACACTGGCTGACACGATCCTCCGAGAAGGCCGGACGCGACGTCGCCGAGATCGGGCGGGGGGCAGCGCGCGCGGCCAGGAGCACAAGAGAACATGAACCAGGCATCCGTTTCCGCTTCCCAACAGAGCGTGCAGGACTTCGGGCGGTTTGCGATCGGCTTCGATCACTCCGACCGGGCACGGCTGCACGCGTTGATCGACGAGGTGCTCGACTCCGAGCGCTGGGCCGAAGGCCCGATGAACGCGCGCCTCGAGCAGGCGTGGTCCGAGCTGCACGGCCTGCAGTCGGTCGCGCTCAATGGCTGGGCCGGCGGCGCGTTGTCGGCGCTTGACTTCGCCGGCGTCCGAGGCGCCACCGTGTTGTGCCCGTCCAACACGTTCATGGCGACGCCGATGGCCGCGATCCGCGCCGGTGCCGAGGTGCGGTTCGTCGATTGCAACCGCGACGACCTCTGCATGTCGTTCGCCGACTTCGAGCGCGCCGCCGAGCGCCACAAGCCGCGAGCGGCGTTCATCGTGCACATCGGCGGACACATCGCGTTTGAGATCGAGCGGATCGCCGCCTACTGCTCCGAGCACGGGATCTTCCTGATCGAGGACTGTGCCCACGCGCACGGCGCGAGCTGGAACCGCCGTCGCCCCGGCTCCTGGGGAGACGCCGGCGTCTATTCGCTGTACGCGACCAAGACGATCTCGACCGGCGAGGGCGGCATGCTCGTCTCACGCCACCCCGAACTGATCGAGCACACCCGCCTGTACCGCAACTACGGCAAGCCCGACTACAAGATCGACGGCCTGAACTTCCGCATGAGCGAGTTCACGGCGGCGCTCGGTGTGATCCAGACCGAGCGGCTGCCCCAGA
>Ga0302325_10012145_pt1 | contig 18515 bp, 16 predicted proteins | sample Palsa_T0_2_FD_201948 | JGI IMG/M metagenome (GOLD analysis project Ga0302325, IMG submission 201948) | Peat permafrost microbial communities from Stordalen Mire near Abisko, Sweden - Palsa_T0_2 | ecosystem: Environmental > Terrestrial > Soil > Palsa > Peat permafrost | place: Sweden: Abisko...
CGTAACGTGAATTGTGAATCTTTTTTCATCGCATTATGGCCAGAGTGAAGAAGCAGCCCGCACTCACGATAACTTGACAAATGCCAAGATGCAGTGCAATACTTTGCACTGCAATGCAGTGCAAATCAAGGGGGAGCTATGTCACGAAGGAAGATTTTGGAGCAAGAAAATCGAAGATGCGCACACTTGAGATGGGGGACTTTGAGCCAAGAATTGATGGAACAACTCAGATTTCTGACAAGAAAGTTTGGGCTCGCGGTCGCGCAGAGTGAAGTCCAGCTTTTGAACGGTCGATGGTACGTAACACACAATGGGTTGCTCGCGATCGCACAACGGAAGAAGTGCGCCGGGATCAGAACGATGTTGATCCGCGAACTTTGCGATGCCAGTTCTCGCAGATGGGTTCTGCGGGCCGTTGTCTACAAAACTCCCGGTTCTCCCGGGTTCGGTGGGTTCGGCGATGCAGATCCTTCAAATGTCTCGACTGTTGTGCAGGGGGCCGAATTAAGAATTGCCGAAACGCGTGCAGTCAACCGCGCGTTGCGCAAAGCATACGGCATAGGGCTTTGTTCGATCGAAGAACTCGGGTCATCCATCCCTTTGGTTGAGGGATCGCAGTCGAAAGACAATTTGAAAATTGATCGCAACAATAACTGCGGACAGACTTATCAGCCTCGGCTTCGAGACCAACTGTCTTTACTCATTCGAAAGTACCAATTAAATTCCGATCTCGTGAAGCGCTATGCAGCGGACTTCTGTGGAACCGAGGTTCTACGGGATGCGGGGCGAGATTTAGTCGAGAGTTTCATTGCTAACCTCGCCGAGCAAGCAGCCGGCGATCTGAATTCTCTGACTTGCAAACTCAATAGCTACGCACACGGTCCGGTGACAACTTTATGAGACGCCAAATTCCGGGCCTTGACATGCAAGCGAATCCCCAAAACCTTCCCGACGGTTTATTTCTCGTGAGAGTTTATCGTGCGGAATACAACCCGCACCCCCAAAAGCCATTTCTCGCGCTCACGTTTTTGATCGTCGAGCCTGAAATTCTGTCGGGTCACAAGGTTTCAGGGCGAATTTATTGCACACAGCGAGCTCTGTGGAAAGTTAGCTGGTTTCTTCGCGATTTTGGATATGACCGCGATCTTCTGGGGCGAGATGAAATTGACGAGAAAGCGTTAACGGGGCTAGTCGGAATTGTACACACTTCGTGGCGGACAATAGGACGGCGCATGTTTCTCAATCTAGAGGCTTTCGCTCCACGTTCAGATTGGAACTCGAATGAGAGTACCGAGAAGCGCAGGTGTAGGGAGACCCTATGATCTACAGCTACAGCCAGATAAGCCAATACCTCTCGTGCCCCAGACAATATCGCTATAAATATCTAGAAGGTTGGCAGCAAAAAGATAACCGAGCAGCAATGCTTTTTGGGCGGTGTTTCGAAAAAGCACTGCAAGCATATTTTCTAGAGGCCGACTGTCTAGCAATGTTCTTCAAGGAATGGAATACCTGTCGCGACATCGCGCTCGAATACGGTAAGAATGAGTCTTGGGACCAGTTTTATCACCAAGGGATTCGGTTACTTGAGAGATTTGCTCAACAAGATCGCGTCAAAATCTGCAATCCCCGCGCGAACACTCAGGTCAAATTGCTGCGCCGATTATCACCTGGAAATGAATTCGTTTCCTATGTCGACGCGATCGGTCGAGTCGATTCGACCCGATGCATCATTGATTGGAAAACTACGGCCAGTCGCTATGTCGAAGAGCCCGCGGGAATTCTAAGTCTTGACCCGCAACTCGTGTGTTATTCGTGGATGAGCGGCATCAGAACCGTTGCATTGATTGTCTTTATTCGAAAAAAACTTCCGGAGATCCAATACCTAACAGCGTCAATCACTGACGAGCAATGCAAAGAATATGGTGAGCTCGTTGACCAAACGGTCTCGAAGATCGAATCAGGAATATTTCCTCCGCACAGCGGTATCAGGTTTCCCCATAATGCGTGCGTATCTTGCACCCACCTTGGAATGTGTTTAAAAAACCAACGTTTGATTGATTCTCATTTAATTCGACGGCCAGGAGCGGCAGCAATTGATTGGCTTGAACAGCTTGTGGATCGATAAGAGGCACTCAGTGATCCCGAAGCTCAATCGTTCGCGGGCGCTGGCAGTCTTACAGAGGATCGACGACGTTTTGGCATGGCAACAGAAAACGGAGAACGAGCGAGATGAACGATTTGTTGAGCTCGGAAAAGATCTGTGTGAGGTACGGGCTGGCCAGTATTGGAAACTTGAGAATCTAAGTTCGTTTGATCATTTCCTGGAAAAGAAATTCCCAGAATCAAGGCGAAAGGCGTATTACCTGATGGCAATTCACGAGCAGCTGCCCAAGCGAATCCATTCGGACTTATCTAAAGTTGGATGGTCAAAAGCTACCGAATTAGCGAAGGTGGCTCGCCGGGATGGAGATGAATTCGATTGTGCAACCTGGTTGCACAGGGCCAAAGAACTTCCCAAAGAAGAGTTCAAGATGGCAGTGGATCGTTATCTAACCGGTAGTGACTCTGAGCCTTGGGAAATCATCTATTTTAAGATTTTCAAAAGTCAGATACCGATCGTAGAAAAAGCGTTGGAAACTGCCTCGATGATGCTCGGAGCGAAAAGGGCTCGTAGTTACTGTTTGGAAATGATCTGTGCTGATTTCATTGCTGGTGCCAGTTTAGAAGAGCCGAACGCTGAAAATCTTCTTCACTCTATCCAGCGATTAGTTGCGCTACTGCCGGCCGCCGAGAAAGGTAAACTTGTAGCGGCGTTGAGAAAATTTGCGTGAACGCATTCACGGCGAAGTATTCTAAGGCGGCACTGGAACGTTATAGTCAGCTTCGTCGGAAGGTGTTGAATCGAGATGGCTGGCGATGTCAAGCATGTGGATCGGCCAGCAAACTACAGATTCATCATTTGCAGTTTCGAAGCGCACTGGGGCACCATGCGATGGACAATCTAATAACTCTTTGTGATGACTGTCACAAGGACCTTCACGCTAATCGTTAGCTGGCGAGGCCAAAAAGAATCTGTCACACGATCCAAAATCGTTCGCCGTGATCCAAACTAGTGAAGAAGAAAATATGATGTTCCAAAAAACCAGACTCACCGAGTCTGGCGGCCAGCTACGGTGCAGCCCGGTGCAGGGTTACCGATTCAATAAGAGGATACCGTCCCGATGCCCGGTAAACGGCGAGGTTCATTCGGCCTTAAAACGCGAAAGTTGTCTGCAAAAGCGGCTCTCGTTCTCAGAGTGATGTTTTTCCCCGTCAGAAAGTACTACACCGGCTGTGCGTGAGCGGGCAATGTGAGTTTGACGCCGACTATTCCGTCGGTGATTTGATTGGCTTCTGGCTGGGTCATTTGTGGAACACAAATACTCCGTGAGTGGCGAGTCGTCCGGCGCAAAGCCTTCCGGCAAGGGGATCGATCCAAACGGATATCGGAACCGTCAGATGCCGGAGGCGCCAAAAAGCTTTGCGAAAGCCGGACGGTTTAGCGGTTCCTACGCTTATCTGCGGATCATGCGCGCTGGATTTTCTGAGGTTTCGGCCCCCCACTGTCTGTGCTATTCGAACGAAAGCGCGATCGAGGAAAAAATACTCCAGTCCAAACCAATCTATAAGAGTGGCGCCGGTGGAACAGACATTCCGGATCAATTCTGTCGGTGATCGCGAGAAGATATGACCATCGCGTCCCCTGATTACTTCCATAAGAATCAAGCGGCCCCCAGGTTTTAAGACACGTAGCATTTCGCTTAGCACGGTGCTTTGAAGCGAGTAATGAATATGCTGTATCACTGTCACGTCCGACACGGCATCAAAGTAGGCATCTGCGAAAGGAAGGGCACTCGCCCAACCAACTGTTAAGGGTGGTGTCGTTCCGTGCTCGCGAGCCGTTTGAAGCATACCTGCTGTAGCGTCAATGCCTATCGGACGAAAACCAAGTTGGGCGTAGCGTCGTACCCACCTACCAGTGCCACAACCAACATCGAGAAAACGAGAACCAGGTTGAACTTTAGCTAGAATCAGCGCACGCTTCATCGCACGAGATTGTAGGGAGTCAATAGTTCGGTTGAACCAAGCGGGGGCGTCAGGGTGCAGCACGGGCGCAAATCCATCCGGATCCGCAGACCGAAATCTTTCTGAGATTCCAGTCCAATATTCTCTTGGCGAATAAACATTCATGGGCCCTCGATTATTTTTTGTCGGTCGAAAACGGCTGGTAAACCGGTCAGTAGTTTAATGCTACTCTGTCGAAAATAAGGTGTGTCAGGGTATGGTGCATTGCATCGCCCGCCTAGGGATTCGATGCTCGTATAGCGCCTGGTCTTGACGCGGACTGCCCGACGGCGATTAAATTGTGTTGGGTGATTTCATTTTTCGGCCCCGAAGTAGCTCCAAATTTCCTCGCAAGACGGTGTGACGGGCGTTCGATGCACAGATAAAATAAATATGACAACCCCATGATAAATGCCATCGCGGCGCACCAATCGACATTGTAGCCTAGGCTGGGGAGCCGCAACTTGTTGAAAATCATCAAGGCCGGAATGTGCATCAGATATAAGGAATAGCTCCAAGCCCCTGCAGAAGCCAGCCTCGTCCAAGTAGGATGAATTTTACTGTATTCAAGTTCCTTCCGAATCCAAAAATACGCCAGAATTCCGAAACACAACATTGCCTGTGTGCGGGTGACTCCGAACTTAAAATGAAGCATCTCGCAAAGCCAGCTGCCAAGCCAAGCCAGAAATCGCCATGCCCAAATTGATCTCGGCGCCCTCAGTTCCAAAATTCGATCACTCTGCTCCGCAAGCAGACATCCGAGCAGCCATATCGGGTAAAGTATCGCTGCGGCTTCTAGAGCTCCTAAAAAGGAACCGTTCAAGGCGTTTTGGCAAACAACCGCTAAGATCGCAGCGAAAATAAACGTTGGCACAAAAAGAATAATCCACCCAAATCGGTTTCGAACCCATCGTGCCACAGGGTAAAGCCCGTAGTAGATTTCCTCGCAAAATAGACTCCAAAGAATACCACTCCACAACACATCGTGTTTCCCGAATATCATTTGTCGGTCGCCTGTCAACTGCGTAATGGCGATCGCGGCTGACACGGGAACCAAAATTCTTATATACCGCCGCATATAATATCGGGCGACTGGCATAATTTTTACATTCTGGAACGGAAGATGAATGCAAAAACCCGAAATCACGAAGAAACAAATGACCGCGGGAACGCCCCAAACAATTGAACTCCAGGCGTGTACAAGGTTGCGTCCCAGTTTGGTGTCCGTATCCACTCCGGCAAAAAGCGGAAATACACTGAAGTGGCCCATAGTTACCCAGAAGGCGAGGAAAATTCGAAGGGCGTCAAGGATCGGAAAACGCCAGTGCTTCTCAACTGTTTGAACTTTAGAGATATCAGCCATTTATCTATCAATCAGATGATCTTATCATCTCAGTAACTGATAATTATCATAGTCATTCATAAGATAAGAACTGTAATTCCGCTGGTAACTTTCAGAAAAGTCTGCTCTGCGCGCTATGTCCGTTGCTTTTTTCACCCGCGACTACGAAGTCTTCTATTGGCCTTGGCATACAAATACATAACTAGAGCCAGTCGTTGGAATGCCGTTGAAAGTTAGTCTCATCATTGTTTTAGTCGCCGTGTCTTCTCCACTGATTACTGTAAGGCCGCCGCTTCCGCCTACTTGCTTGCAGGAAAAAATTGGACTGACGGGCCAAACAGTTGGGAATGCGATCGACATTGTCGGCCCTGCCGCGAGGCCGACACCGTTCGCCTTTACAGTGAACGTAAACCTCTGAGCTGATCCGAAGGCGGCAGAAACAACCGCTCGATCACCCCATCCCGAGCTTAGAGTCGCGTTCGCAGCAGCGAAACTTGCCCCATTGTTCGGAATTACAAAAGTTTGCGACAAAGTTTGCCCCACCAGACCGCAAACTGATCCAATCACGCAGGCGTTACTGTAGGACTGAAGGTTGTACGCGATTTCGTAAGCCTCATTGGCGGAAACGTCGCTGGCTGCCGGTATACGGATAACCACAGGACCGTAAGCCTGAATCGTGTGACTGCGATCTAGTTGAACACTAAGCTCGACATTCAAACGCGCCGAAGGAACCTTGATTATCTTCATCAACGACCACACCCATTCCCACTCGCCATCGCCTGCCCACGGAGCGCCGTGGCCGAACGACGTTGAGATTGCGCTCGTCCCGGAGCCAATGCTAAAACTGAGAAGATTATTAACGCCGCCTGCATAACCATTATTAGTTTGAGACCTTACCCACACACCAGCCAACCAGTAGTCGCCGCCGGTAATGTCTTGATTGCCTGTCGCCATTATTAAGCCCGTCTGAGCGTTGGTGGTTGATCCTTGCACGGCTCCCGTTGTTCCGTCGGGGGCAGAAAACCCAGTTTTTAGAAGTCCGCGAGGAACCGTCCACTGAGACGGCGACAAAACGAGATTCCGGAACCTGACCGAAGTTGGGGAAAATCCTCTCCTTGCCGCATCCTCCTGACCGATAACATGACCCCTTATGAAGCCGACCTGGCCTTGGCGACCGGGCGAGGCAGTTTGGGCGCCAGCGACTGTAGCGTAGCCATTCATGGTGGTCATCTCGCCTCTAACGTTAGATGTGCAAGCACTATTTATTCCCTGTGTAAACACATTGTCGGACGCTATCCCCGACTGCGTGTCGACTTGGACGCCCACTACGTCACCGCTACAGTCGGCCACGTCCACGTTTGCGACAAATGCCGTCAAGTTCAAAGAGTTTGTGATATGAACACAAGCATCGGGACCCGTCTGGGCTTCGCATATCGCTCCAACTACTTGAAAGCTTCCAGTGCTTGGACCAGGGATGAATTTAAGACCCCCTCCGTTGAAATGGGCATCCTTTATCGTGGTCAGGCCACAACCGCCGCTTTTGCCGTTCGCACCGTCCATCAGAAATGCAACAGCTTGATTACTTCCTCTTGGAGCAGACGGGTTCGAGCTGAATTGATCGTCCTCAAAATAAAGCTGAAACGATCCTCCCGTACAATCAAGCGTCGGCCCATTAGAGGGACTCGCTGAACTTACTTCGAAGCCAACATTCTGTACCCAAAGACCAGTCCAAATTCCTGAGCCGGTTCTAACTCCACTAGAATCTTCACCGATCACCATTCCCCGCTTCGCGGCTTGAAAAGCCAGATTAAAGAAACTGACTCCGCCATTGCTGCCAGACAGCCTTATCGCATCTGAACTGGTACTTCCTGAAATCACGCATGTTTGCGGGTAATTTGCACCTGACGAATGATTAGTGGAAGAAACGCCGACAAAGCTAACTCCAGTTTGTTTGGCTTTAACCCAACCTCGGGGCAGATTTGAGAAATTCGGATCAGTTCGGCCTGCTATCCATATTCCTTGTCCTGCGGTAGCCGAAGCGTTTACACATGTTACGACCTTTCCCTCAGCGTCAGAGTCGCTGGTGATATTGATCGTACCGCCTTTTATAGGAAGAGCATCATAAGCCGCCATTACGGTCAACTTCGCTGTTCCCCAACTCAAACCATCATTCGAATCGTTTCCGCCTGGAGACACATATTGATTCGCACTAATGACAACCGGCTTGGCGCGAGCGCGTCTCTCGTTTTGAACAGTCATGGAGGACCTAGGCTCACGGACGTTCGCTACCGGCATGGCCGCAATCAAGAGCATCGCGAGCACAATGGTTGCCATATTTTGAAGGTTCTTACTCCAAGAGTTTCGTACTCACATGCTTGTTGAATAACGCTGCGAAAGTCCGGTACAGTTGGACACGAACGCGCGGGTAGAGAACGCCGAGTCTCATTTCCGCGTACCACCGAATTTGGACACGTATGAGCAAAAAGAAAAGAGTCAATAACACCGAAGCAACGATCGCTCCAAATGATGACCGCTCTACAAACAACGTCATTAGAGCTGAGTCTTGCCAGGAAGGCAGTAATCGATCTAGCGCTAATTGTACAGGTCGACCGATAATAGGAAAGTGTCCGAGGTGTATGTGGAGCGTATGCTGGTAGGAATAAGATGGGTCGTAGTCACGAATGGCTTTGGTAGCCTCGTCAAACACCGAGGGGTTCGCTAAGTCTTGGCGGGTGAGGGGTTTTCCGTCTACCCCGCGAAGTATCACTCTGTAGGCGGGATCTGCAATGATCCACCGATCGCCGTCAAAAACCTCCGCGACGACATGGTTTGTCTTTTGATTACCATCTACCAAGAGTAGCCGTCGACTTTCCGACCCACCACTGTCGATCAAATTAATAAATGCATTGGTGGCAGTACCGCAAACTTTTAGGAGCGCATCGTAATTCAAAGTATCAGTGGGATCTCGATTTTCGAGGCTGCCGTCGTCATTTAATTTCCGACGTGCAGGCCCATGTGCCATCCAGTCTAAGATCGCTTCGATTTTCTCTTCGGCTGGGGCGGTCGCCGGAACAATCGCGTCCGAGAATCCTTTTAAGTATCTTCGAGTAGAATATTCCCACCCTAACGAATAGATAACCAACACAACTCCAATCACAAGCGATGCATTGATTAGGTACCAAGCGGCTCGAAATGCAGACAAACTCGTCCGCGATCTAGTGCGAGGCCAAGAAACCCCGTCTCGGTTCGAGCGAAGATCCAGTTCTGAAGCTTTAACAGCGAGAGGACGCAGCAATTTCAAAGACGCACCCTGAAGAAACCATCGACTACGGAAGGCGGGCTTCCCTTGTTATGTAACCCTCTGAATTGGCTGACAAATCGATCAACAATAATGCTAAACAAAATCCATAATACCCCCAAAACGGACAAAGATTGCATAGTTTTGTGTAGGGCAGGCTTCATCGGCGAATTTATTGGGGGCGACTGCCCCTAAATGTCGGCGGGCCATTATAGTCATCCCGTGTAGTTGCGCGTGCTTCGCATCGGAGGGTTTCGTTGAAGATTGAGGTAAATTCTTGACCGTTACGATCCCACGTGTATTTCGTCAATGTCTTTCCGACTTGATCACACATACAATCCCCTTTTCCCTCAAAACTGAAATCCCCCGCGCTGCGCTGCGCGGGGCGATTCGGCGACCGAGGGAGAGGCAGCGAGAAGGTCTGGCAGGCGGAACAGAATTCCAACGAGCAACCACATGTAAGCATTGTTAACGTAATTCTGGTATGCAGTAATTCCTCCAAAAGTAAACGGAAAGAGTAGCAAAAATGCGAACCAGAAGATGGCAAAACCTATCGGAAAAAAACGCGTGCCTCGCAATTGAGCGACAACCTTCCAAAGATGATATACGAGCGTGCCCGTCCAGAGGATCCACAGGAGAGGAGCCACGATCCCCATCTCGACGATAAGACACCCGTATCCTTCTTCAACTCCAATTGAAGGCGGACGCTGTCCGATGAGCTTAGCGACGTACTGGGTGCCCAACGAAGCGGTACCTGTACCGTTTCCCAATACCCAATGCGGACCGTCAAATACCGTAAGCAGATTGGCAATCGGATAGTCCCACGTTCGGAAACCAACCTCATATGCCGAGCTGCTAGGCAAGAGCGTTTCGGCGTAGAGCGCGATTCGCGATCCAGCCTCTTCCGGATAAAAGAACAAAATTGCTGTCAATCCCAGAACGGCCATAATTACGGTGCGGCGGACCGCCTTCAATGTGCGATGTGCTTGCCGCTGCCGCCAGGGAGCGCCCCAAAGCAGCGCAACGGCCATAACCGAGGCGCTTAGAATCGAGTACATCACCGGACCGCGCGCACCATTCAACAGGACGCCCGCACCTACTAGTGCAATTACTACCGAAATCAATCTCCGGCTGCGTTCCGAGTGAAGCACTAGGTAGCCGGCGGCCCCGATCGTAAAGATGGTCGCAAAGATGAGAAATAGCCCATAGCGCCCTGCGCTTACGAAGACCGAATCCGGAAGTGAAACGATTCGACCGGTCAAAGGACTCACTTTGTAAAGATTCCCAAGTTCCTCAAGTTCCGGTGCTAAGTGCGCGGGATTCAAGAAGCTGTTGCCTACAATTGCTTGTACGATTCCCAATAGTGAGATTAGACCGGCGGCGATGCAGTTAAGGACGAGGAAGCTGTGCAAATCCTCATCGGTCCTGATCAAAGCGTATCCGATGTACATTAGTGGCACATAATAGAAATATAGCTTAAAACCCAACAAACCATAATAGATGCTTGGAGAATTTTGATTAAATATCTGTACGCCGGCCAACCAAACGAAGATCAAAAGAGGAAGCAGAAAAAGAGGTCGAAACGTTTTTTGTTTTCCCTTAAGAAGTGTCATCGCGAAGGATAAGTAAATAAGCGCAGCAAGAACGTCTTTTCCGAAAAAAAGGGCAGTACCGTTGCCGAGATACTTCCGGGCAAGATCTTCAAAGAGAAGCCAGCCTAAAAACAAATAAAATCCAGACCGCCAATTTCTCAAAATCGCAACTGCAACTACGCATGCCACGAGTCCGAGCCCAAGGAACATCATTGAGGTCATGTTTCCGGACACGATCTCGGTGCCAATCTCCCATGCTAACCATAAGCTTATAACCAACACACTGAGTGATACGAGCGCTTGGCCTCTCATCGTTGGTATCGATTTGCTCAACATTGCGGCCCTTTGTTACTCCCGACGCTGATCAACGATTTCATATCGTCCACTCTTGCTGCTAGCTCGAAAGAGTCGCTCGTAAATCTGCACGTAACTCTGAACCATCCGGTCTAGTTTGAAATATCGCATTGCACGCTCGCGCGCCATCGCCCCGAGCGAATGGGCAAGCAACGGATCTACAATGACCTTTTCGATGCACTCGGCAAGCGCTCGCGAACTCCCTGGTGCAAACTTTAATCCCGCGTCTCCGACGACCTCGCCAAGGCCACCGATATCAGCCACGATGACGACCCCGCCGCGCATCATTTGCTCTATCGCGGACAATCCTGCTGTCTCCTCGCACACTGATGGCATAACAACTGCAGTTACATCGTTGACAGCTCGTTCAAAATCGGAACCTCGCAGATCTCCCGTGAATCGAACAATACTTTCAAGCCCCAACTTGTCGGCCAATCGTTCGAGTTCTCGTCGTTCCGGTCCGTCTCCGATGATATCCAACTTAAATGAGTACCCAGCGTCTTTAAGTTGTTTTGCTGCATCAAGCAGAACGAATAACCCTTTCTCACTCACAAGCCGGCCAACGTATGCTATTCCAAGATTTCCATTTCGAGGCATCGTAGTTTTACTGGAGCCTGATTTCCCTTCACCAATTCCATGGTAAATGGTGGTGTTCCGCGGCAAAGTCAGCCTCATGTCAACGTGACCGGTCACCATTACGTTCGCCGCGACGCTCTTGCAAAGCCAGCGCCGAGGGAATGTGAGCAGAACCGATCGGATACCGTCCCAAATGCCCATTGTCTGCGATGTGCATAGAACACACTTTGCATACCGCCTCTGACGAAAATATCCCGGGCAAACTGCTTTTGCTGGTTCTATTAGTAGTAATCCGTTCGGGCAAATGGCCTGATAACCGTGATGTTCGATAACGACGGGAACGCCGAAGAGCAGAGCAATCATCATCGGCAAGAGGCACGGTCCTTCAAGGTGTACAACGTCAGAATTACGGACAAGCTTCAGCAAGCGCCGAAACTTGGGTTGGCGAACAACGCGATAGGGAAGAAGCTCATCGTCCATTCCTTCCGCAGGCGTCATTGTCGCTACTGTCACGTCAAATCGTTTCAACTGCTCATCGTTCTTATGGTGTGCACCCTGCTCAACCAAGCCCCTCGCGAGATCATTCATCGAGGTCTGGACCCCCCCGATGGACGGTAAGAAATATTCTCCATAGATAAGAATCTTCACGGTCCGCCAACTAGGCTCATCGAATGTCTGCACCTTTCGCCTTAGCAAGTCCGCCGGTAGCTAGGATAAGGGCATTCTCGAATCCCAAGATATTGTCCCCAGGAGACCAATGCGTCATCCGTTCCCGGGAACTTTCACCCATCTTCCTTAGGCGCCGCGGACTCTGGATCGCACGGTTCAGAGCCGCGCTAAGTGCTTCAATGTCGCCACATGGAAAAACAAACCCCGTTTCCCCTTCACGCACGAGATCGAAACGCGCGCCGACTCGATCGCTCACAATAACCGAGCATCCGCATAACATCGCTTCGTTCACGACAACGCCAAAAGGTTCGTATTCAGAAGGCAACACAAATAGGTCCGAAGCGGTATATATTTCTGGCAGGCCGGATTGGTTCACAAATCCAAGGAAACGAACTCTAGCGGAAATTCCGAGGGCGAGAGCCTCGGACTCGAGAGTAGGGCGTGACGGGCCCTCACCAGCAAATATCAAATAGGCTTCGATGTCACTGATTTTTGCAAACGCGCGCAGAAGATCCTCTGGGCGCTTCCAACTCTGAAGTTTGGCGCAAAAGAGAACGACGATGGCGTCTTCAGGAACATTCCACCGATCCCTAATGGCCTTGCGATTGACATCCGCTGACTGCCGTGTCCACCAATCGTTGTCAACGCAATAGGGAGTAAGCACAATGCGATCATCAGGGACTCCGACTGACCTCATCAACGAAACCGTACCGCTCGATGGAGCCAGAACCACATCAGCCAGCCTGAAGAGTCTTGGCCAAAAGAGCCTTTTCGCCCACACCTTCCATGACTTTCGATCCCTCGCGGTAAGCTCATGCGCATCAGTGCCAAATAAAACGGGTATCCGATTCCACTTAGCGGCCGCGAGGGCAATCCAAAATGTCGCACAAATGTACCCAGTATATAGGACTATGGCATCGAATTTTTCGCGAGAAGCAAGCCGCCAAATTCCGGGGTTGAATAGACCGAAGAAGGAATCCAATCCAGGAGAAATTGACCGATTCTTGACTGCTATCCACGGATAGCCTTCCAGCAGCGGAGTGTCCCATTTCACGTCGATGCCAAATCCCGGATCAAATTGGCCCTCATCCCGCTGCAAGTTACAATAAGCCACTTGAATTTGGACTTGCGGCCGCGTCATGAGACGTCGAAACATTGGAGCAGAATATTGTACTGGATGCGATGCGACGAATAGCACTCGGATTGGCGATTGCAACGATCGCACGCCATGGTCACCACCTACGGGAATCGATTCTAGGGCCGGTCGATTTATGCTTGGCATTTACCTTGTTAGTGCGGCCTTTCAACGAGTTCTCATTGTCATACGGTCGGCATCAGGAGTCCACGTCTCGGCAACTACGATTTCAGGAACTAGCTAGTGAACGAAGTCAGCCCGCATTCGTGGAGCAGTTTTTTTAATCTGACGGGATAGAACTACCAATACTTGTGAAGTAGCATGTTGAACGGATGCTCCCTCGCGGGAAAGCCGGAACTCAATCAGAGGAGGCATTTAACCGCGACCCTTCGGGATAGAAAGTTGCAGGCTTGCTCATTAACTGACGCCCCCAAGATATTCGGCGAATCGGTCTGCGATGCGACACCACGAAAAATGAAGCTCCTGCGTTTCTAAATTGCGTTTATGTAATTCCGTCCACCGAGCCGGATCGCTCAGAACGCGAATCAGGCCGAGAACTAACCCCTGTCGATCTCCCCACATTGACCATTCGATGCCTGCCTCTTCGAAAGGCTCGCTAATGTGCCCCTTTCGGTACCCAACAATCGGCAGTCCACATGCAATGCCCGCTATTGCGCTTCCGCGTTGAGGCAAAACCGGACCCCGCACAAACAACATCGCGTCCGCTCGCTTAAATTCGCGTGCTACCTCGTCGGCCGGCAGAACACCAAGGACCTCCAGCGCGACATCTGTGTTGTTAAGCGCTTTAGCCAGACTCTCTCTAGCCTCAGTCGATCCACGACCTACCACTACCAGACGCAATTTTGAAAGCGTTTTACTAGCTGTTCCAATAACAGCAGTGATCTCTTCGACCTCGCGTTGCGTCTCAGGAAGGCCCGTCACTCCGAACACGATTACGGTCTTTTCTTGATCAGTCGTTAGAGGAGGGGAGCGACGAGTGGTGTTCTGTGGAACGTTCGAACCGATTAGGATAGACACCGCCTTATTATCTCCACTCGTCAACCAACTCACGTTGCGGAGCGGAACGGTGAAGATCGCTCTTTCTGCTAAACCGTGCAGCCTGCGCATCACCCACATCTGAAAGGCGACCCGCAGCCTATCGACGATTCGCCTTCCGTCCGTAGGCGATGACTCGTGGAACACCACCGCGCAACGACCGCGATGTAGTCGGATGATCGCAATGGCGACGAGTACACCAAACGGAAGTCCATGCCTCGACCAGCTGAGCGCCGTGTACTGAATAACGACCCATCGTCCGCGCCAAGCAACGGAATCGCGCCATAAGTCCCGAAGAGCAACGGTCCAACCTTTCTGTGCCCAAGAAACGCGCATGGACTGGAGGAGGATTCCTTTGTCCCGTAGAGCTCCCGCTAGCAGAAAACAATAGTCTTCGATGCCGTCGGTGGGAAGGTCTTGTCGGCCAAGCACGGCTACCCATCGCTTAGGATTGAATCGGGACTGCATCATAATGACCTGGCGTCGGGGTCCCTTAACGTGCGGGAAGTCCTTTGCGACCTCGGCCCCATGCGTCAACCATGCGTCGCAGACCTGTTGTAATTCCGATCTGTGGACTCCACCCTAGATCTCGATGTGCTTTTCGGATATCGCTAACATATATTTTCTGATCGCCAGGACGAAACTCGTCATATTTTACGAGGGGCACCTTTCCAATCGTCTCTTCGAGAGGTCGTTTCAGTTCGGCCCACACTGAAATTGTATTCCCCGGCCCACCTCCAACGTTATAGACCTGACCAGACGTGTTCTTGATCGCGCCACACGAACGAATCATTAAATCGACGAGATCCTCGACATAGAGCAAGTCGCGTACTTGTTTACCGTCGCCGTATATAGTCAGTGGCAATTCCCGTAAACCACTTAACGCGAAATGCGCCACCCAGCCTTGATCCTCGGTGCCAAATTGGTGGGGTCCGTAAATGCAAGACATTCTGAAGACGATCGTCCGCAATGAATATATGCGGTGGTAGTCACGAACGTATTGATCGGCAGCACCTTTTGAACATCCGTATGGCGAATGAAAGTCGAGAGGGCAATCTTCAGAAACACCGTAAGGCAGATTTTCGAATTTATAGCGAGTTGAGTCTTCGACAACAGTCAAATGGTCAAGCCCGCCGTAAACCTTGTTAGTCGAAGTGTAAAGGACAATTGGTGTCTGATTTTGCCGACGGGCTGCCTCAAGGATGTTTAGTGCCCCTTGCGCATTTATCGAAAAGTCCTCCTGTGGATTTGCTATGGAAGTTGTCACAGCGACCTGTGCGGCCAGATGAAATACTACATCGGCGCCGCGCATAGACTTTTCAACTTCGCCAAAATCGCGCACGTCCCCTTTCACGAAATTCACGCGAGTTCCGTGTTGCCTTCTTAGCCATTCTAAATTTTGTTCCACTCCAGAACGTCTCAAGTTGTCGAACAGCACGACCTCTTTTCCTTCTCGCAAAAACCGATCTGCCAGATTCGTCCCAATGAACCCCACTCCGCCAGTAATCAGAATCTTCACAATATCTCCTGCGCTGCGGAAGTCGGCTCTCTTGCAACGAACCCTGGATGCGTAGAAGCTGCTTTTTGAATCGCTTCCAGAATTTCGGGGTAAAAACTTTGCCACGAATGCGCTTGTATCAATTCCAATCCTGCACCCCTCAGTTTTTTTCGCAGTCGGGAATCTTCAATAAGGCGCACGACTGCGGCCGAAAAAGAATCGCAGTCATCCGCTATCAACACATGTTCCTCGTGTTTGCAGCCTGTTCCCAACGCGCCCAGCGAAGTCGTGATCACTGGAATGCCCATACTGAGCATCTCGAGTAGTTTCAGTCGGACACCTGTACCCGAGAACACCGGGACGACGCCTATTACAGCGTCACTCATACAATCCGGAATGTTCGATGGGCCCCTGCGATCTATCCTAGGATCGCACTTCTCGGGTGCCCAATTCTTGCTGCCATGCCCAATTACCCTAAACTCTGCAGACGGAAATTTCTCCCAGATCGTTGGCAAAATTTGGGCTACGAACCAGTTAGCTGCATCCAAATTGGCACCCCAGGACATATTCCCGAAAAAACCAATGACGTGGCCTCCGGGATCTTGACCGCGTGGCGGGAATTTTGAGAGGTCCACCCCTATTGGAACCACCCGAGCAGGTCTAGGTAGTCGATAACGCTCTGCCAGGTCGGCCGCATCTTCAGCGTTCACGGTACAGAGCACCGTTGAAGTTTCGCACGTTCTCGCTTCGAATTTTCTAACTATGTGCTCTTCCAGCGCCCACCTCAGGTGCAACTTACCAAAGCGATTTCGCGCGTCTCTCGCATCGACGGCTTGAACCGAGTGTTTGAACAATACCACTGGAATCGATGATACGAGCAGCGGAGCATACCCAGCAACCACGTTTTCCGTCAATACGACTACGTCATAATTACCCGTTTCAACGTGGTGCAAAATTTCGTTCCGCGCCCCGTTTGTCATTCCGACCAAAGAAGTAGATGGAGTGTTAGTGAGAACTGCTGTGGCAAGACGTCGGATGCGAGCCGAGAGTTTCATATCCGGTACAGCCGCTATACAAGTTACTTTCAGTTTGGGCAGTTCGCGAATGCTAGAGGTTCCTTTCTGGGGATCACCGATCCACAACAGATGGATATCGTGTAACCTACTCGCGGCATCCAGCCAATGAAAAATCAGATTGCGAGAGCCCGTGTCGGGAGGATAAGGAAATGGCTGCGCTATGAAAAGTACCTTCATTTTTGTTCCAAGGTTCCGAAGAGGTCGTTTTTATTACGCAAACCCTTTGTCACGCCGGGTATCCACGCCAACAGATGCACGAAAATAAGGAAAAGATTTGCCGATGCCTGAACGATTCGGGCCTTCACACTCGCGAAAACGCCACGGATGGTGCCCCAAACTCCGCTCCAGCCGTAATTTTTGACACGAAAATATGCATCATCGCGGATCATCGCCCAAACCAAACCCGGGCGTAAGCGCTCCGAAGGATTCATCCAGCGAGCCGCACGATGAATGATTTGGGCTTCTCCGTCATATAACAGACGATAACCTTTTAGTCTTAGACGAACGCATAGGTCGGTATCCTCTCTCCACGACCCTCTACGCGTATAGCGAGTATCGAGGCCATGGACTTCGAGTAATGCCTTCCGCCAAAATGACATATTTCCACCTGGCAAGTGATCTACGTCCTGAATCTTTTTAGGTGACGCGTTGAATCCCGACCATAACAGGTCGCCACCGAGGCCCATTGCCGCGACGAGTTCAAGCTCGGGATATTCAGGCGAAACGCGGCCACCTACGCCCGCGACTCCCTCCATTAGAAGGGCATCAACTAGTCGCCTCAACCAAACCGGCACTGCTATCCCATCGTCATCGATGAAAGCAACGATTTCTCCGGTCGAAAGTTGAACCCCAACATTTCTCGCAGTGGCTGCTCCACTGTGGGGAATTCGCGTATATTGAATCGGTAACAGCGAGCGTCGACGAATCGCGTCCGTTACCTCCTCGCCCTCGTCCGTTCCATCTTCAACTACAATTATTTCATAACGATCTTTGGGGTAATCAAGTGCTAGCAAGCTTTCTAAGCAGTTACTTAGGTAAAACCGGCGCGCTCTTGTTGGCACCACTATCGAGACATAGGGAACCTGTATCGTCGTACTCATCGCGCGATTCCTTCTCTCTGGTTTCCGTGCCCCAACGAACGACTAGTTAGCGGCGCTTGATCCTCTAACGCACTCGATCGGGTACAGACGACGTTAATGAACTTGTAATCGCTCAGAGCGCTCTCGAATTCGCGAGGCTCCCATCGACAGACGCGTTCTGAGCGCTCGTCTATAAATGAAACAGAATCGAATTTTCCCGCCAAAGCAGTTTCTTCGACTAGTTCGATTGGCGACACCCCCAGTTGCAGCAGTTGGGGTTCATTTGCTTCGAATATTAACAACCTCGTCGTCGGAAGCAGGGCTCGGGCCCCTTGCAGCGCTAGGGGCTCGGCACCTTCTAGATCAAGTTTTATCACGTCGGCGCGTTCAATGCCTGACGAAGCCAAAAACCCATCGAGACGGACGCCTTCAACGCGAACGTGTCTCGAGGTTTGAGTGTTATCAGCCACGAGGCTGCTCAGCATTGGTTCCTCATCGTTGACGACAAAATCAAACGTTCCCTCCCGATCGGTGAGTGCCAATCGCTCGGGTTGAATAACGCCCTCGAATCCATTGCAAATTACATTTTTCTGAATCAGCGAAAAGGTGATCGGATCCGGCTCAAATGCGTATACGCGGCCCTCACCTAACAACTTCGTTGCCGCCAAAAGGGCGAAAAATCCAATGTTGCTGCCGCCATCGATGACAATATCGCCTGGTCGAATTGCATTTCCCG
>Ga0302325_10012147_pt1 | contig 18513 bp, 22 predicted proteins | sample Palsa_T0_2_FD_201948 | JGI IMG/M metagenome (GOLD analysis project Ga0302325, IMG submission 201948) | Peat permafrost microbial communities from Stordalen Mire near Abisko, Sweden - Palsa_T0_2 | ecosystem: Environmental > Terrestrial > Soil > Palsa > Peat permafrost | place: Sweden: Abisko...
CCTGGTGTCAGGAGACGACCCTTGAAGCGAGTCTACGGTGATCCGCTTCCCTTGCCGGCATAGGCACCGTAAACCGTGGTGGCCACTCGGGCGCTGACCAAAAGGGGAGGAGGGTCAACCATCAACGAGACATGACTGCCGCGAGTCGTGACTTTCTTTCTTTCGTCTTTGATGTGGGATTCTCCTTTCCTGTAAACCTCACGGGACACATCCTCTTCGCAAAAACACCCGCTCTGTGACATAGCTCTCACTCTCACTTTCGCTCTCGCTCTCACCTCCTCGCAGTTGTATATCAAACTCTAACTATCCCCCCATACCAAGGAGAAAGGAGATCGCCGCCCTAGCACTTGCAGCCGTCGCAGTACTGGTAGCAGTCCACCCGTCCAATCTGCGCTAACCGAAACGAACACGACTAGCCAACCTCTCGCATCTGCCATCTCCTCTCCGTCGCTCCTCCTTCGCAATACCAAATAACTGCACATTGCAAATCCCGTGGAAACACTTCAATCGAAAGGCCATTCCTCTTGCACCACCTTGGGACGGCGGAAGGAAGGACGCAATCCCTCTAAGGTACGTCTGATCCATGAATAAACTCTCATCAATCCGAAACACAGGCAAGGCTCGCACAGGCAAAACTCCTGGCAAAACTTTCGGCTTCGCGGCCTGTAATGTTTCAACGGTTGAGGCGCGACTGCGATCCATCAATCAACCCTGATCTATCGCTATCATATCGTAGCTATCGTCTCTGCGAGCAGTGCTGTCATCGGTTGACCTATTGTTGGACTTCAAAGTCAAGGGGAGACTCGCTAATTCGCTTCCTCCAGAACTGCCACTCCGGGCGTCTGAAGCCATCAACCTCTTCACCATCAACTCCTCAATTCCCTCATCAAACCACGCTCGAGCGCGAAGATATAAAAATAAGTCAAGATGGGTTGTGGTATGAGCACAGAAGAGAAGGAGGGCAAGGCCCGGAATGAGGAGATCGAGAATCAATTGAAGAGGGATAAGATGATGCAGCGAAATGAAATCAAGATGCTTCTACTCGGTCAGTACACAGGAACCGTGCGCAATAACACTCGTTAGATGCATTGTTAACGTCTATACAGGAGCCGGTGAATCCGGAAAGTCGACAATTCTAAAGCAGATGAAGCTGATTCACGAGGGTGGCTATTCGCGCGATGAGCGGGAATCGTTCAAGGAAATCATCTTCAGCAACACCGTCCAGTCAATGCGCGTAATCCTCGAGGCCATGGAGTCTCTTGAGCTTCCTTTGGACGACCAGAGAGCCGAATACCACGTTCAGACCATTTTCATGCAACCACAACAAATCGAAGGCGACAACCTTCCTCCGGAGGTTGGTGGTGCCATTGCTGCTTTGTGGAGAGATGCTGGTGTTCAAGACTGCTTCAAGCGATCAAGAGAGTACCAGTTGAACGATTCGGCACGATAGTAAGTCGCTTCTCCTTTCCAATTTTCAGTTGCTCGCGTCGAAGAGCCAGCGATACTCCATCGTGCGACGAGCGGAAGTCTCTGAGCGAGGCTTCAATCATCATAGTCAAGTGTTAGCAATGCTGTCTATCGAGGAGCTCATTAGAGCGCTGAGCCTACAGACGCTTCGAGGTTCACTTGCTAACTTGCTGTTTGTGCTTAGTTACTTTGACAACATCGACCGCATTGCCCAGCCGGATTACATGCCTAACGATCAAGACGTGCTCCGATCGCGTGTCAAGACCACTGGTATCACAGAAACCACTTTCATCATTGGGGATCTCACATACCGCATGTTCGATGTTGGTGGACAGCGTTCTGAGCGTAAAAAGTGGATCCACTGTTTCGAAAATGTTACAACAATTCTTTTCCTCGTTGCTATCTCCGAGTACGACCAACTTCTCTTTGAAGACGAGACCGTCAACCGCATGCAGGAAGCGCTCACATTGTTCGATTCCATCTGCAACTCTCGATGGTTCATCAAGACCTCAATTATCTTGTTCCTGAACAAGATTGATCGCTTCAAGGAGAAGCTCCCAGTCAGTCCAATGAAGAATTACTTCCCCGACTACGAAGGTGGTGACGATTATGCTTTGGCCTGCGACTATATCCTGAATCGCTTCGTCAGCTTAAACCAACACGAGACGAAACAAATTTATACGCACTTCACTTGCGCCACTGACACAACCCAAATCCGATTCGTTATGGCTGCGGTCAATGGTATGCACGAGCCCTGAAAGTCCCTTTATTCACCTACTAACTTGTCTAGATATCATCATCCAAGAAAACCTCCGTCTCTGTGGTCTCATCTAAAGGCCATTGCTTCCCCGGACGATTTCCTTGACTCGAATACATGGCGTTCTGCAAAATCGGGTGGAACTTTACTATACCATGCTAGCACAAACCACAAAATCATGTTCTACCTCTGTATCGTATTGGGCGCTACACCTGCGGACTGGATACACCGGCATATGGAGAGGGGCTGATTCTGCTGGAAAGCTTGCGATCCATTTGCTTCCATCGACTTCACTGTGTTTATTTCCCTTTTCCTTTCCAGGCGCCCTTTTTTCTGGCTAGCAGGGGCGATTTCTTCTTGATGATCATTGAGAGGAGTTTGCTTCTTCCAGCTTTCACCATTGTCCAGAGTACCCGCTTTTCGATTCCAGGTTTCCTTACACTTATTAATCGGCGATGACGAAAATCCTCCTGTTTGAAGTTGATCTTCTACTTGGTGGAAGACCGAACGATGGGAGATGATGCCGCATGTGGTTGAACGAGGTAGTAGAGTTGATACTATAGGGTGGTTGTGAGGCGCTTGTGGGATCTAAATATGCAAGGAAGGCAAGAGAAGAATGAGTGGATGCATTATGTCTGCTGGATGCCGGCTTATAAGCTGTTAAGCATAAACTCATTGAGCGGTCGTTCAATAGACATGATTGATAATGAGTCTGCATAATGCTTGTGATTTGAATCCTCTAATCCTCTAGAAATTATCTGCTCGGAGCTCTTGGAGATAAAAGTTCATTTCGAGCAGAGCAACGTTATGGGAACTGGGTATGGACAGCGGTCTTCCTTACTACCGAATGTAGGCCTTTATTGAATGAGGCGCTGAGGTATTGAAGCAGACTGAGCACGAAATGAAATGACGGGACTCCATGCACTAATAAGGAGGAAGCGATGGCCACTAAGCCGAAGAAGGAAGAAAGAAAGGAGAAAGAGGAGGAGTATCTATATTGTGAAGCTTGAGACTACACATCGTTAATCACAAACTTGCTGAATACTTACTCCCCGTGGACTCAAAGCTGGAGAGGAGAGCGATATTTGAAGTCCGTCCAGGGTGGGAGTGTATCGTAAGGTGCGTATGTATATAAGGGCGTGGTGAGGGATTTTTGGAGTGTGGTATAGTTGTTTGTGGCTTTGGAGGTGAATTCTGGGCAAGAGTGGAATTGGAAGTGGAATAGAGAGTTGTGTGGTTTTGGGTGGGGATTGATGCGGCTGAGTTTTGGAGAAGGATTTATTGATTTTGGAAGCTTGTTAAAAAGTATGGTCCTCTTGAAAGATGTTATAGTAGTCAAGTGAGGTGGTCACGGTGATGAAGGGTAGGAAATATGGCTTTTAATCGCTGTGTAAAAAATATATCGAGATTTTATATCAATGATTACGTTTTCTTTTCGAAAACACCCATGGTGAACAGATGAATTACATGCATATACATATTAATTTGTTCTTTATTAGTACTTAGAGCCGGTGTTGTGATTCCGACGGGCCACACAGCAGCGAAATGATTGGCTCGAATCAGGCAGGCAGCCTTGCCACATCTTAACACCACCATCTCACACGTTTATTCTTTCCACATCCCTTACAACCTCAACCGCAAAATTATCAAAACCGCAATGAGCCCTTATCCCTGGGTACTTAACCACCCATATCTATCTCCCACCCTCCACGGATATTAATTTTCGCTCATATCAGGGAGCGTAGATCGCGATGCACTGGATGCAATTATCACCCTATCTCCTCGTGGCGCTTAGCTTCTTCCTCCAGCTGAGCTGGGGTTTGGTAACGCTAGACACGATTAGGAACTTGACGACGGTGACGAATGAGTGTAAAGAGAGGATTGTGGAGAGTGGGAGTGTGGTCGTTGATGGGATGGCGAGGGTGCTGGGTGGGGTTGGGGCGGGGCAGGTGGTGCTTGGTGGTGGGGACGAGGAGGTTGAGGATGTGAGTTTGGATTCCCTTTTTTCTTGGTTTTGTTTCTAGGAGATTGTTTTGAAAGGGGATGAGGGGTGACTTGAGGAGTGATGATCGTGTTGTTCGTTGTAGTTGTGGGGTTGGGATGAGGGAATGGAGGTGGAGGTGGGTGATGTTCTGGTGCTCATAGCTGACCAACGATATTTGGGATTTCTGGAGAAGCGAATGAATCGGTCATCAGGTATTAATCAAAGAGTCTAAAGCTAACAATACTCCAGACAGTAGCAGCAGCATTAAGAATGCTCTGTTCAGACCTCCTCCTCGAACTCGAGAAGCCACTTTCCCCTTCCTCTTCCTCGATGAGTTTACCTGAAGTTTGTTCACTTCCCCTAGATAGCAAGACATCTCGCTGATAATATCTTTAGAAAAGATGCCAAGTGGTCAAGAAAGAGTATCATGCGTTCTTGGCTTCCACTGTTCAGTTTCTGCATGAGATCCAGGAGAGACAGATGCTTTGGCATTGGAGTCCGCAGAGTCCGGTTTTTGATGCTGTGGTTTGGTTGCAAGGACTTTGGGCTAGTAGGCATGCGGTAAGCAATTTCCTTCTTACCGTCTGCATCTCTCATGCTTCTTGCCTCACGCCATCTCTCAGGCTGCTTACCCTCTGGCGCTTGTACTGAGTTGAGAAGGATATAAAATGCGAGCTGTGGTAGACAAATGAATTTAGCTAATATCGCGAATAGAACAACCAAGACAGAAGCTTCATCGAGCAGCAAATGACTTTGTATTCTGCGACAGGCTGCTTCGGGAAGAGCCAAGAGGTACTACGGAGGGATGTGGAGGTGGTGGAGTATATGAATGACTTGATTGATACTTTCAATTGATTGGGGGGCTCTAACATCATCACTCAACAAGGCTGGGAGAATCAGTTCCTGGGGGTTCAGGAAACTCTCAGGAGATTGACAATGTGTTGAACACACCTGGACTGACCGGGAAAAATGGGCCATTATTGCAGAACTAAGACCTCTAAAAGTCTTCTCCAAGTACGAAAAGCCCGACAAAACGTGAGAGTGCTGAATGTGCCTTGGTTGATGGCAAACATGGGCCAATTTGTGGCTTGATCAAAGACCTTCGCCTCTCCCTTCTAAAGACAGCAAGTTCAATTCAGCGAATGTGACTCGAGTATATAAACCCCCTTCGCAGTCCCCACTCATCGACTAAGTATCGGAGAAAATCCAATTGATAACCATTTGCCAGAGACACAAATCCCATCTACCTGCTCCCTCATGGCCCAAACTACTAGTTGCCTTCCTCTTCACTCAAAATTACATTCTGAATACCTGCCACAAACCACCTTCCAATTTCCCACATCGCGGGGTAGTAAAATCTCAGAAACTACCTGTCAAGAATTCATGATGCTGTCAATTGTGACCTCTTTCCGAAATCCGAGTATGAGCAGGAAGTGCAAAGCTAAATAATTGTTGCACAAGCTCATCTATATAATCTCCTTTTGTCAACAGAAGATCAGCATCGGATGCATTGCTTTGGGCCCTTTTCTGTGAAGATCGTAGAGAATCTCCACAACCGATTCCTTCCTTTTCAGAGCTGCGGAGATGAAGCTTCTGGGTTCGACCACTCAGACTCTTCATTGAAGGAGGGAGGAAGAATTTGGAACTCGTTTTAATGGGTAGATTTTGAGATGATTTCCCTACGCCTTACTAATTTGAGGCTATGGGTTAGACAGGGCTGAACATATGCAGGAGATGGAGCGGCTCTCAAGTCGCCAACGACATAAAGCCTTCCCCTTGGGCTGATTGCCGGTAGGGATTGTGATTGGTAACTGGATGATTTGGGTGATGGCAAAGTAATCCAGGTCTTGCAAGGCGCCAACTTGAAGAAGGTTGAGGTGATAGGGTGACTCGTCAGCGAATGAGAAGTGCTTAGCAGTCCTTTAATACGCTCTGGTTGTAAAACGCTGTAATTTACAACTATTCGTACTTTACACAATGTAATAGATATTTGCTCAACATTGAACAAGACCATGATCAAGTACTCCCAAACACCCATTGAGGATTCATAAAAGCCCATTGTCTGCCATGGGGAATTCGGTATTCCCAAACAAGCGGAAGAGTGTCGACTGCCAAGCATCGCTATATTGCTCTGCAGGCAACCAACCACCGTCATCAGCGCCTTCATTCATCCCATACCCAGCTGCATTGCCAGTATCCCTTGAGTCGAATACATTTTGCATGCTACCCATTGGGTTCGTTCTCGAACTACTCGGCTCTCCACCTTCACTGCCTTGTTGACGAATGGTGTTGATGGACTGTGTCTGATTTGCAAAGCCCAAACTTTCGCGGTCAAAGATCGCCCACTCGTTATCGAAACTCTCGGCGTTGATGCCAAGCATTGGATCTGGATCTGGTGCTGGGCGAGGTGTGTGCATGTTTTGCAACGCGGATTCGAGGCGGGATGCGAGGCGATGGCGGAGGGAGGGTGAGGGTTGATGGGTTAGACTTAACATGTTTAGGTGGGATTGGATTTGAATGAAATCTGGCTTTTATTAGATCATAGAGATGGGAGGGAAGGGGAATTACCATCGGGCTCTGAGATACCTCCCTCGACACCCTGAAGGACGAGAAGCGCGGCCCATGTTATCATCTGAATTGTTAGCTGCAGAGAGCAGTGAGGAGATGGACAAAACTTACTACAAGATCCCAGTTCGACCAGATCCCTTTATCTTCATTTTGTAGTTTCAAGGTAGCTCTGGCAGTGATCAAGAGTTCATGGCGCTCAACCGAGGTCACATTGTTGGTGAAGAGATCGAAGCCTTGAGCCTGGTGGTAGATTGAAAGTACGAAAAGACGATGGAGGCTGTACTGTCGAAAGATCATGACACTGTCATGCTCGGGGTCATTGGACTCTTCACCTGGGTGTCAGTCGCACAAGAAGGTGGCAAAGGGCAACATACTGTTCCAGAACACAAGCCAATCATCGAGCTGACGAGCCCACTCTCTGATAACTCTCCCGTCTGTTTCGGTGAAGACCGAAGGTGGACGCGGAGAGGTCGGAACTTGATTCGAGGAGATGAAAGACCAGATGGTGGGCAGCCCACGCGCGGTGAAATGGCTTAGTCCGCTGTGCATCATCTGCGTGAGACTGTAGAAGGGATCTTTGGCGGAGGCCTGCAACTGCCGCAGGGAAGGGAGGGGCGCTTCTTTGGGCACAATTGGACATGCCATATGGAGGGAGGCATGCTCGAGATCAATGATCTGTTGGATATGTGAGTCGGTGTGACAATACGTGAATGCGTTGGGCACGAGAGGAAAGCGGGGTGGATACGGTGAATGACTTGGTGGCTTGGTGGGGACGACAACGATATCCGGTGAGAAGTGATGGAATTAGAAGTGCCCAACTCACTTGCAACCCAGAAAACAATCCACGCCATTCCTGAGATCTCTCATCGATGTGAACTGGGCAGTGATCAAGGGTAAGTCGGTATCCCATCGATATCCAGAGTCCTGTGGTCTCAATAAAGGCCTCCGATATCAAACCAGCAAGGATCAGGCCGAGGACATTTTGAAAAGCTTTCTGCTCCTCACTCAACTTTGCATTCTCGGTGTTGGGGAGGCTTGACTCAGTTTTTTGACCCGCTTGAACAGGGACTGCCAGCTCAGAGATTGCGCTGCAGGTAGCAACGAAGTAGGCAGGCGCGAGGGCAGCAAGTTCGGGCGAGGAATGATGGAGAGCAGAAACATATAGTATTGCTGCAAGCAAAAGGGGCGTGGGGGTAGACGAGGTTTTCCTCTTTGACAGGAAGTGAAGACCCGGCATGTTCTTGTGAAACCTAAAATCGACTCAGATACCCAAATCAAGTTTCCTCAGCCAGACTTACGAGAGCCATAGTTGTTGAATTACTCTACGGGACCAGATGTTCGATGGTTGAGGAGGTCGAGTTGCCTCTTTTAGGTATGCTGCAGCTATCCAGACTCCATGAAAAGGAGAGTCCGCTTCAGGAGACTGAAGTGTAACATCATCGTCAACTCGTTGCTGCCCAGATGGAGAGATACCGAGTAGAGATTCGATTTTCTCGAGTCTGCTAAGCACGGTCTGAGGATCAAGTTTTGGCTGGGCAGCAATCAATGCCCCAGAACTCTCGGATCTCGGCCGTGGGCTAGAAGGTTCTTGAACAGCAGCCGCCTAACCAGGGAGGTCAGCTTGGATGAAAGACTGTCTGTCATGGCTTGCATACTAACATTCGCCCGAGGTTTGAATATGCATGGAGTATTGCTAAGTCGGCATCTTCGACAGGAGGAACTTCGGTCAGGATCGACCTCACATCTCATCTGAATTCGTCAGAATATGCGTAATGGGGGTGCCATCCTAATGTTGCCACCTTCTGCCGGCGACAATTGACTGTCAAACATCAATCAGCATGGGGACATTGGAATCAGACGGGGTTTACGTGTTGCTCACCGCAAGCCTTTGTAGGTTTGGGACCCAGTATCGTGGCATGTTTGCTGCTGCTCATCGTTCCGTTCCATTCCCACTCGAGGCTGCACGTGATACACAAAGACCGGCAAGGAAAAGGGGCGAGACGAGATCGATGTTTACGGATGGATACGTACCTTACTCGGTGACTGACTGGTGTGGAGAGACGCCCATGTGTAAAGTTACCCTAATCCCAATTTGGCTTTGATAATAGCGGGGTTCCAATCTCAAGGGTCCAGGGCGTGCATTTATTACCTCCGATTCCCATGTATATTTATGCATGCTCAAACACGTAAGTACAGTACGGTAATTTTTAACTCTTGTAACTCTTATTATACCTATGACTCGCGTATTATGATATTTGATACGAGAGATCTTCACCTTGTCGGGCGACAAAAAGTGCCTTGGCAATATCGATGGTTCGCATCTGCCCCGGTCAATGTAGTGTATCTTTTCCCGGTCGATCGACGGTTGACGAAAATGTGTTAGGCAACTTGAACCCAAACTGTGGGGAAAGCTGGGAGACGGAGACTCCTCTAGAAAAGGCAAAGGGTGAGGGCTCTTTGTGAGACAATTAGGGCAACTTTGTTGGGTTTGAGGACGCCACTCTCTGCCGCGAGAAGCTCTGCGGCGGCAAGCTGACGTCTGCCTTGAAGCTATACGGAGGTACTTTCTGCGAGGTCATCAATCATCAATTGATAGAGAAGCCACCTTTACCTTAGGTAGGCCGGAGTCCCGGAAGAAGAACAACGGATCAATTTCGGCCCGGCATAGATTGACACCGGGACCCTGAAATTTGCCGACATCTGCACCACCACACCGCAACGCCATGCCATCATCACGCAGCCAACTTCAATCACCACTCTCTCGGGCTCTCCACGCCTCCGCGCCGCCATGCCACAAGAACCACTTCATAATTCATTCGGAAACAACTGTTAACTGGAAATGGATGCTGTCATGGTTCCTGACCAACGAGATCCTTTGTTTGCGGCAATTGGCTGATGAGGCACCAATGCATATAGCTTGGGCTCAATTCCTGCCCAAGGCTGGTGACGAGAGCTGACCGCCTCCGGCACGACAGGGACCACCTCCTTGTATCACATCAACTCGTTCCCACCAAAGGCTTCCTTTGCCATTTGCCACCGCAGTCCACCTCAACCTCTGAACTTGTCGAACCGGTCTTGGGCTCCGTTTTGTGTGGTCATCCATCCACCGTCCTCAGACCGCCGCCCAATTGATGCCCAAGGAAAAGCCACCTTCCCTTGATCCTGTGCGCTGATGGGACAGACAACACCTCTGTATCAAAGGGTCTTCCTGGCAGCTCTCACATAGGTTGCCGAGTATGCTTGCGTACCACCACGCTGGGTGCAGGAAATTTGATTTCTAGAAGGTACTTCGCGGATCCCTATCGCCGAGTATGCCAATGTTAAGCTAATCCTGCTACTTGCTGTGTAAAACACGCCCACTTGATTAGCTGGCTCGACTTGATTTTGCCATTGAAATTCCCCAGCTTGACAATTGTCAACGATATCCTGATTAACCCTGGCGCGAAGCTCATGCAACCCGTTGGATCGCCCAGCGGTTAGTTGCCTTTGGAATCCCTGATATCGTTGGATACATTTCATATCAGAAGGAAGCGTGTTACCGAAGACTTTATATTTAAAGCCACGGCTTCACGTTTCATCATCCGGATGACCCTTCATCATCCGAATGAAAGCATAAAGGACCACTGCCCTCTTGTGAAAGACTTTCCATATATTTGGTCATCAGTCCCTTCACCGCTCTTGTCTAATATATACCCAGACCTAGAACATCCTGGACAAGCGACCCGTTATTCTGGACTTGACCAGTGGACTCAGAGTTTATTTCCAGGCAGGACCCAGCAAACCCAGAAGGAAATCTACGTGATTTGTTTCCTTTGCTCTGAAATCTCGTACATCTGTTTCTCTTCTCTTCATTCCACGGATTTTCCAAGTCTGCGAGATGATGGCCTCAAGACGTAGTCTTCAAGTCCAGCCGGACTACAGCTATGACTATGGAAATGGAGTTTTGGAAACCTCGAGAAGGTAGGGAATGGTAGTAAGAAACACGCAACGAGAGCTGACCAAGGAGAAGTGCAACATATCCAGAGGTCACCCATTCCGGATACAACAATGCCTATTATACATCGTCGAGGTAAGACATCTCAACCCAGAAATTGGAGCCAAGAGACTGAAAGCAAAATTCAAAAGCGCCACGTACACCCCAGCCATGACAACTTACAGCCCCATTCCGACATCCACGCCTCTCATCCACTCGGACTCCATGTATGCTCCAAATGGATATAATGCCGGTACATCCTCTGCCATCTATGGATCCGCTGGACCTAGCTACAGTTCGTACCCCTCGAGCTGGGAACCTCAAGGAAGGATCTCACCCGAGGGGAGCTATGTGGATGATTATGTTCCGTCTCCAAGTCCCACGGAGTACGCGCTTGAGCCTTCAAGCAAGTCTGCTAAGTCAAGGAGTGAAGGAAAAGGACACCAACAGAGACGTCCGTCAAACAGGGATGAATTCGACGGGCCACACCAATTCATCCCGAGACCATCACCGGAGTATATTGCCCAACAGGAGAGAGAGCTCCCTCACCTACCAACCAATCTCGTTGTCCACGAGCAGGATGATATTCTCACCCGAGTCAATGACCGGCTGTCCCAATGCGCCTTTGACTTCGTGGCGAAGTACCAGTTCCCAATCCCTCTCGCTAATGGGGAGATGAGACCAGTGGAAAGACCCCAAGACCGGGAGTGGACTGAGTGGGTATATCTCTTGAAGCGTCTTGCTACCAAGCGCCGGATTCCAGCCAGGGTGTTGTACAATGGCCAGATCAAGCAGTTCATCACCATCTTGGAGAACTCCCTCGAGATGCGGCACGCTGCCAAACATCAATCCCGACCCCTCAAGGACGACAGAAACATCCTTCAACTTATATCTGCTGGGATCCAGGTGGCCAAGATATTGAAGGATTCGCCTGCAATGGCGGCCCTGGACGATTTGTATGTTCAAACTGAACACCAGATCCAGGAGAGAAGCCGCATGACTCGGTTCAGCGCGGGACGATAGCTCTCCTTTATGACTTTACGACTTTTATGTTGCATGTGCCCCGGCGTTAGGACACTCAACCATTGGATACCAATCTCTCCACTTGGAATTGCCAGGATTACCTTTGAAAAAGCTTGGTGCTCGGGAACATTGAGAATTTCTTTCATTCTACTTGCTGCCCGCTTTACGGATGAACGTGGTCGATGGACGAGTCATGCACACTGCAGATCGCCTCTGATTGGCTCGGCGCCAGCTTTTTACTTGAGCTCGGGATACTTCTACCAGCTCCTGAAACGCCTTTAAATGCGCCGTGGAATATGCCCAACGGCCGTATACGTTTGTGGATCAATTGGCCGTTGGAATCATCGAATATACGCCAAGGAATGCCACCATGGGAGCGTGCCTCCAATTGAGAGAACTGCGCATTTGCGCGTGGAATGCCGATCTTTGTTACCGGAGGCGTTTTCTCTTTCGTTTGATATGCTGTATTTGTGAGCGCCGCATTGGGAGGCCGCAAGCACTTTTTTTTTGCTGCAAAGCTGGGCAATGGAGTTTCGGTGGAAGGAGGCAGATATTTGAGTTGTTATTCACACGTGTGTAATGCTAAGTTGGCTCGGTGACAGGAAAGGAGAGAGATGGTGGGCATTGTCTGCACCATAGAATGGTGACCCAGTAGCAAGATAACACCTTTTCCCGCCCCCAATGAGCCTCTAATCAGTGCCTAATATACCCCTACGAACGCCTGCTCAGCCGCCAATCGCTACCCGGGCTTAACTCCCCTAGCGAGCCACCGGTGACAGATTCGTTACCGAGAAACGCCCCGGATCTCGCCCTTTTCTCTAGGTACTGACAAGACGTTGCAGATAGTCTTACTGCTTCTTCCTGGAGAATAAAATCATGACCGTCTTAAAGTCTGACAGCCCCCATTTTGTGCGCCATTAGCTGCCGTGTTGTGTGCCCTTTCTGTACAGAATCTCCGTGAGGCGTGATTGAGTGCATCAGGCTATCCGCCATATTTCCACAGTCACCTCCACAACCCCAGGACCCCACACTTCAATTCCTAGACAGCTCTAGTTACCTCCAAGATGGAAGGCTGTGGCAACACAGACTATGCATACCATGAACAATACGAGCCAAAAGACCAGAACCAATACGAAGCCTATTACTACGACTCTGGCCCACCAGAAGCGATTCAGGCCCCGAAGTCCAACTACATGTACACACACACTCAAGTCTTCACATCACTAGCCATCGATGGCCAACCTCAAGACACCGACATCTTCATGCCGGATCCTCCTTTTGACCCAGGAAACTGCCTAGGGCGAAAGGCACCTGCACCAGCATTCGAGGATGACTGGAACGTGAACCTACAACAAAACTATATGGCCGCCTCCATGGGCACAGGCCCCGGCATCTTGAACATCGACATCAACACGCCAAGTGCGAGCATAGACGGAAGCGGGAGGATGAGCAGTTATGTGGTGATGGCCTCACCACAAAGCGGAACATACTCTGAACACTCGAATGGTCACGACTCGGACGGGCCTTTGTACTCCGTCCCTGGCGATCCTGATCCGTGGACTGCTGGCTCGGCGTTCCCTACCGATACTGAGGGGATGGAGAGAGGTACTATAGAGGAAGAAGTTCAGTCGTTTATGCAGCACGATCCGAAGGGACTGCTTGTTGGGTTGTCGAGTCCTGGTATATCTCCGTTCCCAAATACCTTTTCGAATTCCCATTCCCCGATCAGTTGATTGACTTGTCGATACAGAACCTCGGACAGTCATTGATCCCTACCAAGTAGCCGGCAATCCAGTCCCGATCACTTACCACGAGTCTTTGGCCCATTATCACCTCTTTCCCCAGCAGCAGTCCTTCGTCCTGCCATCCCGTACCAGGACACAAACTATGTTCGACGCCCCTTGGACGCCCGTTGACCAGCGCATGCCGCTCTACTCGCCTGGCTACGCAGCTTTCGCTCCCTCTCCTGGACCGAATGTGCACATAGACGTTTCGTACTCTGGCTATGGATACGGGACGGTTGTTCCGCCTGAGCCTCCTGCGCCTAAACCGTCATCTAAAAGCCATGGGGAGGTTCGAACGGGTTCTGGAAGGCGAAAAGCTGGTAAGGGCAAAGAAACAGACCAAGCATGGGAACACGTTGTTGTTGCGAAAGGCAGACTGCTTACAGTGAGTGGGGAAGAGACGAGAAAACCTACTGGTTGTAGAACAGGGAGCCTGGACCAGAAGACGAAGGAGAAGGCTCATCGGATTAGGAAGATGGGAGCGTGTTGGAATTGCTGGGTGCAGAAAGTTCCTGTGAGTCTCTTCCGTCGACCACAGGAAATTTGAGACATACTAATTATAAGCCAGTGTTCGGAAGGAGAACCTTGTGATAAGTGTAGCAGTGTGGCTAGGAAGCACAGTCTTGCAAATGCACATCAACTTTGCTGGAGGTCTGGATTCAAGGAATATGAATCGACCTTCTTTCCTGGTTGGTCGCTTTCTTCCTTTTCTCGTGAATATCAGCTGATAGCCTCAGAATTCATGCATGCTCATCTACGGAAGAGCAAGATAGAGGACTTGGTCTCTGACAATACGGCTGGATACCTGGACACAATCATCACTGTTGAAGTCTCAGCGGGCGAGGTGTTCCGACCTATGAGGCTAAACACCAACACATTCGCTCCTAGCACGGCCGAACTGCTTCAACAAAACTACCTACTACCAGCAGAAAGGCCCCTGACATCACAGCTAGTCCGAGTGCGTAGTGTTCCCATTGGCATTATGTGCCTCTCCCCGTCCGACATCAAGAGGAAATGCAAGAATTATATCGAAGAAATGATCTCAAATCCACAATATGCTGACCAAGCAACCGCTGGAGATATGTCACAACTGCCCAAGCAGATCCTGAGGATCGTGTGCGCGTATGCTGCTGCTCAGAAAGATGTAAGAATACACCCTAAGCTTTCACCTGAAGAAGCATTAACGAAAATTCTAGGTCTCTCTCCTTCGCAATGCGTTGAAGCTGCACGCAATCCACTATTTCATGAGCTGCCTCGTAACTTTCACGGACAGATCAGCTCACGATCTCTTCGACGAACTCGGCTGGTCGGCAACACCGCAGCCGTATCTCTCCTCGCGCCTCCTGAACCGCCAAATCAAGTACGTGATGCACAAACTGCACCGCGAAATCACGCTCCACGTCCTCGAAGACCTAGAACGCTCTCTCCGCTCCCGAACCAAGGACTCCTGGGGTCCCTCATTCTGCACGATTCTCATACTCTGCCTCTGCATCGAGCACTTGCAAAGCGCTGCAGACATAATGGTCGTCTGCGACATGCAGGAAAAAGGAGCCGCGGCGTCGTACACGCGAGATCAAAGCTGGAATGCGTGTGAAGAGTTGGAGGAATACCCTTTCAGCCAGTGCAAGAAGCTGTTTCATGATATTTATAGGAGTCATAGGGATGCGAGTCATGGTGGACGAGGGGAGAAGGCGTTTAATCCATTAAGGATGGCGAAGGATGGAGGGGGGATGGGTCTCGATAAGACGACGGAGGCGATGGTGAGAGCGGTGTCTAATGTGGTTTGTGGTTTTTGTGAGTCTCGACAATTGTCTACGCCTTGAAGATGGCTAACATAAGTAGGGAACGAGATCGTGGAATTATCTGAGAGACCTGCGATGATCAATTTTGCGGATCATGTGGAACCGGACGACATCAGGGCAAACAATACTGGTCGTTTGGTTGCGAATTTTCTGAGATCGTTCTTCCAGCGATCATCTAATGTCTAACGAATTCATTGTAACGGAGACTAAACGGACGGCGTCGATGTAAAATTTTGGATACGTATGAAGGAAATAATATACCCACGCTATCTAATGAAAAGATTCATTCACAAATCCTTGCTCCACCAAAATGCATCGCTATCATGCAGCGAGTATCAAAGATAAGAAACAAAATATCTAGAGATGTATGTCCAGATTAGTCCTCCTGGCGCACAGAGTCTACGCCAGCAGGGTGGATGGGACTGGCTGTCTAGGCCGTCGGTTCTTTCTCCCACGAACGATATTGAAATAAGTGACGCTCGAGTCCATGAAGAAGGCGCAGGAGGTAGGCAATATGTGGTTTGTCTGTATAAACTTGCAAGATAAAGGCAAAGAAAGAGGGGGAAAATATAGAACTTGAGGTTCAGAGAACAGTATGCGCATGATTGCGATTGTCGGTGGCCAGAGCATAGTGACCAGGAAGTCACAGAGAATCAATAAAAGGCGCAGTAATCCGAACACATGGTTAACTCAATCAAACAAGGAACGTATCCTCGTTGCCGAGGAACCCTTCCTTCTCCCACCTGAAAATGTAGGTGAAGACGGCGCCTTCAATTTCGAGTCGAAAATTTCAAGACATACGTTTCATTAGCGCCACGCTAGTAAGTAGCACTAACCTAATACGCCCTAGACCGAATTTTCGTTTGAAATCCCTTGGGATGACCTCTCTTTCTTCTTATTGACAAAAATATCGGCACGGTTAATCAAGCGCTGCTCACTCGCCAACTGAGTTGTGTTCATATTTACGTGCGAGAGTGAGCCGTACTCGTCGGACTTCATTGCTTGACTGAGGTTTGCAGTGAGGTTGAGCGTGTTCTGTGGGTATAACATGCAGTGCTTGTAGATGCCGAAAGGGTGATAAATGGTGGAATGGAGGTGCGAAGTTATTAGCAGTTTTAGAGGATAGTGCGCGGTTCGGGTCTGAGTTGGTGGTTGGGAAGAAGTCAGTGACAGTTCGATGGCTCCTTGATGTATCCTTGATTGCCTCCCTGGGGCTCTGAATTCTATGAAATTATCTACGAATTGCTTCAAGAACAACCGGAAGACCGTGTTACTACCTGAGATTTCTAAGACCGCTGTTCTGCAATGAACGCCAAGCCACCAATGTACCAACTCCCTGTGAGAAACCCAAATTACCAGCCCTCAACCGGGCGGACAACCTCTCGCATCTCTCCCCATTTCTCAACCAATTCCTCGCTCGCCTTACCCTTGGTGTTGACATGCTTCTCTAGTTTGGAGACGCAAGCATCAATTGTAGAAGCAGAGCCAATGCCAAACTCCTTGCAAGCAGCACGAACCTCCTTTGTCGTCTTCCCACCCTTGTAATACCATCGATAGTCGACACTGTCCTCTGGGGCAGATTTGATGGAATCGGATTTCTGCTTCTTCGAGTCATTCGATGAACCAGATGAGCTGGCTTTACGCTTATTGGATCCATTGTCATAGGGAAGGCCCAGACACTGAGCAAGCTTCTCGACGAGATCCTGTGTTGGCCCCAACTCGGGCTGGATTTCCTTGTTCTTGCCCTTCCTCTTTCTTGCAACCATTGGCTTGGCACCGAATCTGACCAGATCAGGATTTTCGACCGCCCACGCTTTCACAGTCTCAAACGCAGCTTTACCATTGTGCTTCCAGTATGTCTGACTGATTTCCTTCCAGACATACTCTTTCGACTCCGGAAGGTTAAATTTGTTCTCAAGCCAACCTATCATGGCATACTTGACGGTTTTGGTCTGCATCAGCAACTTATGGTCCTTGGCCTGTGGCGTGTTCTCTTGATTTCCAAATCCAGGCTCGTTTACCCATGGGATCGGGGCACCGAGGATCATAGCTTGGATACTAACGAGCACAGAAAGAACGGTACTTTTATTCGGCTGCCACATCTCGTTGGGATTGCCTTCCCAGGTATTAAGAAGTGACAAACAAACTAAGAAGATCATATCAGTATAGCTTCTATTAATGATAGTGTGATCTTTCTGAATGTAGAGATTGATTGGCATGAATGAAAGACTTACCGCCACCACCTCGGTGCAAATTAGGGTTGAACGAATAAGTCTCATTGTCGTTGCCGTCAAGCACAAAAGACATTTTCGGTGGGCTAATAGGATAATTGGCATCAAGGAAAAGGTCAAATCTGCAACTTGACTTAGCGGTCATCTCGTTTTTTTTAAAATAAGGTCCTTACATGAATAATCCATGCGAATATGGTGAGCCTTCTGGTCCGATGATAAGGACCTTCATCACATCAGAGCGGGACTCGGCAACCTAGCAAAGTCAGCACGACGAAGAGCCTTTTGATGGTTCGATTTACCTTGACGAATATACCCGGGGGAAGCGATGTTGTCATGGTTGCAACTTCCTTGCCGATAGTTACAAGCCGGCCTTTCGTGTTTGATGATTTAAGGTTCCTGATGTCGGCCAAGTAGCGGTGGTTCTTGAGTACGTCGTCGTCGAAGGTTACCCTATTCTCTTCCGTAAACTTTGTCCAGGCATCCGTATGATCAACCGTGATTACCGGTCGATCCTCATGTTTCTCGAGAAGTTCGTAAATAGCAATTATGCGCTCACACATTCTGACCGAATCATCATCATCTCTCTTCTCCCGACAGATGTATTGGCCCTTGATTTTATGTACAGCCAAACCCGTACCTCCAGGGGCATCTCCTTGTGGCATGTTGGAAATCGTGAGGAATGATTTGGCTTGACGATAGGTGTCTAAGCTGCCCGTGAATACAGATGGTGCGAATGATCCTGATAAGAATTAGCGAAGTCTTGAGTTCCTGAGGAGAGAGCAGATGGTCCGTGTTAAAGCATAAATTTTTACCACAATGTGTCGCTCGACGAACAGAATCTGCTAGGCCTTGCATCAAGAACTAGGTAATGAAGAAAAGCCTGCTCACCTGGACTACTTTGAATACCTTCAAGAATAAATCTTG
>Ga0302325_10012148_pt1 | contig 18512 bp, 7 predicted proteins | sample Palsa_T0_2_FD_201948 | JGI IMG/M metagenome (GOLD analysis project Ga0302325, IMG submission 201948) | Peat permafrost microbial communities from Stordalen Mire near Abisko, Sweden - Palsa_T0_2 | ecosystem: Environmental > Terrestrial > Soil > Palsa > Peat permafrost | place: Sweden: Abisko...
GCCGGCGAAGAGGGCGCAGTGGTTGTGGGCAAGATTCACGAGTCCACCGACGACCACTACGGCTACAACGCGGCCACTGGCCAGTTCGAAGATCTGGTTAAGGCCGGCGTCATCGATCCGACCAAGGTTACACGCACGGCACTGCAGAACGCAGCCTCGATTGCTGGCCTGTTGCTGACCACCGAAGCTTTGATCTCCGAGATTCCGGAGCCCAAGGCAGCGGCGCCAGCAGGCGGCGGCCACGGCGGCGGCATGGACGGCATGTACTGACCCTTGCCGGGTCGGGCGGACGCGCCTTCGGCGCAAAAGCAAAGACAAAGGCCTCCAGCTTCGGCTGGGGGCCTTTTGCTTGCTGAGCAAGTATTCCCTCGGGCATTTCAGATGCCGGCGTACCAGGAGTAGCCGTATTCGGGTGAAGCGGAGCCGAGCCCTTGGCCGAAGCTCTTCAGGGAGTCGGTGACCGTCAGGTGGGTTACGTACTTGACGCTCTTGTAACCCAGTTGGCGAGGGATGCGCAGGCGAAGTGGACCGCCGAAGCCGACAGGCAGATCGCCGTCGTTCATACCGAGAGTGAGGAACGTTTGAGGATGGAGGGCGTCGGCCATGTCGATGCTTTCCCATATGGGTTTTTCGATGGAGAAGTAGACGATGTAACGAGCCTGTGGGGATACGCCGACCTCGTTGAGCACATGCTTGAGGGGTGTTCCGATCCATTCAGCGATGTAGGACCAGCCTTCTTCGCAGGCTACCTCGGTAATCTGGCTGTGTATGCCGAGGCTGCGGATGTCGGAGAGCGAGAACGATGCCGGGTGGGCGACGAGGCCGTCGACGGAGAGCTTCCAATCGCGGAAGCCGTTGGCTTGATGCTGCTTGAAGAGGTCGTTGGGCGGCGCTACGGCGTTGGCGAAGGGAGATTTGGAGATCATATCCCGAGAAAACTCGCGGGCCAGCGAGTGAGTGGTGAGCAGGCGCTGGGCGGCGTAGGTGAGCGTCTCGCCGGGGCCATAGACACCTCCGCAGTCTGGTGGGATGAGGCCGTAACGGCGGGCGATTTTGTCAGCTGCTGCGAGGCCGGCGGCGCCTGCAACGGCAGCGGCGCCGGCGGTGATGAGTTTGCGGCGCGTGAGATGTTTGACGGGCTTCATGCTGGCTCCTGAGACTTGAACGCCGGAGACGGGATGGGCCCGGGTACTTCGGGGCCAGGTACTTCGTGGCCGGGCGCGTCGGCGTGGCCGATGATCATGGCGCTCATGCGGCTGCGGAAGCCGGAGAGCGTGACCATGACGACGTGGACGATGAGGAAGAGCACGAGTGCGCCGGAGACGAAGAAATGGAGAGTTCGCGCGGATTGCCGGCCGCCGAGAGCGATGACGGCGAGTGGAACCGCGGAATCGAAGGCGGGGGACATGGCCAGGCCGGTCCAGATGATCAAAGGAAAGAGGACAAAGATGACGGCCAGATAGGCGATGCGCTGGACCACATTGTAGCCGTGCGAGCCGTCTGGATTCGCCGGCGCGCGATGGAGATATCTTGCGATCACATGCCGAAAGGCACGCAGGTTGCGGTCGCCGGGCGCGGGTGCGATATCTTTGCGGAAATGGCCGTTCCAGAGGCTGGCGAGACCGTAGACGAGGCCGGTGAGGACGGCCACCCAGGCGGCCTGGAAGTGGAGATAGCGGCTCCATCCGTTCTGGTCGGGCATGACATAGCCGTAGCCCGTGGGGACTGTATCCCGGGAGGCGGGGATGTGGATGGTGAAGAGGGGCTTCATCATGACGTTGCCGGTTTCGCCCCAGTAGAAGCGCGGATGGGAGATGATGATCTCAATGCCCGAGAGCAGCAATGCCAGGAAGGCGATGACTGTGATCCAGTGGGTCACGCGGACGAGTGCCGTATGGCGGGGTGATTGGAGACCGGAATTGGGACCGGAATTGGGACCGGGGTCGGACACACGCGCAGCATAGCACGGAAGCGCGCGCTATCCAGGTCTTTTCGGGATCGATTTGTGAGGATGTATGCCAGGATTGGGCCATTTCCTGCGCGGAAATGGCGAAGCGCGGGATTCTGGATGGAATCCCGCGCTGGTTGTTGTTGCGATCTTGCTGGTGACCAGTTAGAACTCCAGACGTACCTGGACCTGGATTTCTCTTGGTGTGTAGAGAAAGCCGCTGTCGTTGGACGTGGAATGCGAGCCGAAGCCGACCCCTGGCGCTGTGCTTGGCAGGAAGGTCAGCGTGCTGGCGCCTGCTGTGCTGGTGGTGAAGCTGTAGGCATCTTCGTTGATGTCGGTGGTGCTGAAGTTCTGGTGGTTGGCGAGGTTGTACATGTCGGCGTTCAACTGCAGGTTGTAGCGGTCGCGGAAGGTGAACTGTTTTTGCAAGCGAATGTCATCCACGGTCGCGCGAGGCACCTTGTAGGTATTGAGGCCGATTGGCGGGATGTAGTACACGCCCGGAACGCCGTTCCATGTTCCACTGTTGAGCGCGGCGCTCGAGTTGTAACCGGTGTCGATCTCGGCGGAGTAGGGCAGGCCATTCTGCATCTGGAATGTGTCGTTGATGCTCCAGCCACTGGTCAGTTGCTTCAATACAGCTCCGGAGGAAATTCCCGGAAACGTATAGACCGCGTAGGCAACGAAGCGATTGCCGACGTTGAACAGCGAAGTGCCGTAATTCTGCCGTGCGGAGGCATAAGGATTGAGCCAGTTGTTGGTGGCGGTGGTAGAGTCGGCGTTCTGGTTGAAATCCAGTGCGTGCGACCAGGTGTAGTTGGCGTCGAATTGCAGCCCATGTATGCCGTGGTTTTGAATATCCGCGGTCAGAGCGTTGTAGTTTGAGTTGATATTGCTGAGAACTTCGGTGATGTTGGTGAAGTTTGAATTGATATAGCCGGTGGGATAGGGGCAATTTGCGCCGGCTGTGCAGGTACCGAAGGTCGGGACGACGAATGTCGATCCGACTGGAAGCGGGCCGGTTGCTGTGCCGCTCGCGGTTTGGCCGATGGTAATCGTCGTGGTGGCTTGCGGCGGCGCGAGGTTGACGTCGAGGAAGTTCGGCAGTTCGCGGCCAAGGGCGCCCATGTAGCTGACCTGCAAAACAGTTCCCTCGCCCAACTGCTGCTGCACCTGCAGATCAAATTCGTCGACCTGAGGATTTTGCAGATTGGAGGCCAGGTAGAACGATGAGGGCTTGCTGCCGCTGCCTGAGGAGAACGGATTGGGGAAGGTTGGAGCGCCAGCAGCGGTGGGCTTTGTGCTTGCCAGAGCGTATTGGCCATTGGGGCTGCCCGTTCCGAAGAGCGCGCTTTCTACCGTGCCGTTAAGAATGCGTCCGTAGTACATACCAAAGCCGCCACGGAGAACCGTGTCGCCCTTGCCAAAGACATCGAGTGCGAAGCCGATACGTGGACCGAAATTGTTGCGGTCACTGGGATGGTTGGTGAGACCGGCGTAGGGCACGAAGGAGCCGGTGGCTGTGGTCAGGTTTGCCGAGGGACTTGGCAGAGCTTCAAAATCGTAGCGAAGGCCCAGTTCAAACGTAAGGCGCGAGGTAGCCTTCCAGTTGTCCTGGATGAAGCCGGCGTAGTCGGTGGTGGCAATCGCGTAGGTGGTTGCTCCCAGATCCTGCGTGACGGAACTGTAGCACGAATACTTTCCTACACCGCTCGTGGTGGCAGTTGCTGCTCCGCCGGAGCTGTTGCAGGTGCCGGCGCTGCCTTTGGTAGCGAGATCGGTGAGGTAGTTGGGAATGTTGCTGTAGGTGTAGTCGCCGAAGAAGTACGGCGTCTGATCGACGAGGTCGTAGTTGTGCAGGAAGTCGGCGCCGATGCGGATACTGTGGTTGCCGAAGGAGTAGTACAGGATGTCGTCCACCTGCCACTTGCGCTCGTCGGGATAGGAGTAGCGATAGGAGTAGTACGGTGAGCCGAGATCGAAACCGATGGAAGTGTCGAGGCCGATGTAGGGGATGGTGCCACCGTTGGGCGCGTTGCTTAGAGGGATGATCCCGCCGGGCGCGACCAGCTTGTTTAGGGTGTAGCTGCTGTAGGGTTGCTGGTGTTCGTCGTTCAGCTCACGGCTGTACTGGTAGAGCAATTCGTTGCTGATTTTGCTGGAGAGCTGGCTGGCCAACTTGGCCACGCCGTAGTCCAGCTTGACGAAGTCTTCGCCAAAGGCGTCGATGGAATAGTCGGCGCTGGTACTGGTCTGAACATCACCGGGGGCATCCCAACGAAGGCGGTGGTAGAGGAAGCTGGCGCGCTCCTTGTCGTTGATCTGCCAGTCGAGCTTGGGAGTGTTGATCTCCTGATAGCCGGCGCGCGGCACGAGGCCGAGATCCGTTTGCAATGCAGCAAGGCCGCTGTCATATTGTGCTACAGCGGCGGCATACGTTCCCAGGCCAAGTCGCGCGGCCATGGTGCACACTTGATTGTCCAGTGTGTAGTTGGGATTAGTCGTTGTGCTGCCGGTGAGGTAGCCGGTGGTGGTATCGCAGGTTCCGTTGGGCGTTCCGTCCGGCTGGTCGAGGAAGCTGCCCGGTGTGGTGGCGCTGCCGTAGCTCTTGGCCCGGGCGATGCCTGGGTTGATGTGAGTGAGCTGATCGTAGGTGTAGTACCAGAAGAGCTTGTCCCGCAGGAGATGACCACCCGCCGAGAAGCCGTAAATCTTGCGCAGATCCTTGGGCTTGAGCGGAAGTCCGTCGGGACCGTCCGAGCCGGGATCGTAGGCGCCTAAGCCGCGATCCAGATCGTTGAAGAACGCTTCGCCGTGAAGCGTGTTGGTGCCGCTCTTGGTGACCGAGTTGACAACGCCGCCAGCCGCGCGGCCATATTGCGCCGAGTAGACACCGGTGTTGACCTCGAATTCCTGAACGGCATTGGACGAGGTCGAATACCCTTCACGCGTGCGACCGCGTTCTTCTGAGAAGTACGCCTGGTTGTCGTCCGCGCCGTCGATCTCGACGTTGTTGAGCAGCGTGCTCATGCCGCGAACGCTGATGAGGCCGAAGCCGCTGGAGTCCGCGACCACGCCCGGTGTGGTGAGCGCCAGGGCTGACCAGCGACGGTTCTGGACGGGAATATTGTCAATCGCGCTACGAGAAAGGACGGCGTTAAGATCGGGGCTTTCAAAGTTCAGCGTTGCCGCATCGGCAGAAACAGTTACGTCCTGCTGAACGCTACCGGTGGTCAGTTTGGGTGCGAGCGAGGTGAGCTGTCCGACCTGCACAAGGACTTTGCTATCGACGACGTTTCCGAAGTTTGAAGCGGCAAAGGTGACTGTGTAGGTGCCAGGCTCGAGCAGCGGCGCGATGAAGTAGCCGCTTGCATCCGCCTTAAGGTGCTGCTCGGCATTGGTGCCGTCATTGTGGATAGTGATCTCTGCGCCAGGGATGGCGGCATCTGTCGAATCTTCAACGGTGCCGGCGATGGCGCCCTGGGTTGTGGATTGAGCGCGCGCGGCGCCTGTACAGACCGTCGCGGCTGCCAAAAATAACGCCATTTTGGGTATGAATTTGTTGAGTCTCATTTGGATTTCCTCAAGGTTGGATAGATTACCGGCTCACAATTGCAATTCCGAACAGACTTCTATCGCAATAAATTGCCGTCTGTTCGGTGGAACCGAGATTCCTCCGGCGCTTTTCCGGCGTCCGGCGTGCAGGAATCCTAAAGTTTTATGGTAAAGACGCGGATTGTCCGCAGAGTAATTTTTGGGTGAATTTGCTTCAATCCATTGCGCTTAGAGCTCGGGAAGCCGAGTCTTTTTGAACGGGACCAAGAATCTCCCGCTGACTTATTCTAATACCCTGGAAACGACGAAATCCAGCCGGCACATGCCGGCTGGACTCGTTTGCTTGCCTTTCATGGCTGCTTTTAGAAGGTCAGATGCAGGCCCATGGTTACGGCTCGGGCGCCACCGATAGTGCCGGTGACAGAGCCGAAGTTTGCGGCGTTGTTGGGGCAGCCGCCGGGGACAGCATTGACCGAGACGCAGGTTCGAGTGCCGACTGGAATCAGGGTGGGAATCGTGGTGCTCTTTCCGCTTCCGTTTGTGTACGGAATCTGATCCAGGTTCGCCTTGGCCGTGGCCTGATCGACGGGGCTGTTGCTGGTAACGATCTGGCCGTAGTTAACGTAGTAGTAACTGGGGTCGCAGTTGTTCCCCGCAGCGGTCGCGGATGTAGAGCAGGCGGAATTCTGGCGAATCTGCGCCTGATCCTGTGGAACGTCCAAGCTGGTGGTGTTGGTTATGTTGAAGACGTTGAACTCATATTGCAAGGCGAGCTTCGTGGTTGGGTGGAAGGACTTGCGCAGAGAAAGGTCGAGGCGCTTTTGCGGGGCCTGGCGGAAGATGTTGCGCTGGTTGGTCGGTGCGAAGTCTGTCTCGTAGATGTCCTGCGGGTCGCTGCCGGTGGAAATTGGAACACCTTTCTGCCCCGGTTGCAGGTAGTTAATGGCAATCTGAGTGGGATCGATATAGGGGATGAAGCTTCCACCGCTACCGCGGTATTGGCCCGAGTTGCCGGTGAGCTCCCGTTTGACGTTTCCGGGGTTCTTCACCGGCAGGATGGGGTTGGCCAGGGTGGGGAAATCGCCGAAGTAGACGCTGCCTACCGCTCCGTAGAACTCGTAGAGCGAATACGGCTCGCCGCTCTGGAGAATCCCGACGCCGGTGAGGTGCCAGTCGTTGGTGATGTAGGAAAGCGGAGACTGCGCTCTTGCGTAGTTGGGCAAGCCGGCCTGGAAGTTGGCGCTGAAGACGTGGGTGCGGTCAAAATCCGAGGAGGCGTAAGAATCACGCAGGTTGTTGGGATTGTTGCCAGTGAAGAACAGGCCGATGTCGCTTTGTTCATCCAAGCTGTGGCTGAACGTGTAGCTGGCGCCGAATTGGAAGTTGTGCGAGAGACGCTTTTCGATGTGGGATTCGAGCGCGTTGTAGGAGGAATTGCCTGAGGTGCGGAAGATCGCTGCGTTGGGGCTAAAGCCAATGTATGGCGTGCGCAGGTCGGTGTTGCCGCCGTCTTCTGTGTTCCAGGGCTCGCCGGCGATGGCGCCGTAATCGTACCCGTCCGGGAAGGAATTCTGGTTGAGAACCTGGAAACCGTAGGTATCGGTTTCACCCCAGATGGGATTGCTGGGAGTGGCGATTCCGGGCTCGTTGAGCGGCACTGGAACGACCGCATGGCGTCCTAAGTTGCCGGTATAACCGATGGTGATGGCGACGTCGTTGGTGGGCTGCCACTGGAACTTGAAGCTGAAGTTCATGGTGTAGGGCAGGACGTTGTTCTTGCCATAGGCTCCGAAGTTCAGCACGACAGGGCAGTCGGTATAGCCCTCCTGGTTATCGACTGCGCCGCAGTTCTTGCCGTACTGGGCGTCATAGCCGGTTGCGTTACCGGTCAAAGTGTTGAGGAGGGTCTGCAAGACGGGCTTGATCGAGCTGGGGTTGGCGCTAGGGACGACCCCAGTCCCTGCCGATCCGAGCGGATTAGACAACGATTTGCCGGTGCCGACGACGTAGTCGGCGAGGGGCGCCGCTTCGGTCACTCCGAATGGGCCACCGTTGCCGCTCCCAGCCGGCTGGGAGAGATAAGTGAAGAGCTCGCCACGGTCGTAGTAGATGCCGGCGCCGCCGCTGAAGACAACCCGGCCTGCATTTTGCCGGGGCGACCAGGCAAAGCCGACGCGCGGAGAAATTCCCCACTGACGACCGTTCAGCGTGGAGTCGTTGGAGGCGTAGTCTGTGGTGTCTGTATTCAGTTTGTTGTTACGCGCCACCACAAAGCCCGCATTGTTGACAACAAAGCCGTTGGGAACTTCGGCAGTGCCGGTCACGCTGTAACGTGACGGATCAAAGTTGAACATGTTGCCATACTTCTCGGTCAGGCCACCGTGGTAGTCGTAGCGGACTCCGGCGGTGATGGTGAGGTTGGAAAGCGTCTGCCACTTATCCTCCACGTATGCGGAAATCTCATTGGAGCGATAGTAGCGATCGGCATTGTTGCGTCCAGCTCCAGGATTCCCGGGCGGGACGATACTCTCCAGCACGTTGGATTTGCTGACGTCACCTTCGAGAAATTTCTGAAAGCTGCTTACGGTCACCTGCGCGACTCCATCGCGATTGTTATCAATGTTCAATTGCGTGTAGCTGTAGCCACCGCCGGCGACGATGGTGTGCTTGCCAAGAGCAAAGATCACATTGGTGGAGGGATTGAGGCGATTCTGGGCGTAGCCGATGTTCGCAAAGGAGCTAAAGGGACCAACTTTTAAAGAGGGAGAATCGACCTGTTCGCTGGCGAACGACTCGAGCAAAAGACCTGGCAAGCCGGGGCCGTAGCCGTTGAGGAGACTGCCAGTGCCGACTCCAAAGTTGGGAGCCCCGCCCGGGTTTTGCAGCGTCTGGTTATAGTGGCTGTACGACTTCATACGGGCATAGCCCAGACGCTGCTCCCAGTTGATCCGGGAACCGATGGCAATGGTGTTATCCAGAGCTCCCACATCCGCCAAATTGTTCTGGGTCAACGGAAATCCACCGGTTTGCGAGAAGCCGTAGGGCTTTGAGACAGGATCGTTCTGATAGTAAAGCTTGAGTGACAAGCGATCCTTCGGGTTTACGTCGTAGTCAAAATCAGCCACAGCCTGATCGGCCACGAGCGTCGCGGTTCCGGGTAGGGTCACGTTGGGAACGCCATACTGGTAGGGAGAATTCGGTGTCTGTGAAGACGGAATCAGCAGTTGTCCGTTGGGCAGTGTTGCATTCAGCAATGCGGAAGCGATCGGACTGATGGTACCGGTGAAGGCGTTGCCGCCTGCCCATTCCGTAGCTGCGGCGGTCAGGCCAGCGTCGGAACGGTCCGAGGTAAGACCGGCGGGCACGGTGAACTGGGTCAATCCAGTACCCTGATCCGAGTTGTAGCGGTGCTGGTATCCGATAAAGAAGAAGAGCTTGTCTTTGAAGAGAGGTCCGCCCACATTGGCGCCGGTGGTCCAGCGATGCAATGGAGGATTGGCGAGGTCCGCAGGAAATGCTCCAACACCTTCAGTGCCCAGGAGGTATGCCTGCTTGAAGAAGAAGGGATCTGCGTTCAGGGAATTGTTAGCAAAGGTTCCAAAGAGTTGACCGTGCCAGGAATTGGTGCCGCTTGCGGTGTTGACGTCGATCTGTGCACCAGAGGTCGCGCCCTGCTGGGCGTCATACATTGAGGTATTGACGCGGATTTCCTGCGTGAACTCAGGGACTGGCGAGGGCAGGCTGTTGCCGTTGGAGCCATAGACCGACGTACCCACAGAGCCGGCGCCGCCAATGGTTCCAGTACCGGCCGAAGAGGAACTGGAACCGCCGCCACCGATGTTGAATTGATACCGCTGCGAACTAGCTCCGCTGGAGCTCTTGCCGTTAAACAGGTTGGTGACGTCTACGCCGTTGACCTGAAAAGTGTTCGAAGTATCGCGCTGGCCGTTTGCCCAGATGGGCTGGTTGCCCAGGCCGCTGTTGGAATCTAGATTACTGAGCAGCTCTGCGTTGACGCCGGGGGCGAGTACAGCCAACTGGGTAAAACTACCGGTCGCCAAGGGAGTCTCGGCGATCTGGGCGGAATCCAGCGTGTAGCCGTTAGTTGTGTCCGTGGCGTTCAGGAGCGGATTTGCCGTTACTTCTACCGATTGGGAGACCTGCCCCACCTTGAGCGAAGCGTTTACGGTAGTGGCGCGAGCCTCCTGGACGGTGATGCCGGATAGATCGGTGGTATCAAAGCCGTCGTGGGTGACCTTGACCAGGTAGGTGCCGATGGGGAGATTGAATATTTGGAAGAAGCCGTCAGCCTGGGATTTGGTCGACCGGGTCAGATCGATCTGGGTGTTGGTCACGGTGATGGTGGCGCCCGCGACGGATGCGCCGGAGGTATCGATAACCGTTCCGTTGATCGATCCCAGGGTCTGCTGCGCGCGCGCAGGGACCATCGAGAGCAGCATAGCGGCGAGCGCCAAAAGGCCGCTACAGGCGAGACGCCTCAAGTAAGTTGTGGTCATAGTCTCCTCAAAAGTGCTTTGTTCAGAACAATTTGGAATGATCCAGCCGGTAGGTTCGATGCCTACGCTGTGTATAAGAATGCGCTGCCGCTGGGGGGTGGTTCGTTAACGGCGCACAACTAGATCGTGAATATTTATTAACACAATTAGGCTTTTGCCGAACAAATAATCGCCTGCAAATTCATGAAGATAGTGGAAAACGAGGACACTTTCCTGCTGGAGAGAAAAGTGGGGTGAGGATTGTGCCCTCGATGAAATTGGTGCAAAACGGCAGGTGCCGTCCGGAACTACTGGCCGGAGGCTTTGCCGAGCCAGATGCGCACTCCGGCCCTGAAATTGAAGGGCAGGCTGAGGTAGCCGATGGGAGCAATGTGCTGGTCGCTGGCCAGATTTTGGGCGTTGCCGTAGACGGCGAGGCGCTTCCACAGCTGGAAGCTGCCGCCGAGATTGATGTTGGCGTAGCCGTGGTCGAGATTGCGATTCGGCAGCAGCAGCGAGTCGCCGCCAGCGAGGTCGACATCTTCGAGAAAGGTCGAGTCGTCGCTGCGGCTGGCGAGGGATGCGGTTGAGATCAGGGTCAGACGCTTGCCTGCGTAGCTGGCGGAGACGAAGCCGGTGTGCGGCGGGATGCGGAAGGGACGGGCGCCTTTGAGCGGGGACAAAGCGCCAATGGGAAGGCCGTTGTATGTGGGAGCGTAGCCGCCGGCGAGGGCTTCGTTGTCGCTGTCGAAGGAGCGCTGGACTACGGCTTCAGTCCAGGTGTAGCCGCCGCGCAGGAAGATGCTGTGGCCGATGCCGCCCTCGACGGTGGTCTCAATGCCCTGCGCTCGGTAGGCTTCGGAATTGACGGAAAGACCGTAATCGTCGGTGTAGTAGTAGCCGAGCGCGGTTATGAGCTGCTGCTGTTGGGTAGAGTTAAGGCCGGGCAGCAGGGTGGGCAGGACGCGGCCTCCGACTGACTCGATCTGCTTGCCGAACTCGTTGTGGAAGTAGCTGGAGCGGAAGATGAGCCGGTCGGAGAAGAAGTCCTGCTCGAAGCCGCCTTCGTAGGTGCGGGTGGTGGGCGCGGCGAGCGGCGTGATGTGCAACTGGGCGATGGACTGGGGGCTGTTGCTCACCAGGAACTCGTAGAGCGAGCTGAACTGGTCCGTGAGCGCCGGCTCGCGGACTGCTTCGCCGAAGTTGAGAAGGGCGCGAGTGCCGCTGAAGATTCCGTGGCGCGGCTTGAAGATGTAACCGGAGACGCCGGCCCGAGGCGAGGTTTGGACACCGAAGAGCGAGTAATGCTCCAGGCTGCCGCCGGCTGTGTAGAAAACGCGGCCTTTGAAGTCTCCGTGGACGGACGCGAGGTAGTCGTAATTGGTTCGGTCGGTTTGATAGTTGATCCCGAATTCAGGAATCGACTCGGTACCGGGCTCATCTTCGTAGCGAAATCCAATCATTGCAACGAAATGAGGAGTGAATTTGTAATCCCCCTCATAGATAAGCTGGTTGCGTTCGGAGACGAGTCCCTCAGCGTAGGGATAGGACTCTGGATAATCGAGCTGCGCTCTGCCTGAGACGGTATAGCCGTTGGCTCCGGTGATAGTCACGGCGTTGCCGTAGTAGGCCTGATCGCCGTAGTTATCGTAGGTTATGAGCTGGCCGGAGGGTTGCCAGAGATAGTATTGCTCGCGCTTGTGGACGAGCCCATAGCGCAAGCTGTTGTGAAAGTCGGGAGTGGTTTGATAATCGACGGAGCCGGTAATGAAGAGGTCCTGATCCTTCTGGGTCGCATCGTCGGCTACGTGATAAAACTGCCAGGCATTGGGGACGCCTGTTCCGTCGTAGCCGTAGTGGACAGTTCCGCGAAACAGGAGGCTGGCCAGGGGCTGCCAGCCAAAATTGCCAGAGCCGGTGCCGACATGAAACTCGTCGCGGGGCAGTGAGTTCCCCGTTTGCAGCCATGAAGCTGCGCCGTAGTAATCGAGCGTTTTGTGCGCGCCGGCGACCTCTGCCTGTTCATGAGAGGTATTGAAATTTCCCAAATTTCCAGCCAGGCGGAGGGATGGGGAACTGCCCACTCCACGCGGAGTGGTGAAGGCGACAACTCCGCTTTCGGCATCGGCTCCGTAGAGACTTGAGCCGGGGCCGCGATAGACCTCGACGCTATCGACGCCGGTGTTGGCGAGGGAACCGAAATCGAAGCGGCCGCCCAGGTCGCCGACATTGACGCCATCGAGCAGGACTTCGTTTGCATCCGATGCTCCACCACGGATAAACAGGGAGGTTTGCGCACCGAGCTCGCCGACTTGAGTGGAAACGGCGCCGGGCATCATGCGGAGTGCGTCCACAAAATCGTCGCGCAATTCCAGGTCCAGCGGAGCGAGAACGCTGGTGGCAGCGCTCGTCTGCTCCTGCGGAACGGGTGTTCCCGTGGCCGTAACGACGATGGATTGATGAACCCACTCGGGCTCCAGCACTAGAGAGCGCTCAACGCTGTCTCCTGCGGCGGCGTAGAAGCTGGGCGGCGATAGCTGGCGAAATCCCGAGGCAGTGATGATGAGCGTGAAGCGGCCGCTCTTGCCGGTGACAAACTGAAAGGTGCCGTCAGAGGTGGAGACGGTCGCTGAAACGCGCTTACCGCTATTCATCAGGACGACGGTGGCGCCCTTGACCGTAGCTCCGCTGGTGTCGGTTACGGTGCCGTTGATAACACCCGCGTGAGCGAGTGAGGCGAAGAGGAAGATCAGGGCTGCGCAGATGGCGCGCGATCCGATAGTTAGAAACCGTCCTAAACGGTCCATATATTCATTAAACAAAGACATTGGTATCCTCCGTCCCCCTCGGGACCAGAAGTAAGTGATTGGCACCAATGGACCGGTCTCCTGACTTGCGCCTTTCCGAACCGCCTTCCCAGGTGTCTCCGATTTGGAGCGAACCCAGTGGCATCTGGCCGGATTCCTGCGGGCTTCCCATGGTTCAAACGACGGAAAGCGCCGGAGGTGCGCTCACAGTTGCGGGGCAGCGACGGATTTTCACCGTCTTCCCGAACATCCTGGTGAGTCTCGAGTGTGTGTGGCGCGCGGGCGTCAAGGAAAAGCCGGCACAGGACGGAGTGAAATATCTGATGACCTTGGGGAAGATTCTACTTCCGACGTCCGGTTCAGGAAACCGTTCAAGGCCAACTTGCTCAGCGTAGCATGATTCCTCGTTATAACGCCAACATGAATCAATACAAGTACTTATGATGAAGTAATTGCAACGCGATGCACTGGATTGCAGTCATTTTCAGACCAAAACGACACCACATTTTCCCAGAGTTTAAGTTTTCAACGGCCACGTCCCAACCCATATACTTCTTCCACAATGCCGGTCGACTTGTCTTTGAGGCATCGGAGATCTTGTTATCGCATTGCATTCAAGTTTGGCGCCACGCGTGCGCAACGCGTGTGTAACAGAGGAGAAACGGTGATTCGCAGAGACTTTCTTCGACGAACTTCAACTGGCTTGGCTTCTGCGCTGCTGCCAATTCCGGCAGTAGCTCAAGGAGTTCCCAGAGGATTGCAACCCGGTCAGCCCGCACGCGGCCAGTTTGATGTTCGCGATTACGGCGCCACTGGCGACGGCGTCACCATCGATACTCCGGCCATCAATCGTGCGATTGATGCGGCTGCAGCTACAGGCGGAGGTTCGATCGTCTTTCCTGCAGGCCAATACGTTTGCTATACCATTCGCCTCAAGAGCCATGTGTCTCTGCAATTGGCTGCAGGCGCAACTATTGTTGCCGCGGAAGTTCCCAAAGAAGGTACGACGACCGGTGGATATGATTCTGCGGGTCCTCCACAGCCATGGGAAGCCTATCAGGACTTTGGCCATAATCATTGGGCGAACAGCTTGATTTATGGCGAGGGCCTGGAAGATATCTCCATCTATGGTCCGGGATTGATATGGGGCAAGGGATTGAGCCGCGGCGAGGCGAATGAGTTGCCGCACGTCGACAGCCCCGGCGTCGCAAACAAGGCCATCGCCCTGAAGAACTGCCGCAACGTAGTTCTGCGCGATTTCTCAATCCTGCTCGGTGGCCATTTCGGCATTTTACTGACGGGCACCGATAACGTCGTCATCGACGGCCTTACCATCGACACCAATCGCGATGGCATCGACATCGACTGCTGCCGCAATGTGCGCGTCGATAACTGCGTGGTGAATTCTCCATGGGACGATGCCATCTGCCCCAAGAGTTCGTTCGCTCTCGGCTACCCTCGTACAACCGAAAACGTGACCATCTCGAATTGTTATGTAACGGGGATCTACGAATTCGGATCTTTGCTGAGTGGCAAATTCATCCGCAAGACCTATTCCGACGTTCGCAAATCTGTGGGACGCATTAAGTGCGGTACCGAGTCCAATGGCGGCTTCAAAGGAATTACTATCACCAACTGCATCTTTGAAGGCTGCCGCGGATTGGCGCTCGAAACCGTCGACGGCGCACACATTGAAGACATCACTGTAAGTAACATCACCATGCGCGGAGTTATTCATTCCCCGCTCTTTCTACGACTCGGCAAACGCATGCGCGGTCCAAAGGGAGCAATGCCAGGAGTGCTGCGGCGCGTGCTCTTTTCGAATATCGTGAGTTCCGGCGCCGTTGCTCAGTACCCGTCCATCATCGCCGGCGTCAGCGATGCCTTGATTGAAGATATCAAGCTGGACAACATATATCTGCATCAGATAGGTGGTGGCACGGAACAATGGTCCGCGCTACAGCCCTTGGAGAAGCCAGACGGATATCCCGAAGCAGACATGTTCGGAACTTTGCCTGCCACTGGCTTCTACATTCGATTCGCGCGCAACCTCGAACTCAGCAACGTGGAGATCGCAACGGAACAGAGGGATGCCAGGCCTGCGATCTGGGCCAGCGATGTCGATGGTCTTGATGTTTTTCGGCTGCGCACACCGAGCGGAGCACCAGGATATCTCCTGCAGCGCGTTCGCAATTTCCGCAGCTTTGGAAGCCGCAACCTTCCCGATCGCGACCAAAGCAGCATCGATACTCTGCGCTTCTAATCAAGACACTGGAAACGTTCTAGAGCACCAAGCTACGACCGATTAATTCGACTTCTCTTTCGCAGCCCTGTCAGTCGCATACAAAATCACCCAATATATGCGCACTTGATCAGGCTGCATTGAAAGCTGCCGTCCCTGATTGGTTTGATCCCCTGCCCGCACGCAACTTGCAAGCGCAACAAAACCGGTCGTCGCTAAGAATTCGCGTGCAAGTCTCATCGAAAGAGGTTTACTATGAGTCCCGAAGTAAATCGCTTTTCAAAGCCACGCCAGCATATCACTCTGGAGCACTCCTGTGTCTGTTTCGTACAAGTCGGTCCTTCTGCTCGTATCTCTCTCCGGCCTTTCCGCAGCCTGCATCCCCACTCTGGCGCAGAACTCCTCAGCTCCCCCTCCCGTCAAGTTCACCGCAGATCAGGATCGTCAGAACATGATGGACCAGTTGGGCATCAAGGCCCTGCGTCCTGGGCCGAGTGGCGACGAGAAAGCGCCCAATCACGCCAACTACGATGAGTCTCTGGCCAATCCCTTTCCCAATCTTCCCGACCCGCTCACTATGAACAATGGCCAGAAAGTAACGACCGCCGCCATGTGGCGCGACCAGCGCAGGCCTGAACTGCTCGAGATGTTTTCGAAATATATATATGGGCGCGTTCCAGCCAACGTCCCTAAAGTTAGCTGGACCGTTACTGCAGTGGATCACGAAATGATCGGCTTCACACCGGTGATCGCCAAAGACCTCATCGGCCAGGTGGACAACTCGTCTTACCCGGCCATCACTGTGCGCATACACATGACCCTCGTGACGCCTGCGAATGCCAAGGGCCCTGTACCGGTATTAATGATGTTTGGCCGCGCCGGATTTCCAGCTCCCAACGAACCCTCTGCTGACGAACTGGACCGCATCAACAGTGCATGGAAGGCCGTATTGGTGCAGCAGGATCCATCCCTCAAAGATGTGATCGCACAGCATCCGGCATGGCAACCGGCGAAGGCTACCCCATTCCAATTTCCTCAGCGGAACGAAGATGGCGACCTGCCCAACACATGGCAGTTGGTTGCTGCAGGATGGGGCTTCGTATTACTCGACCCCGCCAGTGTGCAGGCCGATGACGGGGCAGGCCTCACGCGCGGCATCATCGGATTGGTCAACAAAGGCCAGCCTCGCACGCCAGAGGACTGGGGCGCGCTGCGCGCCTGGGCCTGGGGAGCGGGCCGCGGATTCGATTATCTTGAGACCGACCCCGCCGTCGATGCCAAGCATGTTGGCATTGAAGGAGTATCGCGTTACGGCAAGGCCACGCTGGTCACGATGGCCTTCGATCAGCGCTTCGCCATAGCTCTGGTAGGCTCGTCCGGCAAGGGCGGAGCCACGCTGCTGCGCCGTAACTTCGGCGAGGCCGTCGAGAGCCTTACCGGTGGAGAGTACTACTGGATGGCTGGCAACTTCATGAAGTACGGGGCTTCCGAGGCCAAATTTGGAAAGATGATCCCGGGCGACCTTCCTGTCGATTCGAACGAACTCATCGCTCTTTGCGCCCCTCGTCTAACCTTCATCAGCTACGGCATACCTGAGAAGGGCGATGCCAAATGGCTCGACCACCAGGGCAGCTTCATGGCCACAGTGGATGCGAGCCGTGTCTTCACGCTGCTTGGAGCCAAGGGCCTGAAGGTCGGGAGCCTGAACGTCGAGGGCGACTACCGCACCGCAAAAATGCCTCCCGTGAACCAGGGCCTTCTGGATGGGCAGCTTGCCTGGCGTCAGCACGACGGCGGCCACACCGACGCACCGAACATGAAGTGGTTCCTCCAGTGGGCCGACAAGTTCATCGGCCACTCTCCTACACCATAGTGATGCAGCATAGGCTCAACAAGATCGACCTGCGCCCGAGCATGAGCGATTGCTGTCAGTGTGCTGCGGCTGTGGCCTTCGCTTCTTCCGGGCTGGGCCGCCGCATGATGAAGGGCAACGGTATAAGGAACATGACGAGCAGGCCTAGCACCCAGAACGAGTTAACGAAGCCGAGCACGTTCGATTGCAGATCGACCTGTGCAGAAAGCTGCGCCAGTGCGCGACGCGACGCTTCACTGGCGCTGACGCCCATCGATAGAAAGTTCTGCGTCATTCCGTTGAGCAATCGCTCGAAAAACGGATTTGCGTGATTGGTATGCGCGGTCAGGGACGTACGGTGAATCTGACCCTGGCGGGTGATGAAGTTATTCAGCATCGAAACTCCAATTGCACCACCTACATTGCGCATGAAGTTGCTGATGCCGGAGACTTGATTGAATTTGTCTCGCGGAATGCCGACATAGTTAAGGGTGCTGATGGGGATGAAGATGAGTGGAATGCCAATGACCTGGATAACGCGATACATCACCATGGTGTCGAAGCTGACGCCGAAGTAGATATTGGTGACATGGAAGAGTCCATACGAGGTGATGGCGAAGCCGATTGCTATGATGACGCGTGGATCGAACTTGCTGGCAAGGATACCGGCGATGGGCATCATGAACGCAAGTGCAATTCCACCCGGTGATAAGGCCATGCCTGCCTGCTGGGCTGTGTAGCCAAGATCGTTCTGCAAGAACTGCGGCAGCAGGATGGTGCTGCCGTTTAGCACCATGCCTAGAATGAAGCTGAAAGTTACAGCCGTGGCAAAGTTCCGCTTGCTGAGCAAACGAAGATCCATGATCGGATTGTCGTGTGTGACCTCGCGAATTACCAGCGCTACCAGTGCGACAACGGCGACGATGGAGCTGACAAGAATCATTCGCGACGAGAACCAATCATTCTCCTGACCCTTATCAAGCACATACTGCAGAGCGCCAACGCCGACGACGATGAGGCTGATGCCGATATAGTCCACGCGAATATTGGAGCGAACCAGGTTCCTGAGATATGCAGGATCCTGCACGACGCGATGCGTGAGCAGAAGCGAGAGAATGCCGATAGGCACGTTGATCAGGAAGATCCAGTGCCAGCTGTAATTGTCGGTGATCCAGCCGCCGAGTGTAGGGCCGATGGCGGGAGCGACAACGACGGCCATTCCATACATCGCAAAGGCCATGCCGCGCTGTTTGGCGGAAAATGTGTCTGCCAGGATGGCTTGTTCGCTCGGTTGCAAACCGCCGCCGCCCGCACCCTGCAGTATGCGAAAGAAGATCAGCATAGGCAGCGTCGGAGCCAGTGCGCAGAGAAAAGAGCTGATAGTAAAAATCGCGACGCAGGACATGTAGAAGCGCTTGCGGCCGATCATATTGGAGAGCCAGCCGCTCATGGGGAGAACAATCGCGCTCGATACAAGATAGCTGGTGATGACCCAGGTGCTCTCTTCGGAACTCGCGCCAAGTGTCCCTGCAATGTGCGGTAGGGCCACGTTGGCAATTGAAGAATCGAGCACTTCCATGAATGTCGCGAGGGTCACAGTGACAGCGAT
>Ga0302325_10012149_pt1 | contig 18512 bp, 23 predicted proteins | sample Palsa_T0_2_FD_201948 | JGI IMG/M metagenome (GOLD analysis project Ga0302325, IMG submission 201948) | Peat permafrost microbial communities from Stordalen Mire near Abisko, Sweden - Palsa_T0_2 | ecosystem: Environmental > Terrestrial > Soil > Palsa > Peat permafrost | place: Sweden: Abisko...
CTACAAGGCTATCCCGTTGCCATCTGCCGAAGGCATTGCGGAATGAGCGTGTGTAGGTGTAGATACATGCATGGTCACTGGCGTTATATTGCATGGAGGTTTGGTTGAGCAAAAATTGGGGCGGTGGTTTACGAGGCATAGACGAGACGAGGAAGTTGATGAGAGTTGAAAGGAATAGACGTTGATTGGCATAAATTTGGCTGCTGTCTTCGCCCACACGTTGATGACTCTGCAACCTAAGATAACAATCTTCCTGACTAAAAGTATTCATAATGGAAAACATTCTCGGCCACTTTGACTGTTAGTTCGGAGACTTAGGTAGTCTTCCAATCTTCCTATTGGTCCAATAAGAAAAGGGGGCATAATAAGTTAGCGAAAAGTGTCCGTAAGCGAGAATTGGGTTCTATTTAAGACAACGAAAAGACTCTTTTTAATCTCTCCTTCAAAAGTTCAGCTTCATTCTACTACCTCAACAACACAAAGATGTCCGAAAATATGGAGACGAATCGTGCGTTTTGGAAGTGAGTCGAGTCATTCCTTTAGATATCGCTGGTACAGGAGAGACACGATCTCATCCCATTTTCAGGCGCAGTTTCGATGGCGCGAGAGCAATGCTTCTATGCCCACAAAACGTCTCCCCGGCGGCGTTATCTTGGCTCTCATCTGGTATAGATAATATTTGCTGACTCTCCATTAGTGAAGCCGCCTCAACATACAACACCAAATTCTCCAAAACTATCCAGCAAATCATCGAAGAGATCCAGAAGCGCCGTGACTGGATAGGCGTAGACTGGGCTGAAGAGCCTTCCGACGATGAAGATGAATCCAAATCACCCAAAAGAGCTGTGAGATTGTTAGATTACGCATGTGGAACTGGTCTCGTGTCACGTGTTTGTCACCCTCCCTCTGGTAGTCAAAGCTTCGAGACTGATGAAAACCCAGGCCCTCGCGCCCTACGTAACCCAATGCATGGGTATCGACCTCTCGGAAGGAATGGTAAACGAATACAACTCCTCCGCCCAGAACCAAGGCATCCTGTCTTCAGAAATGCACGCCGTTCTCGGTAACCTCATTGATGCCACCAACCCGAACCCTTCACCCCTTTCTAGCCCCGAGTTTCACGATTTCGACATCGCGGTCGTTGGGTTAGGATTCCATCATTTCGATGATCCTGCACTAGCGGCGAAGAGACTGGCGGAGAGGCTAAAGAAGGGTGGTGTACTGATGATTGTGGATTTCATGCCTCATGAGCATTTTCATGGCCATGATAGTCATAACCATGGACATGATCATCCGGCTAAGAAGACAGTTATGCATATGGGATTTTCGGATGAGGAGGTCAAGAAGATGTTTGAGGGGGCGGGGGTGGGCGGAGGTTTTAAGTTTGTGGTGTTAGGGAAGGGGGTAGTGTTTGAGAATAAGGAGAAGGGGATGAAGATGGAGAGGAGCGTTTTTATGGCGAGGGGGAGTAAGTTGTAGGGGTTCAGTGGGTTTTGATATTCATGGCATTGTTGCAGGGGGACTTGAGCTGGGAACCTTGGGTTTGTAGAATTTTATTACATTGAAAAACAGGCAACTATGCAAAGGACACATCACATTCCGATAAACTAGAACCTGTGTAACAAGATAAAAGGAGAACTAAGGAAAGCCGTTAGTCCGCGCCCTCCACCATCCGCATCCAGCAAGCGCTGCATCTTCAATTCAAGCTATGCCTCCATCTGCTCTTCGTGTTGCCTAGATTGCCATATTTCTTCTACAAATGCTCGGTAAGCTTGTCATCACGATTGTAGCAGATGAAAATCACTTGCTCGGTGAGGATCCTGCTGACATAATGTCGCAATGTGAGAACGCTCTGCTGAGCTTGAATTCTGGCTGAAAGCCCCTATATATAGACTATAGGAGGTGTTCTCAGGTGATCTGGGGGGTGGGGCCAGCCCCACTTGACATAAGCCCCCAAGGGGGGCTCAGCTCTATTGCGATATATAAGTACCGCCATTTGTCTCGAAAGCTTTGAGTGAGGTATCTGAGACTATCCTGTTAAAGTATTGCTGAGCGGATACAATGATTTTGTTTGATTCCTAGCAACCCATAGGGATTTTCGAGTGGTAGTGCTTGCTTGACATGCGTGAAGTTTTAAAAGCTGAGATACTTCGCGGTGTTGCTACACTGCTCGCGGAACAGCAAGCGCCGCCGTGATCAAGGATAGTGTGGGAATAAACATTATAAATTGAATATTAATATCTAAGTAAGGAACGAAGAACAATGAGAGAGCAAGTGAGAGACGTAGAGCAAGTCTCGAGAAAATTGATACGGTAACAGAATGAAAGCACCGCCTCGTTCACTTCGTATACTAGACTGGCTGGCTTGTCCTCTATACTTCTGTCGGCCCCTCAGAGCTTGGTTCTCTTGGATATTTCGTTTCTTGGATATTTCGTTTCTGTATGCGATGGCGTTCTAACGAGACCTGAGAAGCGCTCTTTGGGGGCTGTGAACGCCACAAATTGTAGAAACAGTCCGAACGAATGCTACGTTAGAATATGTACCTGGATTGGTCGGACATCCCGTTGTGGCCTCTGAGGAATGATGATTAAGCCCTAGCTGAAAAAGTTTGCTAATAACATACTGTGAGATTGGGAGAAGATGTCGGATTAGGAGTGATGTCCAGAGTTTAGAAAGCGAGGCAATCATCGCTGCGAATTCGCAGCTGATCCTAAAGATAACAAAATCCGTAGTCATGATATTCCATGGGGATACAAACTGATGTTGAAACAAGGTTTTGTGGGCTCGGAATAATGGTTCGGTCTTAGTGAGATGGCGTGCTGACTAGTTCTACATTCAATTTCCTCTGAAGTTCCACGTCAGATATTGTATGGGACGAGATTGTTTCAAGCCAGTGGTGGTCTCCGTGAATTTGAGGATGCGGATCAGGCATTGGAGAAACTGCCAAGAGAAGATGATGTGGATAACACGATAGTAATCCCGATCCAGACCCTAAAGATCGTTTTGCTGGCCGAGAGAAGATCCCTGTACGAGTAGGTTTTTTATTAGAGGGCGACATCTGATTATTCTGTGGAGGGGACCAGGGCCACAGAACAATATGTAAAAAGCATTGTGAGGGGAAGAATAGTCTTCCAGAGAAAGTCTTGGACAATACTTGAATTTGTAACCAGGAATAAATATACTCAATCACTGACTCTTGGGGGAGGTGATGTTGAAGGCGGTGAGACTTACCAGTAGAACTAAGTCACTGATCCCTGTCATCAGACCAGAACCCCCTCCAAAAGCACTCGCGGCTACTCCACCCAACATTATCCTCAAAAGATGTGGCCATCCCTTCGTCCTAGGAGGGACGACAAGTCTCAATCACCGTTTCAAATCTTTCTTTGAACATGCACTGAATACACCAGGCAAGACCTCTCCCTTCCATCTCTTCTACGGCGTGACTAAGAATACCCAGGATCACAGGTTCCTGAATCTCACAAATGGACCCCGCAATCACCTCCGAACTGAATAAGTTCAACGATGACATCCCTTTCCGCGCCGTCACGAACCACACCCAGTCAACCTGGGCGCGAACCTTCCACTCCTCTCCCGAACTCTACATTCAACCTCAATCCATCGCCGAGGTCGAGAAACTTGTGAACCTTGCGCGAAGATGCAGACGTCGCATCACCACCGTCGGCTGCGGGCACTCTCCCTCGGACATAACCTGCACATCCTCATGGCTTGTTAACCTCGATAGCTTTAACAAAATTCTATCTGTTGATAAGGAGAAATGTGTCGTGGTTATGCAGAGTGGGATACGGTTGTTTCAGGTAGGAGAAGAGTTGGACAAGGTGGGGTTGGCGATGCCGAATTTGGGGAGTATCAACCATCAGAGTGTTGCGGGAGCTATAAGTACGGGCACTCATGGGAGTACATTAAAGCATGGGATCTTGTCGGCTTCGATTTTGGAGCTGAAGATCACGCTTGCGAATGGGAAGACAGAGACATGCTCTCCTACGCAAAATCTGGAGCTGTTCCGTGCGGCGTTGATCTCCCTTGGTGCGTTGGGAATTATTGTTGAGATTACATTTCAAGCGGTGCCCGCGTTTACTCTGGCTTGGAAACAAGTGGTGGATACGGACTTGTCTATGTTTAACACTTGGAACAAGAATTTATGGACACAGACCGAATTCGTTCGTGTCTGGTGGTTTCCCTACACAAGGAGAGCTGTGGTATGGACAGCAGAGAAAACCGACCTCGAACCACGACAGCCACCTAAATCGTATTATGACGCCTGGCTCGGGTACCACGTTTATCACAACCTGCTGTACGCAGCACAATATGTTCCTAGAATATTACCCTTTGTTGAATGGTTTGTCTTCGGCCTACAATACGGTTTTCCCAACGGAAGCACTACATCTGCCATCCAGCCGTCTCGCCAAGCACTCCTCATGAACTGCTTATACTCGCAATTTGTCAACGAATGGGCCATTCCTCTCCACAAAGGACCAGAAGCTCTTCATCGTCTCAGCTCATGGCTCAACCACCTGACACCTGATGATCCAGATTATGTTCCTCACGGGATCCCCTACTCCGCTGATGGTCTCTGGGTTCACGCTCCGGTCGAAGTCCGCGTCACAGAAACTTCAAACAGCACCACCCCGCGCCCACATCTCGATCCAACATTCACAGATGAAGCAACGCTCTATTTAAACGCTACGTTATACAGACCTTATAACATGGATCCTCCTTGTCGTGCTCGGTATTACCAAGGCTTTGAATATTTGATGCGAGACCTTGGCGGCAGACCTCACTGGGCGAAGAATTTCGACGCAACTGGGAAGGATATTGAGAAGATGTATGGCAAGAAATTGGTGGAGTGGAGGGGCATTAGAGATAATGCTGATCCTGAAGGCATGTTTGTGGGGGAATGGCATAGGAGGTATATCATGGGTGATGGACGGACACTGGCGCTTGAAGAGGTCGAGGTTGGACGGAAGAAGTTGTGGAAGGGTGGTGTTTTGGTTATGGGCGCAGTGGAGGATGAGGGTGGATTGAGTGGGAATACTAGTGAGGAGAGTTTCGATCACCTGAGGGAGAGTGATGTCACTGTTAAGGGGTAGAAGTTCAGAGTTACTTAGAAAAGGGCTTTTGGCCGTCCCAGAATCGGATCAAGTGGCTTCAGCTACCTCATACGTCGTAATCTCCCTAGAACATTCTCTGTTTGTTATACATAGCAGTTCCCATGCTTAAAAAAAACGCGAGGGAAAGGGGCGTTTTCAAAACATTTTTGCGCATGAGAACGAGTGCCAACACCCTTCATCTCAGACGCAAGATGATCGCCGAGTACAAAACTTAAACGAATCTGGAATAAGTGTACAGCCAGGACCAAGAGTTACCGCTGGCTGTGTTCCGTTTGATGTCATGTTTGAAACTCAGGGTCACGATGCCACTGCTGCCGCGAGCCGAGTCCCAGCCTCTCCATCACAAGCTCACCCTTAGCCTCTCTCTACATTTTAACACTCCTTATCTCATTCTCTCTTTCCTTCCCCCTCAAATCCGCACCATAAATGCGAAAGGAGGGAAAGTAGAGATGACACTTCTCAAATCCCTCATCACATCCCTCTCCGATCCCTCCAGACCCACCTTCCTCGAGCACCGCAGGGACTCAGCATCATCCCTCACCTCAGACTCCTCGTGCGATAGCTCAGGCCCGGACACGGAACTCCAGCCTTGGAAGTACACGAGAAGGCACAGCGATAGTGAGCAAGATGAAGTGAGGAGGAAGAGGCACGAATTAGCTGAGAAGAGACGACGCGCTTCTGATGCTGCGTGGAGGGAGTTTTGGCCCTGAGTTTCGAGTCATTGATGTTTGGTGCTCGGATCCGGCAAATCGGAGGTTTTGGGTGCGAGTTTGGTGAACTTCTGCAGGGATAGACACTTTACATTTGGGCTCGCGACAACCTCAACCTTTCCTCGAGGATTCATCGACACAACAATTACACGACAGAGATGATGTGCTCTGCTTGGCACTTAATTGCGGTATAGACAGAGAGGAGAGATGTCGGCACAACGACAGAAGATAAGGAGGATTGTTTGGACTGCTGCAATTGCTTCTGTTACGGCCACTGGGGCTTGGTATGGTGCTGGACTGAAGACGAAGTCTGAATTGAAGCAGGTGTGTCTTTCTTTTCATATATCTTGTTGCCGCATTTCTTCTCTCACTGCTGTTATGGTGGAAGGGCTATTGCTGATGCATTGTTGCAGCTAGCAGAGAAACGTCGCGAAGCCACGCCCGCGGAGAAAATCGCACAGCTGGAAGAACAACGAGGCGGATTGATTGCGAAGAGACTGGGATTAGAGAAAAAGATTAAAGAGTTGGAGATGAGAGCGAATGGTGCAACGAGGGAGGAGAGTATGCAAGGTCAGGAGAGAAGACGGTGAAAGGTGTTTGCCTCAAACGCTGGTACATGAACGAGAAGCACCCAGCGGAGTGACTCCCAAATAAAGCATGGAGGCGGGACGGGGCTTTGTGTCATTGGCGTTTAGGTTTGTGTTAGCTTTGGCTTGGGGATGGGAGGGCATGAGATGCGGGACGTCACTTCCAAATAATGAGCTTTGCAGATGTGCTCCTAGAATTATGCATACTTTCCGATATACTATAGAAACTAGAATAAAAGTTATAACATCCCAAGTCTCCGCGTGCACTTAGGGCCTAGCTGTTGCCCAGCTTTTGAAGGTTTGTTGAACACTTAGACAAACCTAGGCTGGAAGACTTAATGTGCGAGGAAAAGTTAGAAATTATGCGTTTAGAGGCTTTGGGTTTCCGAGTCTTGCCAGGACAATATTACCATATTTCCAGTTCCTACTGTCGTTGCTGAGTTTTACGGCCAACACAAAATGTTACCCTTCAGAATCCTATCATTCATCCGTCAACTTCATTCCTGCCAATGCAAAATCAAGAAGTCCGCTCCAAATTTCATCCTCTCAGGACCACCGACCTCGTCTGCCCCAAAAGAGACCCCCGCCTCAGCCGAGACACCACCGGCCAAGCTCCTTCCACCCATAATCCGGCCGAATACTGTACCTCTCATAATACTTCTCACCTCCCAGTCCCCCAGCCCCAGCATCCTCCCTCCTAGGCAACTCCGTAATCACCACCCAAAAATTGCCAGAGCCACGCTCCGGAAGTGCCTCCACAAACTCCATCTCCTTACTCCCATTTTGTTGAAACGAAACACTATCCGGGTTCATCTCATCAAGGGTATACACAATCAACAACTCCCTTAGCCTGCACATAGAACCAGCAACACGTTTCAACGGCTCGATGAAACCTACCTGATCCCAACTCCCCCACGGCAATATCGCCAATGAAATCGCGAGATACTGCAATGTTTTAATTTAATTTCGTTTAGAATGCCGAAGAAGTGGGGAATTTGGCTTTTTATTCCTCGGGAAAGGCAAAGGGTATCGAGAGCGAAATTGAAGCGGATGGATGGAGGGTGGAATATGGAGCCGAAACAAAGAGAGTATTGAGTGAGTGCGAAAACGCGATACTCTTTATTTATTTGGAAAAGAATGTAAGTAGAGGTTGGGGATTTAAAACCGTGGTGGAAGAGAGTATCGTAGGTTATTTCGACGGTGCGGGGAGGGTGTGGCTCCAGGTGAGGAGGCGGAGTTCGGAGTGAAGGTGTGGAAAAAGTGTGAAAGAAGGTTCGAGAGAAGGAGCTCGTTCTGTGTCTATGGTATCTTATATTAGGTTGTACGTCTCATATCTTTGAGGAAAATTGGTTGATTTATATGTTGACCTGTGAGTCAAGTTCAGCTCGTGGCTTGAACCAATTGATTTGTGTTTCTGTGCAAGGCAGGTTAGAGGCCGGGAACAGAGTGGAACACTCACATCGTAGGCTTCAGGCAAACACTCAAGTTTCACTTTGATCAGGAGGGTTTGACACCCCAGAACCATTTCTTAGACGGTATCTTTCTGGACTTTGTTGATAATCATCAACCAATCTGAGATTTCGATGAAGCAATAGAGATAAAATTGAGTACTGCTCTTTTTGAAGCCACATGAGCAGTCCCAAATGTTCTCAAATGCAGAGGATCAGTTGAACAGCAGATGTACTGTAGAAACTAAACACCGCATAGAAACGTCCAAAGATGTCTTGGATCTCCATCAACGTGTAATGCGAAATTCCCGGATTGTAATGGAACATTATGAAACTCATAGTCTCTATTCACTTAGAGACATCAATGAAAACCACTGAATCTCCCAAGGTTCAGAGGGCTTTCTTATAGTGTGTTCTATTTTACGACTTTCAATGCCTCACCAAAACTACACATCAAGCAATTCATGACAGACAGCTCAGCTTGAGCAGTCTCAGGAGTCAATATTAACAACGGGACGATGAAGTACATCCAGGGACAGGTCGAGACTATAGAACCATTTGACAGGTGGACCACCCTCACTGGATCAGAGTTTGATTGTCAAATTCTGACTCGAGTAATGAATCAAGCTGGGAAAAGATATAGTAAGCATAGGGCTTCGAGATCTTCGAAAGGGATCTGGGTCCACCCTCCTCTGAAGCCAGCTCTGGCATTTGTGACTTCTTCGTCCGAACAGATGTAACCAGCAAGACCCTCGTCTTGTGGAAGGTATATGGTACCCAAGGAGTTCTCACTCCCTTCTCAGATAGCAAGTTTCGGGGTTGAAGTGGCAGCCGGCCAGCCACGAGCGGTTTGGGAGTTGCACCAATGGCATGTTGCAGATGCCGCAGGGATTATTGAAGTGCACTCAAATTCGACCTCACTCCTTCAACATCACCTACAAAGAACATGCCAGAAGATCTATTCCGGCTATCTCATTTGCCATGATTTGCGACCTTGGAAGTTTCTTTTTGCATGGTCTACGCTATGCATTCGTACTCGGCGCCCCGTTCATTCCATATCCCTAATTCGATGTAATGACGGATCCACTAATGTAGAAATCGAAGAGATGAAGAGCAATAACAGCTTGTAGTAATGTGCTGTCTATTCCAACTGCACACAACCTCCTCGAGCAGGACAACAACAATCATGTCCAATGTCGTTTTGCGGTTTGCGCAGTTGAGAAAAAGCAGCTTTCCGTCGACTACGTAAGGGCAAGTCAGCGGACCGTGGTGACGAATCGGACAACCCTGCTCGTATTGACGTCAGGGACGACGAGCACAACGATCACGAGGATTCCGAACGAAACCAGTTGCTGTATCGATGAAAGAGCGCAGACTTCGAATGGACGCGGGAAGATCAGCTGTCTGTCATCCTCGAGATATTTGAAGAAACGAGCAGGAACACGCCGAATTGGGAGAAAGAGGAAAACGCGCTGGGCTGGGATCTTTCACCCCCACCTCTGCCGCCAAGAATCCTGCCGTTCAAGAGGACACGCTTTGTCGATCGGGACTCGAGAATACGGCCTATACCAGAGCACTACTCTGTCAATATGTCAGATGGGAGGACTCCGGATACTCCGAGGCCTATACAGCTTCCTCCGAGAGATGTGAGTTGTGAGTCCAAGTTGGATGAAATGAAGCTAATGAACATTGTATAGCTTGAGTCAATTGCTGGAATAGACTCGTCCTTATTGTTCGAACACTTCACGACGAACGATGCATGGGAATTGGGTTCCGCGCTGCGCAACCGTCTCTTGCCTATACCCACGCCGGTGGTAATCAATATATCTCTCGCGAACCAGAACCAAACACTTTTCCACACTTGTACGCACCCGGGGGTAATGCCAGATAATGATAGTTGGGTGTCAAGAAAAAGGAAAACAGTCCTGAGATGGGGATGCAGTACTTGGTATATGCATTGCAAGTTTGGCGGTGATGAGGTTGCTTTTCGAGAAAAGTATGGGTTAGGGAATAGTGCGGGGGAATATGCCATACATGGTGGGGGAGTTCCCATCAGAGTCACTGGTGTAGAGGGTGTTGTTGCTGTTGTAGTTGTCAGCGGGTTGAAGCAAGACGAGGACCACGGGGTAATCGTGGAGGTTATCAGGGAGTTGTATTATCAGGATAGGACTGCATGAGCGTATTTGGTGCTTTTAAATAGCTTGTTTAGGTGTGGGATTGTTCCAGTCAACCTTGGAGTACCGCTAATAGAAGGGATAGCATTTTGTTCGGCGAGATCGAGTTCATAATCCATATCGTATCATTTACATCTGCTTTTCTTGAATTCAGTCATCTACAAGGAAGGCTCTTCAGTGCCAGTATCTTCCACTTATTCCTCTGACTATCTCCCAGCCAGCATCCAGTGCCTGAACAACCTCTTTCGGTAGCGGATTGGGATCATCCCATATGTTTTGTGCTGCTAGCGCCAATGATAACACCATCCCCTTGTTCTCTTTTGAGCAACGAATGGTGTGTCATCCATCTCAACGCACATTCTGCTTCCGTCAATCTATGATTTTTAGCTCCCGGTCTTAGGATGTCCAGAGCATCAAAATATGCACCATTCCAATATCTCATCCGGTACATCTTTCCTTGCTACTGAGAGGAGTCGAATCTCGATCCCGCTTCGATAGAACTGTCCTGAGTATCCCTGGTATATCGAGAAGTAAGGTATCCTCCGGCGAGAGGATTACAGTTGTAGAAACCCAAACCATAATGCCTCAAGCAAGGGAACAGTTCCGGCTCTACAGCCCGATGTAGAGCATTATGGACCCCCTGGTAAAATACTAGGCATCACATAGCCATTCTGTTTGCAAATTTCGCAGATATGGGCTGCTTCCCAAGCCATATAATTGCTAATCGCAAAGCGGCGGAAATAGCCCTCTTTGTGAAGATCATTGACCGCTTTCAGAGTAACCTCGTACGGCGCGGTTCGATCCGGGCCGTGAAGATACCACATATTGACTTTGTCTGTCTTCAAAACTTTGAGACTATCCATCAAAATTCTGCCTCAAATGCTCAGGGGTGTGCCGCCAGCCTTCTTCTAGAGTATTGCTCTTCAACATCTGCCGGCCAGCTGTGGGGTAGTATTTGGTGTCCATGACGATCCCTCGTTTCAGCCAGTCAAGGTCTCCAAGAAAGGATTCAAAAGAGCCTTCACCGTAGAAGCGTGCCGTATCGATTTCATTGTGACCATGAGCTTAGAAGATATCGAGGATAGCAGAACAGTCGTCGAGGGTATGAACTCGTGTCTGTTCGGTGCCTTCTCGACCAAGGTCATTGCGCCAAAGACGATTTTGACAGCGGACTTCTCTTGTGGTGCCATGTTTGCTACTCTGACGAAGGCTGAATTAATCTAGAAAAATTGACTGGAAATTTAGAGCAGAGAAGTATCTTAATGACTACATATGAGGTAGCACATTTATAAACACGGATGGCTTTCAACTGACTGACCACTGGCCGCGTTCTGCATGAGGAGCTTCGAGGTCTCACGCCGATTCGAAGCAAAGGGACCTTCTTGGTGCACTAGCATCACACATCAACGCATCTTTACCAACACAACCTAGAATCTGAATCATGTAGCATTAATTAGTAAACTTGTGTAAGTGGAGAAGGAGTAAACAAGCTGAAGGTTACAGGAAGCTAAAAATTTCTGCACGTGACCATCCAAACACGAGGTCCGTGCTTTTGATCGAACGTCCCTCTACGAAAGAAGCAAGTTCTCCCCATAGGCAACGCTTTTCGACCTCTACCTATCCTTGCATTGCAGGAAATGTCTTGGTCCAGTGACTGGAGCAGCGAGGTTTGGCTGAATTGAGGCGGAAGACGCGATTATTGTGCGCAATAAGGAGGTCCTTTAACAATAGAATCGTTCATTTGAATCTGTTCCTTCCACTTCGCTTCCTCGGATATAATTTTCTTCAACATTCGCTACTGCCAGCTATCTAGATTTACAAAAATGATCAGCTGCAAGGAAGCATGACCAACACTAGGGGACCTGCAATGACGACCTGCGGCATCTGTCACACTCGCTCTCACGGGACAGGTGGCTCTAACCACACGGTCCGAGTCGAATAATACATCCACTCCAACTGGCGATGCCAATCCGAGAACAATTCAGGGTATACACTCTGAATAGGGGATTTTTGAACGAGAATGAAACATACTTAAAAAGGACCTGGATCAGCACAAGAGAATCATAGCTCTGGAACCCGATATATGTTCCACACCTCAGGACCTGCACATAACTAGTGCATCTACTGACGGCTCTTAGATAACTCCCTCGTAATGGAAACGAGGGAAGCAAGTCAGCACGGCTTTAATTGGAGATATTTGAAGAGAAGACGTTATTGGTACCCCTCATACAGCACTGCTTCCGACTCTCATCAGTGGCTGCCGCATTAAGGGTCGCCATTCTACTGGCAACGCTCGGTGGATGCCTTCTATCTCTCTCTGGACATTCTCTCCAATCCACCAAATATCTCCCATTTGTGACCCAAGCGCAAGGAAATGAGCCAGGATAACTAGTGCGCGTGGACGCATTTCCTGAACGAACTCGATGAATTTTTTGGGAGCCAGGACAGCAAAGCTCATCATTCTCCTGCAAGTTCCCAAAATATGCTCGCCATCTTTGATTGCAAGCTGCACCCATCCAATGTAACCTAGCGTCTTTTCATAAGTTTGTTGTGTTTCCTCATCCCAAGGCTCTCCTGGGATATCTTGTGCGAGCAACCCCAATAAACCCTTCCGATTCGGCTCTATAAATATTAAATCGGCATTTTCAAAGTATTGATGGGATTTTCCGATACTATTTATCACCGCATTCTCGAAGACTTTTGAACCCTCGAGTGCGCTTATTCCGACTGCGAATACGGACCCGGCTCCTCTCGCCAGCTGCAACCACTCCATAGGAGGCGAGTATGGCTCCATGGGACGGTCATGCAGTGATGCGAATGCATCCATAAAAATTAAACTAGAAGCGCAGCTGACGGCGTCGGCATTGTGTACGTTCAGCTTCGCAACGGCTTGTCGATGCTCACGCAATGCAAGGCCGTGATAGGTCTGCCGCGCAACGATCAGTTCCGGGTTGTCTGACTCCGATCTGAGAAGATGTAGCGCTGACATGGACAATATCTGGTAGAGAAGGTTGTCGTGTCGGATTGCTAATTTGGGTACGTCGATGGACCAGGCGCGACGAATATCTGCTCGCAAATTAACACTGTAATTTGGGTACGATTTCTGAGGAAGTCGAGACCCTGAGAGCTGTTGTAGGAACATTCCGAGTTCTTTGTCTGTCTGTTGGCACTTGAAACTGCCCCCAGGCTCTCAGCCTCTACAGAAAAGAAAGAAAAATGGCAGGTTTGAGAGCGAGAAAGGCATTACCATCATGATGGCATGCGCCAAATGTTCTACTCGTCCTATCGATATAGTTTGTCAAGAGACGGAGCTCAAGCAAACGCCTAGATTTAGATTCCAGATCATCAAGAACGTTCGGCTCGTCAATACCTGAGGAATAGGTCATTTCTTGAGCGAATTCAGCCTCGAGATCAAAGGGCACCAAAGAAGAGCTTGCTCCTCTGTAATCTCCTAGGAGATCTATTTCCTCGTGTAGCCGTTCAGTGGACGTGGAATGTTGAAGTGGAGATTTGGAAGAAAACTTGGTTGCATTTTCATAGATGCAAGATACGGTATGACGATTGCAGTTCCTGCATACTGGTTTGCTCTCATCGCACTGCCTTAGAGTCAGTGTGTCGTGTTTTGGCTGATTTGCCTTGTCCACTTCTAACGATTGGTTCTCGAGAGGCACCACCTGCTGCTCGCCCCGGTAACTTCTCGGAGACTGATGCTTATTTAGACCTCAATCCTACACTGAATAGCGCAGAGGCTTGTCACATGACGCAAAGAGTGGCATCGGGGAAGAAGAAACACAACTGACTTTGACTCTTCTGGCCCTACAGCGGGCACATCCAGTTCGGGATTTTTTGTGATACAGTCGAGGCATTTTCTGCTTCGGCTGCCCCGTTACAGACGTGCTCCCACTCCTGCCGCAGTTGGCGCCTCCTGTGCTGGAATGACGAAAATAGTCAGGGTAGCCAATGCTCCCCTTGCTGCAGCAAAATGGTGTTGTCGAAGGGAACGATACCGAAATACTTCTGCCGAGAACAAAGCTGAGAAGTTACCTATTCGAACATTTGTCTTTGAGGCAGTGTGGTGGAAGCTGCGCTTGGTCGGCGCAGTCAGTGACGGAATCCGGGTCCACTTTTCTCGGGTTCGTTCAAGCAGGGTTTGTCGCTCATGACCCTGGCCAATCACGTCGCTTTCTTCCCACCAGGGGAGCAGATGTGCAGATAGGCGGATGCATTTCGAGGAGCAAACAGAGAATTCACTCCAAGAAGATCCTCCTTTCGAGACGCCCTACGAAACGCTACGAGGATCTATCATGGGGATGTTCATTGGTATCCACTCATCTTTTGTACTTCTTCGGGGCAGTGCTTCTCATAATGCAACTAACTGCCTTCCCTCAATCTACCCTCCATGTTATTCTGCGCCGCAATTTCTCTTTATATATTAAGCAATTCAGTCAATATATATAGGAGGCTTTTCTTCATTTCAGAAACACCATGAGAGCACTTCTAGTCACCGCATCTTCACGCACACTCTGCTTCTCTTTCCACTCCCAGCGCCAAAAGCGAGAGCAGTACACTGGCCCCAGTCCTCAAACTCAAAGCCGATCCAGAATAATTACTCGCAACAACTACGATAGCCGTCCAACAGCTAGAACCGAATCTCCTCCAGCATACAAAAAATGAGTAACCTCAACATAGCCCAGCTCGCGATTTACGCAGCCCTCTTAATTCCCGTCATCTACATCTTGTTTCGTCACGGTGGACCAGGTCTGATAGGATGGTTTTACATTCTGGCTTTCTGCAGTCTTCGAGTTGTCGGAGGAGTGATATCTCTCAGCTCTGACAAAAAGGGAACACCAAGCACGACCGCAGCGATAATCTCGAGTATCGGCCTGTCCCCTCTGATAATTGGGATCTCTGGACTTCTTCATGAAGCGTATGTGTCCATCATCTCAACCCAACTCGAAAAGTATTGACACTCACTCTATTTCTAACAGTCACTACTATCGAAACTCCAAATTGCGCGGAGACAGGGAATGGCCCCTCGTCGGCATTTTCCACTTCATCGTACTCACCGGCCTTGGACTAGTCGCTTCAGGCGCTTCCGCATTCAAAGGAGTGGATGTCAAGCCTATTGATTTAACCCTACTCAAAGTCGGTATAATTATTCTGTTGCTTACTTGGGTGGTTCTTTGTATATGGAGTCTCCTTTCGTTGCTACCGAGCCAACGAACGATAGATGCTCCAGGTTTCGTCGGTGGCACCAAGGCATGTCTAAGTCCCTCCCTATACGATAAATACCAAGTTTTGTTAACTTTTGACTAAGATACTCTATGCTGTTCTATTCTCTCTCCCCTTCGCTGGGATTCAAATGCTCTACAGTGTCATTTCGATCCTCGCTCCGTCGAAAAGCCTTAATCCGGAAAACGGTACCATGGGATTAAAAATTGGTCTCAGCTTCATACCAGAACTTATCGCTATCCTTTGATTTGCTTTCGTGGGCCTTGCAAAACATAAACTGCAGAGAGCCGTTAAAGAGACTCTAAGTCAGGGGGTACAGAGTTCTCAAGAATATAGAGAGCGACCTTTGAAGATAGAAGGAGCTGCCTGATGCAGAAGCTCTACCAACTTTTCGTTTTTCAGTCATCACACGAAATAAGGGAGGTCGTTGCAACTGCATCATCGCTTGCTTCCCATCAAGACTTCAAATTTCCTTTTATTTCATGCTTAAAGCGTTATTTTCATATTCTATGTACCAATAACCTCCCATGTTTGCATCTTACAATAGACCTTTTTTAAAGATATCATCGTTCATTAATCTATATACGCGCAAAGTCTCGTTATGCCAAAAGTTTCTACAAAAAAATCCACTCCTCTATTCAACTCGTCAAATTTCCCATTAAAGTTATTGTGCAGTACACAACGCCAAGACATCACTAGGTATTGTCCACCCTTTCATGATATCATTCCTCGTCTGAAACTGCATCAACAGCCCCGCCTCCATGTGCCAAGAGATATGACAATGCAGCGCCCACAGGCCCGGATTATCCGCCTTAAATCGAATCAAAGCCCATCCGAACGCATCAACAGTCATCGTATCTCTCCTCATCGGATTTGTCAAATTCAGGCTCGGATACGAGTTCCAGTCGAAATCACCATGAGCACCGGTAGCCATGATCCAAAATTGGTGACCGTGAAGGTGGAAAGGGTGCGCGCCTTCGTCGAGACTGTTGATCAGGATGTCGATTACTTTGTAAGTGGGCACATCGATCACTAATTGGGAGGCGTCGAAGGCGGTGCTGACTCCGGAGGTGGTGAAGGTTGCGTTATTTGCGTGCAGGCCGGCCACCGCTTGGTTTAGGGTGGGTGTGTTGTCAGGCACCCATGTTGTGCTATTAACGTATGCTTTGTCCAGTGCGAAGTCGCCTATTTGAAATGAGACTTCAATTGTGTAGGTTGTGTCAACTTGAGGCGCTGGTAAGGGGTCATATGGGACGAGACTTGAGGGTGAGAGGTCTTCACACGCAGCGTCCAGTGCTGAGCTCCAGTCGACGGATTCTGTGGGGTCGGAGGTTGAGTTCGTGTAGGTGATCAGGGCTCGAACATCAGTGTCCAGGATGGGATTCTCGGCGCTAAAGCAAAGATCGTTCATATGTGCTCGAAACCAGTAGTTGGTTGCTGTTTGGTTTGCGTGGAAGAGGATTGAGTACCGCTGAGCTATGTGGATGGGTAGTCTGTTCACGGTAACTGGCTGCACCATGGTCGAATCTGCTTCTATAACCTGAATCGTGTGGTTATCTATTGAGACTTGGAATTCCCCGAATGCACCGGTGTTTATGAGTCGAAGGCGGTATCTTTTTCCTTGGGTGACGTTGATTATTGCTCGTGTCGAATTCTGGTCACAAGTGTAGCCACTGTCAGAGTCATACGAAGAGCAATTGAAGCTGTACATCTCAGCTTAGGTTGGTAAATTGAGTCGAATGACTTACAAATTCGTCCCTTGGATCAACCCATTATCCGGAAGCGGCTCCGCGTTCTCATTTCCAGAAGACAGATAACCGGGCAACAATGCAGCACTCAATTCATGATACCAATCTTGAAGGAGCACAACTTGGTCTATATCGTACATTTCTTGGATCTTGGCTTCTTCTGGGGAATGCACAATAAAAGGCCCCGCCAATCCATCAGTGTATTGGGTAGAGAAGTGAGAGTGATACCAGTAAGTGCCGAATTGCTCGACTGTGAAGTTATACAGAAAGCTCATTCCTGGTGGAATTGCACATTGAGTGATTGCAACTGTGCCATCCATCCAATTCGTTCCATTTTGGTAGAATCCATGCCAGTGCATGGACGTGCCATTGGATAGCTGGTTCGTCACGTTGATTAGGACTCGATCACCCTGATTGACTCTGATGAGTGGGCCAGGAAATTGCCCATTGATGACGAGCAAGGACCGAAGTACCCCTATATGAAACGTCAACGAAGTATTCAAAGCCAATTCGAAATATTCAACTTACCATCCGGAGCGGCCTGGATCTCACTCACTGTGAGATTGAATATTCTCGTTGTTGGTGCGGCATTGATATCCCAGCTCATATCCAGGTTGTATTCGAGGGGATCCCGTCTCCATGACGGGCGGGCGAAGGAGATATCTGGTGACCCACTTGTTCCATTTGTTGGATTGGTGGAAGTGCTGTTCGAAGGTTGTGCTCCCTCGACACTACCTTTCTTATGCTTGAGCCCAAGACCCAGCCCCAAACCAAGGGCAAGTGCAAGAATGACGAAGATAATTACAGTGCTAATGAAGAGAAATAGTTTTCTGGGTCTTTTGGTGGTTGTCCCAGCTGGCTTCTCATCTTCTCGAACTCCGCCAGGGTGCAATGTCTCGTCCTCCATGATGGCCACTTGATTAGGAAAGATGTTTCACAGCAGGAATCATCCCGAGCGCCTCGAATCGGCTTTTTGAAGTGAGGTACAAAATGAAGACCAGCGTCACGACAAACTCATGGTGAACTGAGAGCCTCGAGGACTGACGAGGAGGAACTGATGTCCAATTTCCGAAATCAGGGGAGGAAGGGAAGCAAAACTAATTATTGAAAGAAAGGCGCAGAAGGCGAGCCCGTGCAACCGATGTAAGTGACAGGTGCGTGCCCATCTGATAAGCTGATCAACAGAGATAAGTCGAGGCTCTTCGTCGAAGGTTCGGTTCGGCTCAGCACCTGTGGGGCAGCTATGAAGATCGCGGGCTACAAGAAAAACGAAATCTTGACATGTGCACCTGATCATTGGAAAATAACAGGGGTAGAACAAAGCTGGCAATGCCGCATCGTGCGCAGTTGCTCAGAAAGGCATGGCTCGACTTTGTCCCGTTGCAGCTATGGGCACTGCTATCCCCTCCCCTCCCCTCCCCTTCCCCCCTCCCCTTCCCCCCTCCCCTAGTATTTATAACACCACGCCTGCACGGGCCATACAG
>Ga0302325_10012150_pt1 | contig 18511 bp, 18 predicted proteins | sample Palsa_T0_2_FD_201948 | JGI IMG/M metagenome (GOLD analysis project Ga0302325, IMG submission 201948) | Peat permafrost microbial communities from Stordalen Mire near Abisko, Sweden - Palsa_T0_2 | ecosystem: Environmental > Terrestrial > Soil > Palsa > Peat permafrost | place: Sweden: Abisko...
GGGATGAGCTCGGGCCGGTACTCGCCCATGACCTCGGGCTGCCCGGCGGATGCGCCGTCCGCGCTGTGCTCGACTTCGTCCTCGATTTCGAGCAGGGCCATCTGGTTGAGGTCCACGATGGGATGCAGCCCGCTGACGTGGTGCGCGTACGGGTTGCCGGTCTCGCTGCCCCGGTACCACACGTCCGACCAGCCCAGCCGCAGGCCCCGGTAGCGCGGCGGGACCAGGGCGGCGCCATAGGCCCACAGGTCGGTCAGGACACGGCTCAGGTCGGTGATCCCGCGCCGGGCCAGCGCCTCGGCCAGCAGCGGGCTGGCCCGCAGCATCTCATCGCACTCGTGCCACTCGTCCAGCGTCATGTTCGGCTGCTGGCCGGGCAGTTCCTCCCAGCCGGTGACGGCGTCATCGGTCAGCGACACCACCGCGCGGTACGCGCACCCGTCATCACGATTCCAGCAGACGGCCAGCGCCTCCCGGGCCAGCGGGCTAGCGGCCGGGCCGGCCGCGGGTCGGCCGGCGGCCGGTGCGTCCGCGGCCAGGGCCTGGAGAGCGTCCTTGGCTGGCTCCCTGAGCTCGATCGAGGCGAAGCGCCACCGCGGACCGGCCGCCCGGTCGCGCCGGAGGACCGCCGCGACCCGGCGGAACTCCTCGGCGCTCAGCGGCTCTAGTGGATGTGACGTACGCACCGATCGCCTCCACTCAGATGCCCGCGAGTTCATGTGGCCCACCAGTCTGGCCCTTGACCTACGGTGATTACCCGCCGGGCCGGCGCGCCACGCGTTCCGGGTGGTTGCGCCGTGACCGGCCCGGGCTCTACGTTCCGGCCATGCATCGCGTGGACGCAGTAACCGAGCAGATGATCCGGTCCGTGCTGGCCTACGCGGAGAACCGGCTCCGGCTCGACCCGGTGCCGCTGGACGGCGGACCGCGGGATCCGGCTGAGCTCGATGCCGCGCTGGCCGGCCTGCTCTCCGACGATCCGCATAATGCCGACCAGGTGCTGGGCGTCTACACCTCGGTGCTGGCTCCCGCGGTGATCTCGGCGGACAGCCCGCGCTTCCTCGGCTTCATCCCGGCCGCGCCGACCAAAGCGTCATTGCTGTTCGACATGCTCGTCTCGTGTGCGTCGATCCAGGGCATCTCGTGGCTGGAGGCGGCGGGTGCGATCCAGGCCGAGAATCAGGTGCTGCGCCTGATCGCCGACCGGGCCGGGCTCCCCGGATCCGCGGGCGGGTGCTTTGTCTCGGGCGGCTCGGCCGCCAACCTGTCGGCGCTGGTCGTCGCCCGGGAGGTGGCCAAGCGCGCCGCAGGAAGCGCCGCGGCCGGTCGCCGCTGGCGGGTCGCCGTCGGCGCGGACGCCCATTCGTCGATCATCAATACGCTGCGCATCCTGGACATGGACCCGCTGACCGTGCCCGCCGACGGCCACCGGGTCACGGGAGCGGCGCTCCGGGCCGCCATCGAGGAGGACGGCGACCCGGCCTCGATCGCCGCGGTGGTGGCGACATCCGGCACGACCAACGCAGGTATCGTCGACGACCTGGCCGGCGTGGCCGCGGTGGCGCGTGACATCGGCGCGTGGTTCCACGTGGACGGGGCTTACGGCGGCGCGGCCCTGTTCGCGCCGAGCGTCCGGCCGTTGTTCGACGGCATAGAGCACGCCGACTCGTTCGTCGTGGACCCGCACAAGTGGCTGTTCGCGCCCTACGACTGTGCCGCGCTGATCTACCGCGACCCGTCGCTGGCCCGGTCGGTGCACAAGCAGGACGCCTCCTACCTCGACGTGATCCACGGCCCGTCGGCCGAGTGGAACCCGACCGATTACGCCTATCACCTGACCAGGCGGGCCCGCGGGCTGCCGCTGTGGTTCTCACTGTCCGTCCACGGGGTGTGCGCCTACACCGAGGCCATTGAGGCGGGTATCCGGCTGGCCCGGGAGACCGCCGCGGAAATCAGCATCCGCGGCTACCTGGAGCTGATCTGCGAGCCCGACCTGTCCGTCGTGCTGTTCCGCCGCCGGGGCTGGGCTGCTAAGCACTACACCCGGTGGGCCGACCGGCTGCTGGGCGACCAGGTGGCGTTCATCCCCCCGACGGCGTGGGAAGGCGAGACGGTGGCCCGGTTTGCCTTCCTGCACCCGCACACGCCGATGGACCTCGTCCGCGAGATCCTCGATCGGATGGCCTGACCTGCGCTCGGGCCGCCATCTGTATGCGAGGATCGATATGTGTCCAGGCCTGAGGCCTTGCCGGAGCCGTCGGCGCCAGATTCCGGGAACCACCGGCCGAGGTTCACCCGGGTCGAGCAACCTCGCGCTCACGAGTATGTCGCTGAGCAGTTGCGCCGGCAGATCACCCTGGGGCTGATCCCGGCCGGCGAGAAGCTACCTCCCGAGCGGGACCTGCTCCAGTTGTTCGGCGTGAGCCGGGTTACCGTGCAGCGGGCCCTCAACCTGCTGGAGTCCGAGGGACTGGTCGCGGCGCGGCGTGGCCGCGGCGGCGGCACCTTCGTGATTGGCGCCCCGCGCAGCGCGGGCGGGAAACAGCGTCTCATCGCCCGGATCCGCCGGGACCGTGCCGTCATCGCCGAGGCGGTCGCCTGCCGGCTGGAGGTCGAGCCGGCCGCGGCCGCCCAGGCCGCGGGCCAGCGCACCGAGGAAGACCTCGCGGCGCTGCGCGACCTGCTGAGCCGGGCCCATGACATCACCGACGACCGTGAGTTCACCAACCTCGATACGCAATTCCACCTGACGATCGTCGAGGCCTCCCGGAATCGCTTTCTGCGCGAGGTGGTGGAGCGGGTGCGGCTCGCGGTGACGGATGCGATCCTCGTGCTGCCGGAAACCCCGCTCTGGCAGGGCAAGAGCCTGCGTGAGCATCAGGCCGTCCTGCGCGCCATCGAGGCCCGCGACGCCGATGCGGCCCGGAGCGCCATGGCGGCCCACGTGGGGCACACCGCCCGGAGCATCTCGGCCCTGCTCGACACCCTGTCGTAAAACCTGGTGCTGTGAGCCCGGTGCGGTGAGCCGGTGCCGTTAACTCATCTCTTGACACCTGGCTTCTAAGGACCACATGATGGTCCTTTTCCGCCCGCGCTGGGGGTGTCTCATGAGTGAGCAGATGGACCAGGCACCCAGGAGTGGCACGGACAGCGCGCCGCGCGGCGGCGGGGGACTGCGGGCCAATGCCATCGGCCTGAAAGACGCGATCGTGGTGGGCATGGCGTCGTCCGGGCCGACGGCGTCGATCGCCCTGACCATCGCCGCGATCGTCGGCGTCATGAACTACGGCGGGCCCGTCGCGGTGCTCATCTGCGCACTGCCGATGTTCGGGATCGCGCTGGCCTACCGGCGGCTGAATCAGTGGCGCGTCGATTGCGGCGCGTCCTACACCTGGATCGGCCGGGCCATCACGCCGTACCTCGGCTTCATGGTCGGCTGGATCATGCTGCTCGGCTACTTTCTCGGCACGATCTCTGACGTCCTGCCGATCGGGCCGTACGTGCTGGCCGTGGTCCGGCCGAGCCTGGCCCACTCGAACTTCGCGACCGCGCTGTCCGCTTCCATCTGGCTCGTGATCGTCACCGTGATCGCCTACATCGGGATCCAGGTGACGGTGCGCTTCCAGTGGGTCCTGGCCACCATCGAGTACCTGTCGATCACCATCTTCGCCGTGGTGGCCCTGGTCGCCGTGTTCAGCCACCACTCCGGCGCGGCCCGCTTCAGCTGGCAGTGGTTCTCCTGGCACGGCATCGGTGGCACGAGCGGCCTGGTGGGCGGCATCCTCATCGCCGTCTACATGTTCAGCGGCTGGGACACCGCGGTGTACGTCAACGAGGAGACCGAGCGTTCCCGGGTCAACCCGGGCCGGGCGGTCCTGATCTCCGTGGCCACCCTGACCTTCATGTATGCGTTCTTCACCTTCGCCTTCCAGGGTGCGGTGCCGAAGAAGGCGCTCCTCGCGAACGGGTCCGACGCGCTGTTCTACATCGTGAAGCAGGTCGCCGGGTCGCCGTGGGACAAGGTCATGATCCTGGGGGTCCTGCTGTCGATCGTCGGGGCCACGCAGACCGCGCTCGTCGCGGGCTCGCGGATCGCTTTCGCCATGGGCGGGGACGGCACGCTGCCCCGGAGCCTGGGCAAGATCCATCCGGTGCACAAGACGCCGGCCATCGCGACGCTGCTCTTCTCCGGGCTCGCGCTGATCGTGCTGTGGATCTACCTGCTCGGCTCCTCGTCGGTCCAGGGCGCGTTCAGCAACGTGGTCAGCTCGGTCGGCCTCATGTTCGCCCTGTTCTACGCGGCGACCGGGATCGGCATGGCCGTGTACTACCGCAAGCTCGCCGCGCGCAGCGTAGGCGGATTCCTCGAGCTCATGGTGGTGCCCGGGCTATCCGCCCTGTTCCTGCTGTGGGTGGCCTGGAAGTCGGTCCCCGGCCTGGGCGGCTGGGGCGGCACGATCATGAAAATCGTCTACGTCATGCTGGCCATCGGCGTGGTCCTGCTGTTCGTCGGGAAAGCACGCCGCCAGACCGACTACTACGACCGGCCAGTGGAGGCCTACGAACCCGCGGGCCGCCGATGACCCCGGCGGACCCGCTGACGCCCTCGGACCTGGCCCGCCTCTACGAGACGCTCGTCACCTACCGGGCGTTCGAGGAGACGATCGCGGCCGCGGTCACCTCGGGTGAGATCCATGGAGAGATGCATCTCGGTATCGGCCAGGAAGCGATCGCCGCTGCCCTGGGCCTGCACCTGCGCCCCGGGGACGCCGTCGTGTCCACCCACCGCCCGCACCTGCACGCCCTGGCCCTCGGCGTCGATCCCGTCCCGATGCTGGCCGAGATCCTGGAGCGGGACGGGCTGAACCACGGGAAGGGCGGCCACATGCACCTGTTCGACCCGGCGGCCCGTTTCATGTGCACCGGCATCGTGGGCGCGGGAGCCCCGCTGGCCCTCGGCTACGCCCTCCAGCAGGCGCTGGCCGCGACCGGGAACGTGACCGTCGCGGTCACCGGGGACGGCGCGATGAATCAGGGCGCCGTGTTCGAGTCGATGAACCTGGCCGCGGTCCGCCGGCTGCCCGTGGTCTTCCTGTGCGAGGACAACGCCTACAGCATCTCGGTGCCGCGAAGTGAGTCCACCGCGGGCGATCTGGCCGAGCGCGGCGCGGCGTTCGGCATCCCCGGGTTCGCCTGCGACGGGACCGACGTCACCGCTCTCGACGAGGTGCTGCGGGGTGCCTTCGCCCGGGCCCGCCAGGGGCAGCCGTGCCTCGTGGTCGCGCGGGCCTACCGGTTCCGCGGTCATTACGAGGGAGACCTGGACCTGTACCGTCCCGCCGGGGAGAAAGAGGAGGCGGCCCGGTCGCGGGATCCGGTGCTGATCCTGCGGGACCGCGCCGAGCGGTCAGGCGTCGAGCCGTCCGCATTGGAGCAGGCGGCCGCCCGGGCTGCCCGCACGGTCGGGGAGTGGTTCCGCGCGGCGCGCGAGTATCCCGCGCCGCGACCGGACGACGCGCGGACCGGCGTGTATGCCAGCGACTGAGGGCGGCCCCGGGGCCGGGAACGGACCGGCGGCTGAGGGCCCGGCGGTGGGGGGCACGGACCCGCGCAACGGCTCTCACCTGGTGGCGGACGTCCTCAGCCAGGAGATGGCCCGCGACCCCTCGATCGTGGTCTTCGGTGAGGATGTCGGCCGCCTGGGCGGGGTCTTCGGGGCGACCCGCGGGCTCCGCCGGAGATTCGGCGACGTGCGGGTGTTCGACACGCCCGTGTCCGAGACCGCTTTTCTCGGCATGGCGGTGGGCGCGGCCCAGTCCGGCCTGCGTCCGGTCGTGGAGCTCATGTTCGTGGACTTCGCCGGAGTCGGTTTCGACCAGATACTGAACCAGATGGCCAAGAACCATTTCATGTCCGGCGGTCGGGTGCGGCTGCCGCTGGTACTGCGCGCCGCGGTCGGCTGCATCGGCTCGGCCGCCCAGCATTCGCAGGTGCTGTCGGCGACCTTCGCGCATATCCCCGGCCTGAAGGTGGCCTACCCCGGATCGCACGGGGACCTGCAGGGCCTGCTGGTGGCGGCGATCCGGGACGACAGCCCGGTGGTGTTCCTCGAGCACAAGCTGCTGTACAGGCACCGGGTCGGCCAGCTCCCGTTCGGCGATGCCAGGCCGGCCGGCGCGACCGTCGAGCCCCGCCCGTTCGGGCGGCTCCGCCGGATCCGCGACGGCTCCGACGTCACGATCGTCGCGGCCGGGTATCTCGTCCAGGAAGCGCTGGAGGCGGCCCGCCGGCTCACCGGCGAGGGGATCTCGGCCGGCGTCGTGGACCTCCGGACCCTCGTCCCGCTGGATCGCGCCGGACTGGTGGAGGAGGCCGGCCGGGCCCCGGGCCTGCTTGTCATCGATGACGACTACACGCACTACGGCATGACGGGCGAAGTGATCGCCACCGTGGCCGAAGCGCTGGGCCGGGCCGCGCCCCGGATGGCCCGGCACGGCGTCGAGGGGCCGATCCCGGCGGCGCGCCCGCTGGAGGAGGCCGTGGTGCCCTCGGCCGGCTCGATCGCGCGCGCGGCCCGGATACTGGCGGGTTCCTGACCGCCATGATCAGGGTCCTCGCCTTCAACCACTTCAGCGCCACGGTGGCCGACATGGACCGGGCGCTCGCCTTCTGGCAGGACTCGCTCGGCCTGGAACTCATCGGCCGCGGGGTCGTGGAATACGAGCACCTGGATCGCATCGTCGGCCTCCCCGGCACGAAAATCGAATGGGCGGAGCTTAAAATCGCAGGTGGGGGTCTGGTGGAGCTTTTCAGGTACCTGAACCCGCCGGGAACCCCGGTGACCGGGCAGGTGAACGATCCGGGCCGCACGCACCTGTGCCTGGATGTGGAGAACCTCGACGGCCTCACGGCCCGGGTCCACGCGGCCGGCTACCGGACCGTGAGCCCCGAGGCGGTCACGATTCCCCGGGGCGACTGGCAGGGCTTCAGGTCCATCTACGTGATGGCGCCCGACGAAGTGGTGGTGGAGCTTGTCGAGCGACCCGGGTCCTGAGCTCCTGGCCGGCCGGCATGTCCTGGTGACCGGGGCCGGCGGAGCCATCGGCCGGGCGGTCGTGGCCGCCTTCACCGGGGCGGGAGCATCGGCGTCGGGTGTCGACCTGCTCGCCAGCAGCGGCGTCTCCGCCTTCGACCTGACCCAGGAGAACGCCGCCGACGAGGCCTTCGGCGCCGCCGCCCGGCGCGGCGGGCCGGTCACCGACGTAGTCCACGCGGCCGGGATGCTGGCCATCGGCCGCGTCGCCGACCTGGAGGTGGCGGCGCTGCGCCAGGCCCTGGACGCCAACGTCGTGTCCGGCTTCCTCGTCGGGCGGGCCGCGGCCCGGCTGCTCCCGGACGGCGGGTCGATCACCATGATCTCCTCCCAGGCCGGGCTGCGCGGCGGGGCCCAGTGGAGCGTGTACGCGGCGGCCAAGGCGGGGGTGCTCAGGCTCGTCGAGAGCCTGGCCCAGGAGCTGGCCTCTCGCCGCATCAGGGCCAACGCGGTCTGCCCGGGCAATGTCGCGACCCCGATGAGCGAGGCGGCGATCGCGCAGGTCGCAGCCGCCCGGGGCGAGCCCGCCGAGGACACCCGCGCCCGTTACCTCGCGGGGATCCCGCTGGGCCGCTTCGCCGAGCCGGAAGAGGTCGCATCCGTGTGCGTCTTCCTGGCCTCGTCACTGGCGAGTTACGTGACGGGGGCCGCGATCGTGGTCGACGGCGGCGAGCTGTCGGGATCGTTATGGAAAATGATCTGGAGCTACCGGAGGGCACCGAGATCGTGGCCGTCTGCGCTCCGGATAACGCAGGCCGGCTCATCGGCAAGCGACTTCCGGCCCAGCAGTGGGCGGCCATCCTCGGCGCGGGCCTGCCGATGCCGAATTTCCACCTGGTGACGGGAATCGAACATCCCGCATGAGGGCTTCGAGGTCACCGGAACGCACCTTGGCTATCCCAACGGATTTCTGCGGCCCAGTGTGGAGACGCTGTGCGCGGTCCCGTGGGAACCCGGAACCGCCATCGTCATCAGCGACGTCCAGGACGCATCGCGCGGCCCGGTCAAGCAGGCGCCCCGGGCCGTCCTGCAGCGGCAGATCGCCCGCCTGGAACGGGCCGGCTTCAGCGCGACATTCGCGTCCGAGCTCGAGTTTTATCTCTTCGGGGAATCCTTCGCCGACGCCCGGCGGCGGGGGGCCCGGTGCCCGCGGCCTTCGTATCATGCGCACGCGGACAACGATCTCCTGATCGCCGGGTACGACGAGGATTTCGTCCGCGATGTCCGCGCCGCGATGGCGGCGATGGGTATTCCGATCGATGCGTCGCAGGGGGAGGGCGGGGCGGGCCAGCACGAGATAAACCTGCGGTATGCGGGCCCGCTGCGGATGGCGGACCGCCATGTCTATTACAAGCATGCGGTCAAGGCGATCGCGCACCGCCGCGGGCAGGCGGTCACTTTCATGGCCAAGATCTCCGCTGATTCCCCCGGCTCGGGCGGTCACGTGCACCTGTGCCTATATGACCGGGCCGGCCAGCCCGCTTTCGGCATCGCCGATCTGTCACCGTTCGGCCGTTCGTTCCTGGCCGGGCTGCTGGCCTACACCCCCGAGCTCACCGTCATGCATGCCCCGTATGCGAATTCCTACCGGCGGCTGCAGCCCGGATCATTCGCCCCCTCGAACGCGACGTGGGGCTGGGACAATCGCAGCTGCCTGGTTCGGGTCGTGGGGCAGGGCCACGCCTGCCGCTTCGAGTTCCGGGCGCCGGGGGCCGACGCGAATCCGTATCACAGCTTCTCGGCGATCATCGCGGCCGGCCTGGCCGGGGTGCGGCAGGGACTCGATCCCCCGCCCCCCGTACCCGGGGATGCCTATGCCCAGGCGAGGGCGGTCCGCCTGCCGGCCGATCTCACCGAGGCCCTCGCGGCCTTCTCGGCCAGCGACGTGGCGGCCCGGGCGTTCGGCCCGGCCGTGCACCGGCACCTGGCCGCGCTCGGGGAGCGGGAACGCGAGGCGGCCCGGTTCGCGGTCACCGACTGGGACCTGGACCGCGGGCTGGAGAACGCGTAGCGGTCCCAGCCCGGGCCGGCCGCTATCGGCTCACGCTGCTGATCTGCTCCGCCTGGACGATGGTGCGATGTGTCACGAAGTACAGGACCTCAGTGGGCCAGCAGGTCACGAGCGTCAGCGTGCGCTTGGTCCCGACCGGGTCGAGCACGCTCACGTCGGTGTAGAGCACCCGGTAGGGCGCCCGGTACACCCGGTACGTGGTCACGCACTGCTTGGTCGTGACGACGACCGAATCGCCCGTCTTGAGGCTGGCCAGGTGCAGGAACGGATTGCCCGCCGTGACGTCGTGCGCCGCGATCCCGGTGTCACCCGCCTGGCTGGGCAGCGCTGTGCCGAGGATGTGGCCCGGGCCGGTGGCCAGCTGGGTCAGTGTCGTTCCCTGGATAACGGTGAACTTCCAGGCCGGCCCGAACGCCGGGATCTGGATGGTGGCGAAGACCTGGCCAACCGGAATGTCGGACTTGGGCACGACGCAGGCCGCCGGGGTGGCTGACGTGCTGGCGGCCGGGAGCGCGGAGGGCGTGCCCCACGTCTTGGCCAGGGCGACCTGGGCCGCGTGCTGCCGGGCGCCCGCGAACGGGTCCCACGCCCGGTAGCCGTACGCGCCCGCGGTACCAGCCGCGACGACCAGGCCCAGGATCACCATGATCTTGGCCGCCCGCCTGGCCCCGATCATTGCTTCACCGGCACGTTCGGGACGATATTGCCGGTCGCGTTGGACGGGACGTCGACGGTCACGCCGAAGTTGTGCGCGTTCATGTAATCAACGATGCCGGGGAGGGCCTTGATCATCTGGACGACGTCGGCGCAGAGCCCGGCATCCGCTTTGACCGGGTTGACGCACGAGCCAGGAGCGCTGTCGTGGAAGGCCAGAATCGATCCGCCGTCCATGCCGGGGAAACGAACCCCCTCGCTGACGGCCCCGCGGGTGACGGCGGTGACGATCTGTGCGGCGGATCGGCCGGTCCAGTCCATGCTGTCCACGATGCGCGGCGTGTGGTGCGGGTTGGACATGTACGGCATGACTATCCGCAGGCCCATGGATGCGGCCAGGTTGTTCTCGTATCCGTTGATATCCCCGTAAGGCGGGCGGTACAGCGTCGGCGTAGGAGCGCCCGCCGCGACGATGGCTCGCTGGGTGTGGACCAGTTCCTCGGTGATCTCGGGGTAGGTCAGTGGCTTGGAGTGCGTGGAGAAGCCGGTGAAAGACTGATGGTCCCAGGTGTGGTTCTCGACGAGATCGCCAGCGGCTGCTTCTTCCTGAATGATCTTGCGGTTCCCGGCCACCTTGTCGCCGAACACGAAGAACACGCCGCGCAGGTGAAGCTTGCCCATCTCGGTCAGCAGGGCCTGGTCGAAGATGCTCGGCCCGTCATCGAACGTAAAGGTGACGCTCCCGGCCGAGCCGCTGTTGTCCAGGGGGTGGACGGACTGCTTGGCGATGGCTGCCGCCGTAGCGCCGAGATCGCCAGGACCACTCGAACCGCACCCGCTCAGCGCCAGCGCAACGGCCGCCGCAGCCGGGGCGGCGGCCACCGCGACGCTCCTGGGAAGCTTCATGTCTTACCGTACCTTACATTCTGTGTTCAGTAGGTAACCCCCTGCCATGGCGGGTATGTGCACACCCGGGGCCCCACGGCAGGGGGAAAGTGGATTACTTGCTCTGGCGATGGAAGCGCGGGCTGAGCCGCAGGAGCGCGGTACCCGCCGCGATCAGGGCCAGGGCGCCGACGATCAGGGCCAGGCTGCCTCCCCCGAGGATGAGCCCGGTCGTGGGAAGCGTGCCCACTGCGATCTTTCCGTACATGTTAATTCATCTCCATTTCTTATTGCGATGGGTTATGCCGTCCGCCAGTGACCTGACAAAGGTCGCCTGAAGGAACGTGTCGTAAGGCAGCTCGGTCAGCAGCAGGAAAGCTCCTATGGCATTCCAGATGCCGCGAGTCCGCACGATCGTAGCGGCCTTCTGGAACATCATGATCGCCGCTATGCCGATCCAGAATAGGTTGGGCTGGTACCCAAGCCCGGTTATGAGCCTGAATCCAACGAGAGCCAGGCATGTGAAAGACACCGGCACGTAGACGGAGTAGAGAACCCGCCTGCGCCACACGACGTGCGTGTACTTGGTGATCCCGTACATGAACAGTGACTCGTTGATCCCGCGGTCCCAGCGGAGCCGCTGGGTGTGCAGTTCCCGCCAGGTCGGCTTGATGGCCGTGTCAATCCTGACGTTCAGCATGTTCCTGATCCGGCTACCGGTATGCAGCAGGGCCATGCTCAGCTCGAAGTCCTCCGTGATGGTCCCGGTGTTGTAGACGCCCTCGCCCTTGAGCCGGCCGCGGCCCTTGGTCTGCTCGGCCCGGGCGGCGATCACGCGGCGCAGGGCACCGACCGTGAACACGCTGGCGGCTCCGGAGAGGATGACGGTCTTGCCACGCTGGTTCCGGTTGTCGAAGCCCCAGCGCGAGAACTCGTTGCGCTGGCACCACCCGACGAAGCGCCCGCCCTTGCGGCCCTGGTAGGTACCGCTGACCCCGCCCAGGGCCGGGTCGAGCCCGAACCTCCGGGCGGCTTCGCTGAGGTAGTTGGGGCCTACTAGCGTGTCGGCATCGACGCAGGTGACGAGGTCGGTGTCGGCCAGCCCGGGAAGCACCAGATTCAGGGCCTGATTGAGCGCTCCCGCCTTCATCTCGGTGTTGTTCTGGCTCTCGTAGACTTCGGCGCCAGCCTCCTTAGCCGCCAGCACCGTACCGTCCGTGCAGTTGTCGGCCACGACGATGATCCGGTCAGGGACCAGGGCCTGCTCTTGCAGCGCCCTTACGGTCTGGACTATGGACCCTTCTTCGTTGTGGGCCGGAATCAGCGCGACGGTGGTCATGCTAAAGGCTCCCCTTCGGTGCTTGTGGGCACTGCCGTGCGATCTTGGCGGTGTCGTTTTCGCGGCTGCTAATTCGTCGTGCCGCTTACGCGATTACCGACCCGACCGGCGCTGCGACTTTGCTGTGAAGCTGTCGCTCGTTGCGTCTTATCCACAAGCTAAGAGAAAGCGTGATTAACCTTCTGCGTGGTTTGGGGGAGGTGACATCGCACAAAAAGCTGAACTTCGCCGGCCCGCCCCGGATTTGACACTCTGGGTAATCAGCCAATTACTGAGAGCTGCAAAAGGGGGTGAGAATTCGGGGACTGGGTGGCCTCAGCGGGCGTAGTCGGCCCAGGCTGGGTCAGCGCGCCTCGCTGCTGGCGCCGCACGCCTACCGCGGCGGCCTAGCACCGGCCGCGTCGGTGAGGTATCTGCGCCGCTGAGGTAGCTGCCCCAGTGAGGTAGCGGGGCGGGGGCCTTACGGCCCAGGCAGCGGCTGATTGACCGCGGGACGGCCTGGGAGTCGAGGGCCGTGGGGCCGTGGGTTACTTCCGGGCTGCGCTGTAGCCGAGCAGGGCGGCGAGGGGGAGCGCGCTGCGGGGCGCGTAGGCGATGCGCCACAGCCCGCCGTGCGCGGCCGCGTATGCCTCGTCCTGCCAGGGCTGTGGGTGCGCCGGGCCGCCGCCGGTGTTCAGGTCATGGACGAGCAGCGCGGCCATGAGCACCCTGGTGGTGGAAGGCTCGAAGACCTCGACGCCGAACCGGTGCGCGCCCGCGTACGCGGCGGCCAGCGCCCGGTTTTTCATGACGGACCGGGTGCGTGTCGGCGGGGCCACGTTCATCGACACGGTCGCGCCACCGCGGCGGGCGAGGGTCGCGCGCCAGCGTTGCAGCCGTTTCGCGAGCGCGTAGTTGGGGCCCTGCTGCGCGACGAGGCTGTCGTTGATGCCGGGATCGGCACCGGGCGGGTACGCGCGGCGGAGCAGCCGCCCGCCGGACAGAGCCCGCAACGGCGGGCTGGCCAGCTTGGCCGCCTGCGAGCGGGTCGCCCACGCCCGGGCTGACTGCGCGACCGCGTCAGCCGGGACGGTGAACACGTCGGTCGGCGTGGCGAGGAACGCGAGAGCCATGTCGTCGCGCGCGGCCTGCAGGCGCATGGTGAGCGTGTCGACGGCGGCGGACAGGCGCACGTTGGCGGCCCCGTCGGCGTAGACGTAGTTGCCCAGCACCAGCGGGCCGTCCATGCTGGCCAGCCAGTCGGCGGCGGCGGGGACGTCCGCGGTCAGGTCCAGGCCGGCCCGCTGTGCGATGGCCCCGTCGCTGGTCTCGCTGTCGCTGGCCGCGTTGCTGGTCCCGCTGTCGCTGGCCGCACTGGGTCCCGGCGTCTCCGGGGCGACGGGAACGAGGAGTGTGCCCCCGCTGCGCCGGGCTGTCTCCAGGACGCGCTCCCAGATGGCCGGACGGGGCAGGTCGACCCCGATCACCCGGGCTCCCCAGTTCAGCAGCGCGGGCAGCGGGCCCACTTCGGCGCCCGCGCCCAGGACGACGGCCGTGCGGCCGGGCAGGCTGAGCCACTCCGGGTGCGCCGCGACGGTCCGGATGGCGTCCGCGCAGGATGACTCGATGACGCCGCCGGCCACCCACGCGTCCAGCCGGCGCCGCAGCGCATCACCGTGCAGCCGGTCCTCGTGGTAGGGAATGGAAAGGTCGGTCTCGGGCGGCCCATGGCCCGCCACGGTGACCGTGCCCACCGGCCACTGCGCGGGCGCCGAGAGCAGCGTGTCGAGGCCGGTCTCCTCCTCGCCCGCAGACACGACCCGCATCCGGCGGTGCAGCGATTCCAGCCCGTCGCGGGCCACCGAAACCGCAGCGTCCTTCGAGGTCAGGCCCGCTTCGATGAGCCGCCGGAAGTGCGCCAGGTAGCCTGTGCGCCAGTTCGCCTCGCGCTCCGCGCCGAGCGCTCCGGCGATGTCGACCTGGCGCAACGCGTCCGCGACGACGCCTGCACCCAGAGCGGAGGTGCTCCTGCGCCCGTCAGCTGACGCGGGAAAGACGACGCCGGGTAGCTCGCTGCCGCTCATGGGCTGTTCTCGGTGCGCTGCACACCCGCGATCATGACCCCATCCTGCACCGCAAAGTACGCTGAACGAAGGATCGGCCCGATCCCGCGACATTTTCACGTTCCTCGGGTCACCCGGGCTCAAGCACCCGAATCCTGAGGAGGCGGTCTCCGACGAGCCGCGAGACGCTATTGCGGGCCGCTGGGCGTGTCCACGCCGCCAGTGCCAGCGGAGTGGTCGTGGTGGTGCACGGCGGCCAGTCACTGAGCACCGAGCCGACGAGCGCGCTCCAGCTCAGCGTGCTCCGGATGATCCCGCTGGCGGGCGCCATCCGGCGGGCCGTGCGTGGAAGCGGGGTCGTGGTGTGCCGGCCCAGGCTCCGGCTCCGCGGCTGGAACGGCGAGGACACCTCGCCGGTCCATGACCTGGACGGGCTGCTCGATGAGCTCTCCGGCCGGTTCGGGCCGGTTCCCGTCGTCCTGGTCGGGCATTCGATGGGCGCCCGCGCCGCGCTGCGGGTGGCCGGGCATCCGCTGGTGTCGGCGGCCGCCGGGCTGGCGCCGTGGCTGCCACCCGGGGAACCGGTGGCGCAGCTGGCCGGCCGGCGGATCCTCCTGGTCCATGGCCGCGCGGACAAGGTGACGAAGCCCAGCGACACCTGGGCCTACGCCGAGCGGGCGCGTTCCGTCACGCAGGTTCAGACGATCGAGCTGCCCAATGGCGATCACGCCATGCTCCGCGGCGACCGCGGCCGCCGGCCCGGGGGCGCTGCCCAGCTGCCCGGTGATAGTGCCCCGCTGCCCGGTGACAGTGGCCCGCTGCACGGTGCGCGCCTGTGGCACCGCATCGCCGCCGAATTCACTCGCACCTCACTCGGGCTGCCCCAGGACGGGCCCTAGTCCGGTCCCAGCCTGGTGTCCCGGCTCAGCGAACGGGGGAGCCCCACTGGATCTCGTCGCGTAGCCGGCGTTTGAGCAGCTTGCCCCCGGGGTTGCGGGGCAGCGCATCGGGCCGGACGACGACGTACTGGGGCACCTTGTAATCGGCGATGTGGTCATCCAGGTAGGCCAGGACGGCCGCGACATCAAGGGTGGTGCCGGGCACCGGCACGAGGACGGCGCCGACCTTTTCGCCCATCATCTCGTCGGGCACCCCCACGACGGCCGCCTCGTAGATGCCGGGTGCTCCGGCGATGGCGTTCTCGACCTCCACGCAGTACACGTTCTCGCCGCCGCGGTTGATCATGTCCTTGGCCCGGTCGACGATGTAGACCAGCCCGTCGGAGTCGATGCGGGCGAGGTCGCCGGTATGCAGCCAGCCGTCAGCGAAGGTCGCGGCGCTCGCCTCGGGCTTGTTCCAGTAGCCGGGGACCACGTTGGGCCCGCGGACGAGCAATTCGCCGACGTCCCCGGCGCCCAGAGTTTCGATCCGGAGGTCACACACGGGCATCGGGAAGCCCACGGAGTCCGCGTGCTCGGCGGCGTAGTCGTGCGGCAGGTAGGTGGTGACGCTCGAGGTTTCGGTGAGGCCGAAGCCGTTGCCGACCCGGGCGGCGGGAAACGCCTTCATGATCCGGCCGACCAGATCGGGTGCGATCGGCGCACCGCCGTAGGACAGGTACCGCACCGCGGACACGTCGGTCGCGGCGAAGCCTGGCTGGCTGATCGCCAGCCAGTAGATCGCGGGCACGGTGGTCAGCACGTCAATCCGCTCGGCCTCGATCGCCTGGAGGAACGCCCGGGTATCGAATCGCGGCATGATCACACTGGTGCCCGCCCGGTACACGGCGGACAGCATCTGGCTGTTGCAGCCGGTCACGTGGAAGAGCGGCACCGAGATCAGGGTCCGCGGCGGTTCCTCGTCGGCGCTTATCTTGCGGATCCGCCAGCAGCTCTCGCAGTTCGACAGGAAGTTGGCGTGCGTGGTGATGGCACCCTTGGGGAAGCCGGTGGTGCCGCTGGTGTAGAAGATCGCCGCCGGGTCGTCCGGCCTCATGTCATCGACGACGAGCGGATGGCCGTCGGGCAGCGGCTGGCCTGGCGCGACGACGTAGGCGGCGCCGCTGTCTGACACGACGTAAGCCACCTCCTCCTCGGCCAGCCGGGTGTTGACCGGGACGACCACGGCGCCCGCGAGCGTCGTTCCGAAGAACGCGATGACCCAGTCGACACCGTTGCCGAGCCGCAGCGCGACGCGGTCACCGCGCTGCACGCCGGCCGCGCGAAGTCCGCCGGCCGCGCGCGCGGCCCGGTCCCACAGCTCGCGGTAGCTCAGCCGGGGGCCGCCGCCGGTCTCGGCCAGCGCCCCGCGGTCCGGGTGCGCGTCCACGGTGTCCCGCAGCATGTGCACCAGGCTGGCCGGGAGCTCGTCGTACCGCTTGATCCCGTCCCGGCCGCGGGATACCCCGGTCATGTCGAACGGCGTGCTCATAACACGCTCCTCAGGAGATATCGCCGCAGGCTGTCCCCCCACCATTTGCCCGATCCGCCCCCCGGTAACCGCGTCGCCGCGGGAGGAGCATCGCATTGGTCACGCTCACGATGACGAGCACATCCGTCGCGCGAGGGCGTGTTCAGGTGCGGCGATATCCGGGATGGACGCCGGTGGTGAGACCTTGCCGGGCGGCCAGCCGGTTGAGCAGGTCGTTCAGTATCGCTCGCTCGTCGGCCGTGAGCCCATCGGTCATGGCGTCCTCGTGGGCCGCGCCGAGGCGGCCGAGTTCCTGCATGAACTGAGTGCCTTCCGCGGTCAGGTAGAGCGCATAGTGCCGGCGGTCGGCTGGGTTCCGGCGTCGCTCGATAAGCCCACGTTCTTCGAGTCCATCCACCAGGAGTACGAGCCGGCTGGCCGGAGTTCCGAGCTGCCGGGCGATCGCCTGCTGGCTCTGGCCCGGATTCCAGGCAACCAGGCGCAGCAGCCCCGCCTGGGGCGGGGTGAGGTCAAGCTCGCTGATGCGCTGGGCGAACCGGTCGGCGGCATGCGCCCCGAGCTGGGCCAGCAGGAATGCGCTTCCCGTCCGCCGCGGGGGGACCGCGCCCGCCCGCGTCTCCTGCCCGTCTGGCCCCTCGTGATTTTTCGCAGCCACGGCACGATGATAGCTGGTTGACAATCATATACAAGATGTAATTATTATCAATGGACTACGATCTAGCTCGCACGACCGAGGAGGAACGATGACCAGTTCGCAACCCGGCGCCCGTCGCGGCCGCCCGCAGGGAGGCCCGCCGCTCCTGGCGCCTGCACTCGCATACGGTGCCTTGACGATCGCCGCCGTCGTCCTTTCCGCCGCGGTGCCGCACCCGTCAGCGTCGGCCGAATCCGTGCTGGCTTACGACCGTGCTCACCACACCGCCCTTCAGGTCGCCGGGTTCCTCATTTCCGGCGCCGCTGTCCCGCTGGCCATCTGGACCGCCACCGTCTACCGGCGGCTGCGGACGCTGGGAGTCACGGCGCCCGGCGCCGTCATCGCCCTCGCTGGCGGTTTGCTGGCCGCCGCCTCCCTCTCCCTGTCCGGCCTGATCAGCTGGACCAGCTCGCAGGTCGCGCCCGCAGCCGAACCGGGTCTGGCCCGGGCCCTGGCCGATCTGAGCTTCGCTACCGGGGGCGCCGGCTTCGTCGTGCCCTTCGCGCTGCTGCTGGCCGGGGTCGCCGTGCCCGCGCTCATCCTGCGCTTGACGCCCAGGCCCTGGGCTTGGCTCGGGCTGGTCGTCGCGGTGGCTGCCGTCCTGTCCACCTTCACCCTGCTGACCGCCAGCTTGGACGTCTTGCTGCCAATCGGGCGCTTCGGGGGCCTGGTATGGCTGATCGGGGCCAGCGTGCTGCTGCCCCACGACCGCCGGGCCATGCGGGACGCCCGGGCCCCGGAACACCAGCAGAAAGCCGCGGCATGACCGGTGCCAGCCTTAACCCAGCGCCGGTCCGCCCCGCTCACCGCCAAGCCAGCCCGGCCAGCCAGGCAAAGTCCGGCTCGGCCGGCTCTTGCGGCTCTTCCACCACGTGACCGGCAGCGTCAACGGACCGCGCGAGCAACGGGTCGTCGTCGGCATCGATGGCGGCCAGGCCCCGGCGGGCCAGCACGGCGGCGATGGTAGTTTTCCCCGCGCCGGAACAGCCTGTGATCTGGACAGCGCTCATCGGTGTCTATCGTCGGCCAGCTCTGATGGCGGGCGCAAACGAGTTTGTGATCCCGCGTGGAGCTACGGGCACATCTCGCCTCCCCGCCTGACCTGGGCGGGTATCGCGCTGATATCCCGGAATCCTGGTGCCCCACTGGGCCGCATAGGCTGCCTGGCAACCGCGAACACGCAAGGCTAGAAGGGACGGCCGTGGCCGAGGAAGACGGGCCGCCAGGCCGTGTCGTTTCCGATCAGGACAGCGTCGTTTCTGATCAGGACAATCTGCCGTGTGACTTGGACACGAGCGTCGCGCATCCGGCGCGCGTCTGGAACTACCTGCTCGGCGGCAAGGACAATTTCGCCGCCGACCGG
>Ga0302325_10012151_pt1 | contig 18509 bp, 15 predicted proteins | sample Palsa_T0_2_FD_201948 | JGI IMG/M metagenome (GOLD analysis project Ga0302325, IMG submission 201948) | Peat permafrost microbial communities from Stordalen Mire near Abisko, Sweden - Palsa_T0_2 | ecosystem: Environmental > Terrestrial > Soil > Palsa > Peat permafrost | place: Sweden: Abisko...
CCGCCCCCTGAACGAACAGCTCATCAGGGTCCGTGCCCTTGCACGCGGCGCGGGCGGTCCAGTCCGTGATCCACATTTAGCCCAACTCCTCCTGATCGTCACGCCCGCTGGGGGTCGTCACGCCGGACGGCGTTCACTGGCAGGAAGGAACCGATGGCGGCGGTGCCAGGCTCCGGTGTCATGGTTGCGGAGTAACTTACGGAAATCCTGGCCGAAGCGCTAGTCCCTGTCGGGCCCATTTCGCAGATAGCCCTGATGGGCTATGCGGACAGACGTGACTAGTCACCTAGGCGGTCGGCTGGCCGGTTCAGGGGCCTCGGGGGCGTTCTTAGCTGCGGATTCTCAGTCGGGGGCGGGGGGCAGCCACGGCAAGCGTACCCTGATTTCGTGCTGAGATCGGATCGCCTTGCCCGGGTAAGCGCGGGCGGCAGGCTTGTCATCATGGCCGCGGCGGCCGGACTGATCGTCGCCGCGGTCGCTGTTCCCGCCGTGGGCGGGATCGGAATCCTCGCCCGCGACGCGGCAAACAAGTTCAACAACCTGGCCGTGCCCGCGCTCGGCCAGCTGCCCGTCCGCTCGGAGATCCTCGACCGTCACGGCCACCTGATCGCCTACTACTACCCGGATAACGTCGACCGGGTGCCGGTGGCCTACGGCCAGATCGCGCCGGTCATGCGGCAGGCGATCGTCGCGATCGAGGACGCCAGGTACTACCAGCATGGCGCGCTCGACTTCCGGGGAACCCTGCGGGCGCTGGTCAACAACGTCGAGCACAATCCGGTCCAGGGCGGCTCCACCCTCGCCCAGCAGTACGTGAAGAACGCGCTGATACTGACAGCCACGACCAGCGCGCAGAAGGCTGACGCCATCCAGGACACGACGGCCAGGAAGATCCGGGAGCTGCGGATCGCCATCAAGGTCGAGCACGAGCTGACCAAGGACCAGCTACTCGCCGCGTATCTCAACGCCGCCTATTTCAACAACCACGCGATCGGCGTGGAGCTGGCCGCGGAACGCTACTTCAGCACCACGGCCAGCCGCCTGACGCTGACGCAGGCCGCGCTGCTGGCCGGCATGGTGGAGAACCCCGCGCAGTACAACCCGCTCGCCTTCCCCAGGAACGCCCGCAACCGCCGCAACGTCGTGCTGACGAGGATGGCGCAGCTGCACTACATCACGCCGGCCAGGGCGCAAGCCGCCGAGCGGGCATCGCTGGGGCTGCATCCGTCGACCCTCGCGCTGCAGAGCGGCTGCACCAGCCGGTCGGCCAAGGACGCGGCGTTCTTCTGCGACTACGCGCTGTCGGTGATGAAGAACGACCCCGCGTACCACGAGGCGTGGAACGAGCTGAACAAGACCGGCGGCCTGAAGATCTACACCACGCTGAACGAGCAGGACCAGCGCGCCGCGCAGCACGCGGTGGACTACATGGTCCCGCCGCCGCCCTCGCAGTACAACCCGGCCGGCAATGCCGCCGCGGAGGTGCTGATCCAGCCCGGCACCGGCAAGGTGCGGGCGATCGCCGTCGACCGCCCGTACGGCAACGACCGGGCCGCCGGGCAGGACAACGTCGACTATGCCGTGGACAGCAAGTACGACGGCGGCGTGGGCGTGCAGACTGGCTCCTCGTCGAAGATCTTCACCCTGCTCACCGCGCTCAAGCAGGGTTACCCGTTCGGGTTCAGCCTGAAGATCGTCTCGCCGAGCAGCATCGCCGGCTACACCAACTGCCATGGCCAGGGTGCTGGCATTTACACCTTGTCGAACGCCGAGGGGCCCGGCAAGGGAACGTTTACGCTCTACAACGGGACGACGGAGTCGATTAACGTCTTCTACGCGCACCTGGAGCAGCGGGTCGGCCTGTGCAACGTGATCAAGACCGCGGCGAGCCTGGGCGACCACCGCGCCGACGGCAAGTCCCTCTTCCAGGGCGTCGGCAAGCCCGGCAAGCCCGGCTACCAGTACCCGGCCGACGACATCCCCTCGTTTACCCTCGGCTCAATCAACGTGTCGCCGATGACCATGGCCGCTGCCTACGCCACCGTGGCCGCGCGCGGGATGTACTGCAGCCCGATCGCCATCGGCAAGATCGTGACCATGTCCGGCGGCCTGCTGCCGGTGAAATCGGCCGGCTGCCACCGGGTCATCTCCACCGCGGTCGCCGACGCCGCGACGCACATCCTGCAGGGCGTGATGGTCTCGCCGGGCACCGCCGCCGGTGACGAGGTAACCCGCGGTGGCGTGGTCATCCCGCAGGCAGGAAAGACCGGGACCGCGGACGACTTCGAGTACGCGGCGTTCGCCGGCTTCACCCCCCGGCTAACTGGCTACGTCTCGATGTTCAACCCCAAGGGCCCGATCAGCCATCCCATGGACGGCTACCCCGGCTCGTGCTACCGGGCCGGCTGCGTCGGGCAGGTGTTCGGCGCCAACGCCGGGCAGATCTGGCAGCTAACGTTCGAGCACGCCGACCTGGGCAGCCCCGTCGCCAACTTCGTCGCCGTTCCCGCCGACAGCATCTACTACTCCAAGGGCGACGGCGTGTCGTCGCCGACGCCCCCCAAGCACACCAAGACGCCGGCCCCTGGCCCCACCACCGGCCCCGGCCATGGTGGTGGCGGCGGAGGCGGCGGCGGAGGCGGCCTCTAGGCGGATGGGTCTCAGCCGCCAGAATCGCTCCGATCCAGCAGGCTGCTAGCCGGCCAGCGCACGGCGTACCTCGGCTGCGACCCTGCCGCCGTCGGCGCGGCCCGCCACCAGCGGCGTGACGACCTTCATCACCTGGCCCATGGCGGCCATTCCGCTGGCTCCCGTCTCGGCAATCGCCTGCCCGACGATCGCCGCGAGTTCCTCGTCCGGCAGCTGGGCGGGCAGGTAAGCGCTCAGCACCTCGCCCTCGGCCCGCTCCGCCGCGGCCTGATCGAGCCGCCCCGCTGCCTCGAACGCGTCAGCGGCCTCCCGGCGCCGCTTGGCCTCCCTGGCCAGGACCCGGAGCACCTCGTCGTCGCTGAGGTCGCGGGCGGACTTGCCAGCCACTTCCTCGTTGGCCACCGAGGTCAGCGCCATGCGCAGGGTCCGGAGGCGCGTCGCGTCGCGGGCTTTCATCGCCGCCGTGAGATCGTCGCGCAGCCGTGCTTTCAGTCCGGTCATGGCCCAATCCTGCCGCGCGCAGCGACATCGTGCGGTCGCGGCCGGGTCAGTCCGCGGCGCGTGGCACCATAAATGGATGCGAGCACGAGGCGTTATCGGGACGGCGGCGGCGGCCGGGGGCGCGGCGCTTGGCTATGCCACCATCATCGAGCGGAACTGGTTCGCCCTGCGCCGGTCCGACGTCCCCGTGCTCCCAGAAGGCTCGCGGCCGCTCCGGCTGCTGCACATCTCCGACGCCCACCTGACCCCCGGCCGGCACCGGCTGATGTCGTGGATCAGGTCGCTGGACGCCCTCGATCCCGACCTTGTCGTGAACACCGGCGACTCGATCGCCCATCAGGAATCCGTTCAGCCTTTTCTTGAGGCACTCGGACCGCTGCTGGAGCGGCCTGGCGTCTTCGTCTACGGATCCAACGACCTGTACTCGCCCATCCCGCGGAATCCGGCCAGGTACCTGTGGCGGACCAGTGCGCTTGAGCACCGCCGCAAGGCTGTTGACCTGCCATGGGAGGCGCTTGGCGAGGGGATGACCGCCGCGGGCTGGCTGGACGCGAACAACTGGCGGGGCCGGATCAAGGCGGCGGACGCCGACATCGAGGTGGCCGGAGTGGACGATTCGCATGTCGCCCGCGACCGCTACGACGAGATCGCCGGGCCAGCGGACCCGTCGGCCGACCTGCGGCTGGGCGTGATGCACTCGCCGGAGCCTGCGGTGCTGGACCGGTTCGTCGCCGACGGGTTCGACCTGCTGCTGGCCGGGCACACGCACGGCGGGCAGGTCCGCCTGCCGTGGTTCGGCGCGCTGGTGACCAACTGCGGGATTGACCGGTCCCGCGCGCGCGGGCTGCATCGCTATCCCCCGTTGGCGGCCGGCAGTGCCGCGGCCGACGGTGGCGCCGCTGGCGGTGCCGCGGCCGACGGCGCCGCTGGCGGTGCGGCCGACAAGCGTCCGTGGCTCAATGTCTCGGCGGGCCTTGGGACCTCGCCGTGGGCGCCGGCCAGGTTCAGCTGCCGACCGGAAGCCACGCTTCTCACGCTGGTTCCGCGCATCAGCTAGACTGCTCGGGCGGTCAGCGGGGTGTGGCGCAGCTTGGCAGCGCGCTTCGTTCGGGACGAAGAGGCCGCCGGTTCAAATCCGGCCACCCCGACCCAGGTCAGAGGCCACTTGCGAGAATCGCAGGCGGCCTTTGAACGTTACTGAGTAACTAAGTGAGTAACTAAGCATCCGGCTTTTCCTCCGGGAAGATGCGGTCCATCGCGCCAGCTCCCTCAAGGAGCACCGGACGTAGCTGCTTGCGGTAGATGGTCTCTGTCGTCGTCGTTCCGCTGTGGCCGACCAGGCGGGAGATGTGCTCTACGGGAACGCCAGCATCCGACATCAGCGAGACGAAACTGTGCCTCAGCTCCCTGGGCGTCCACTGGCCTGGATCGAGTCCGGCAGACTTCACCACCTTGCGGAAGCTGCGCCGCATATGCGAAGCGTCCGCCCGGGTGCCAACTCCGGACGGAAACACCAGCTCGTTGCTCTGCCACCGGCGGCCAGCGGCCTGCTTTGCGTGTTGCTGACGGACACGATGGACCAGCAGCGCGTCCACGCATCTCTGAGGGAGCGCCAGCGTCCGCCGTGACTTCCTGGTCTTGGTGTCGCCCCCGGCTCGAACAGACCGCCACACCATGATCGATGGCGGACTGGCTGGATTGCCATCGGCCGCTGGCTTGCCATCCAGGTCCACATGAGACCAGGTGAGCGCCCTTAGCTCCTCAGTCCGCGCGCCGATGAGCAAGGACAGCACAATGTAGGCGTGCATCGCGTCGCCTTCAGCGGCGGCCAGCAGTGCTTCCGCCTGGCTGAGCGTCAGCGACTTGGACGGGCGGCCCTGCTGGCCCTCGGGCACCTCGCAGAGCATGACAACGTTCCGCTTCACCTTGTCCCGCGCCTGTGCCCGCGTCACAGCACGCTTCAGAACGGACCTTGTCTCCCGGAGAGTCCGGGTACTCAGGCTCTTTGCCTTATCGGCAAGCCATCGATCGACGTCGTCTGCCGAAAGATCGCGCAGCCTCCGTGCGCCAAGAGCCGGTATCACGTGCGTATTAGCCAGGATCGTGCATTTCTCGACGGTTGCCTCGGCGCGACCGCTGAGTCCGAACTCGAGCCACTCACGCACCGCATCAGCGACAGTGTAGTTTTGCGGGGCAATGGGGTACCCGTCATCATGGTCGCGGATAAGCTCCTTGAGCGCCCTTTGCGCAGCAGTCTTGGTCTTACCACTGGCCCTCCGGACAATCCTCTTTCCGCTCGGCGAGTAGCCGACTGTGACCGAGGCGACCCAGCGCTGACGTGCCTTGTCCCAAGAGAGGCCGCCGTAGCACTACAAGCAGCGTACAGGCCGCACAGCCCGCGATCTAGGCAAAGCTAACGCCCGCGCAGAACCGCTTGCCAGCAGCCCTCCCGGCAGCGCGTTGCCGAATTAATCCATATTTAGATCAAGGCGGCGCCGCTGCGCGCCGCCGCGGCGCTTCCCGCCACCGGGCTCTGCCGCTGCGCGACCGCCCGGCGCGGGGCGCCTGGTGGCTCAAGGAGCGACGTTGACCATCGTTGCGACAGCAGGCCACTCGATACCGCAATGCGGCCGACTTCCTCGCCACTTGATTTTCCCAGCCGCGGCCACCGCGTCAAGGGCGCGCCCCGCACGTCGCTACCGCGATCGGCATTCGCCGACCCTGGACCCGGCATCCGCTCAACAGGGGCGGGCAGCTATGAGGAAGACGGGGGCATAGGAGAAAGGCCGTCGATGCGGGTTAGCGCCTTGCCATCTGGTGTCACTGGCCGGTGCCTCCATCGGTCCGCTGATGACCGAGTTTCTGGTCAGGCCAGCCGGACGGCGATCCGGCGCAGCGCTGCAGCCACGCTGCCTGGTGCCTCGTGCCAGACCTGGTGCCCGGCACCGGGTACGACGGTCAGATGCGCGTCCGGGAACACCGCGGCCGTGGACTGAGCCGCATCGAGCGGGAACGGGCTGCGTTGCCCTGCGACGACCTCCACTGGCCCGGTAAATCCGCTCAGCAGGCCCGGCAGGTCCCCACGTTCAACGGCCTCAGCGATCGACGCGGACGTCTGCTCGAACGCCTCGGGGTTTACCTGCACGTTGGCTGGGACTGGTGGTGCGTCAGCCGGGACCGCGAACATGCCAGGCCAGTCCAATCGGAAATACTCCAGCGCGACCGCAGTCTCCTGCTCTTTACTCGTGGGGGTAAGCGCGTCCAGCTCGGCGATCCTGGCCAGCGCCTCGGGCGTCGCCCTGGCAGTGAATTCAGCCCCAGCAGCAGCCATACCGCCGTCGCCCACCGCACCGAGAGGCTCGGCGAGCACCAGCGCGGCTACCCGGCCAGGTGCCCGTGCGGTCAGCTGCATAGCCAGGTAACCGCCCCAGCTGTGGCCGAGCACCGTGGCGGCGGCGACACCGTGCTGATCAAGCACGGCCACCGCATCGGCCACGTGCCGTTCGATGGTAAATGGTCCTTCGGTGACCGACGGCGCGACGCCACGCTGGGTATAGCGCAATGCGTTCCAGCCCGTCAGCTCAGCGGCAAACATGTCGCTGTAGTCATTCACCGCTGGTCCGCCGTGCAAGACAAGCAAGGGCCGACCCGACCCAGACCGCACCCCGATCAGCTCGCCGCCAGGCACGCTGACGGCCAGAGTTCCCTCGGTAACGAGCCTCTCATTCACGCGCCGAAGCGTAGGGCATGAAATGCCGGACCGCACCGCATATTTCTCGCCTGGAACACCGGGCAGGCTCAAGCGCGAGCACCACGGGCCCCGTCCTCGACATCACCATGCTTCCGTGATCCCCGCTCCGATGACTGGCTACCCGGCACCGCCAGAAGGCGGAGTGCCCGTTGCGTGCCCGATTGGACGGTGATCAGCGGTAAATCGCGGTCGCCCACGGACACGCCATATATGCACGCATCTGCGGTGGGCCAGGTCAGGCTGACAGGCCCACGATCTTTGCAAGCAAGGGGTCGGGGAATCCCGGCCCCGCCGTACCCGGGTGAGGCCGAGTAACTAACTGAGTAACGATCCCACCGGCCGCGAAGGCACGCCGGTGGACGTTGACGGACGGCCATGCCAAGGTCAGGCGCCCGAGGCGGCGGGGTGGCGAGGCGCGGACCTGGCTTCGGGACGAAGAGGCCGCCGGTTCAAATCCGGCCACCCCGACCACAGTTTTTACCAGTCAACGCGCATTCTGTTCCCCTCCGCGAGCCGGGTAGCTCGCTGGTGTCCGATTCTGGGAGCGGAATGGGAGCCGATCTTGGTCGGCGGCTCCCGCTGAGCCGCCAGGAGCGCGTCCAGCACCGGCACGATCGACCGCGCCGAAAGCCGCGCCCGCTCATGGAGTGAGGCCTCCCAGCGTTCTTGCAGCGCGCCTTTGAGGTCGGCGCGCATGACCGGGGAGACGTGCCCGTAGACGCCGCGCATGCCGGGCACCAGGTGGCCCGTGCGCTCCGCTCGCAGCAGGTCGGAGATGGCCTGCCTCTTTCATCCAGGTCTGGTGGCCGTGCAGGATGCTGAGCCGGGCCCGCACGAGCACTCCCGCCTCCCGGAGGCGGGTGAAGAACTCCTCCTCGCCGGCTGCCCCGGCGGCGGTGCTGACAGCGCGGCGCAGCGTGACGCGGGCTTCGTGGTCGAGTCGGCCGCCTACCTCAACGGGTCAGCTGCCTGGTCCTGGCCGGTTCGTTCGCCGGCGGCGCCGGGCTGCTCTGGCTCGTAGCGGTCTCCGGCGCCACAGCCGCCCCGCTAGACATGACGCCCCTGGCTAGAGCGGTAATGGCCTGTTAAACCCGCTCCCTCCGGTGGGGCACTCCGGCTCCGGGATGATCGCTACCTCAGCGGCCACGGTTGTTGCTGGCTGAGGGTGGAGCCTGATCATCCCGTCTGCCATCGACCAGGGGCAAGCCCAGCAGAACAGGCCGCTCCCTGACGGGCGGGTCGACGGCAGACGGCATGATCAGCAAGACAGGAGGGTGCGGGAGCGCCCCAGCCGTTCACCCCCTGGGACCTGGCGCCTGCGAGAAGTACGGGGCAGACTAGAAGCCTGGGACCGTCTGCAACCATTGCCCGGACGGATAATGAGCAGTCGGAAGCAAGGTGTCATGGGCAGGCTAACCCGCACCTGGGCCGCCATTACGACCGGCGGGCTGCTAGCGCCGGTCCTGCTTGGCCTGTGCCTTGCACTCGCCTCATGTAGCAATCAAGCGTGCGGCGGACAATGCGGGCCGCCGTTTCAGTTGCAGGTCATATTCCGGCCGGGCACCAGCGCTCAGACCGCTGCCGCCGCCATGGACGGATGCGCCGCTGATCCGCTCGTCATACGTATCGGCCGGGTGTCTCGCTTCCGCGGCCCCGCAGATGCCGACCCGCCCGGGTCTCTCACCGCCACCGTCTACACGCGGGCGATGCGGGCCGGGCGCCGGGAAGGTCACCTGCTGACATGCCTGCACCAGTCACCTTCGGTCATCTCGGCCAGTTATCCGGATTAAGGCAGCCACGCCGTGCAATTAGCGTGCAATTAGCCAGGGTGCTGAGCGGTCAGCGACGGTACCTGGCGGGCATTCAGACTTGCTGGTCAGGTGGCATCAGCGGCCGTACTGTACAGTTTTCCAAGCTGATAGTGCGAGTGTATGGACCCGGCGTCCACTAACCTGGATTTTGGCCCCTGTGAGGAAGATGGATCAAGGTAGTCCCCGGACCTGCCTAACATGTGCGAATGCAGCGGGTCTGGCGCTGGGGATATCGGGTCTGGCGCTGGGGATATCGGTTCTGGCGCTGGGAATATCGTGCTTAGGATTCGCGGGCGCTACCGGGGGATAGCGGCGATGGCTGGCGTGGTTTGCCTCCTGGTGGCGGGCGCCTGGGCATGGGGGAACACCGAAAGCCGTTCCGCTCCCGAGCTGTCCTGTTCCTGGCCGCTGCGGGTGCGCGGTGAGCCCGCCGCCGGGCAGGCAGGCGCTGTCCGCTGCTACCTCAGGGCACTCGCGCAGCGCGACATGACTGGCCTGTATGCGACGGCCTACAGCGACTACGGTGACGGGTCCGTCCGCCTCACCACCGCCGCCCTCCGTCACTCGGCCGACGCGCGGGCTGGGCTGGCGACGGCCACCTTCACCGCCAGCCCGATCGACACCGGGCTCGCCGAGGTGGCGATCGACTACGCCGATGGCGCCCGCGACGACCTCGCGCTCCAGATCGCGGATCCCCGGTCAGCCAACTCCTGGCGCTTCAACATCGGCAACCTCGTCAGAACAGAGCCTGCTAGGACACCACCGACAGCCGCGACACCCTCGCCCTGACATCACCCGAGCCGATCCGAGCCCTCTAGGTGCCCCCCGATGGCGCCCCATGACGAGGACAAGGGAGGTGTGGAACGCCGGAATGAGCTGATCTTGTGATTATCCTGGGCCTGTGCCTCATGCAAGCTCGGTCAGCGGCAAGGCCAGTCCGCCCGGCAGGCGACGGCCTTCATCTCGCGGCGCGTTGGCACTGGTCATAGAGGGGCTGCGGGGTCGTAGCTGGGTGTGGTCGCTGTCGCTTCTGTGGGTGGCGCTAGGAGCTAGTGGGGCCGGTTACGCCTTTGCCATGACCACCCAGACGTGCAGCGACGAGTGCGCCAGCGGCGTGATCTCGTTCCCCCAATGGAATGGGGAGCCCGGGGTGATCATCGCGGTGGCCGCGCTGGCAGCGGCGGTATAGATACTGCTGGCTATCGCAATGCTGGTCGCCGGGCTCACCCGCTTCGGCAGGAGAGAGCCGCGCGACGGCATCCAGTGGTGTGCGTGGATCGGTGTCTGGGTCGCGGGTGTGGCGCTGATGGTTCTGACCTATGTCGCGGCGTTCAGGTGGCTTGATGGTAACCCGCCCTTCCCCGCGGAGGGGACTACCTTGCCGAGTCCCGGTCCCGCTGTGGGCTGGGGAGAGCTGCCCATCTGCACCGCGTGGCTGGCGCTCGCAGCCGTGATGAACTGGATACTGGCAGGGTCCCCAGGGGTCAGCTACGGCCACTCCAGTCCACCAGGATCGGCAGGTCAGTCATCCGATCAGGCGTAGCTGCTCCGCTTCCCAAACTGACAGTCCGCATAACCCGCTACGTGCCCGCCACGTGCCCGATAGGACGGTCGCCAGCGGTCAGTCGCGGTCGCTCACGGCGTAACCGAAGTGGAGGTGACCTCGGCAGTCGCATGTCAGGCGGCTGCAGCCACCACCTTTGCAAGCAGGTGGTCCTCCTCGCTGTTCGATGATCTTGGCCGAGTCCGCCGAGCCAAGGCCAAGCCCGCTGACGCGAGTCGCTTCGCGAGCCTGGACACGGCGGACTCGGCCAAGGACAGACAGCTACGAGGAGGACGGGAGAGAAGCGGGAATAAGATGAGCGGCGCTGCGCGGGATATACGTGGGACGAGCGCGCCACCGCAGCCGCCTGACGTGCCTGCCGCCCGGATATTCTTCTTCACCGGCGTCAGCCCCCGGCGATGACCGGCCGACGGGGCGGCCTGTTGCGGCAGCGGAACTTCCGCCTGTTCTGGACCGGGGAGAGCCTCAGCGAGGTCGGCAATTCCGTCGCCGTCTTCGCAGTGCCGCTGGTGGCCATCGACACCTTGCACGCCAGCACGTTCATCGTCACGCTGCTGACCGCGATGGTCTGGCTGCCCTGGGTCATTATCGGCGTTCCGGCCGGGGCGTGGGTCGACCGGCTACCGCTCCGGCGCGTCATGCTGGCCAGTGATGCGGTCTCGGTGGTGGTGTACGCGAGCGTCCCGGTCGCGGCCTGGTGCGGGGTGCTGAGCGTGGCGCAGCTCATCGCGGTCGTGCTGGTCGCCGGTGCGGCGTCAGTGTTCTTCAACACTGCCTACCAGGTCCTGCTCCCAGGGGTAGTTGACGAGGGGGACCTTACTGAGGGGAACTCCAAGCTACTGGGCAGCCGCGAGGTCGCCCAGATCGGCGGGCCAGGACTCGGCGGGCTGCTCGCCCAGGCAGGCGGGCCCGTGACCGGGCTGCTGGCCGACGCGGTGAGCTTCGCTGTCTCGTTCTGCTGCCTGACCGCCATGCAGCCACCGCGGGATCGCCGGTCGGATGACCCGGCTGCCGGAGGCGTGCTCGACGGTCTTCGTTTCGCCTGGCACGATCCCTACCTGCGTGCGATGACGGCGTTCTCGTCGCTCGGCAACCTGGCCCTCACCGGTGTCGATGCCCTCCTCGTCGTCTTCCTGGTCCGCACCGTCGGGCTATCCGCGGCAGCCGCCGGGCTCGTCATGGCCAGCCTCGGGATGGGCGGCGTCCTCGGCGCACTTGCCGCCCGGCCCTTGGGACGGCGGTTCGGCACAGCGCGGACGATGATCTTCGCCGTCCCGGGCGGCCTGTGCTTCGCGCTGCTGCTGCCGCTCGCGGACTCCGGACCGCGGCTCGCGTTCGCCTGCGCAGCGCTGGCGTGCGTCGGTTGCGTCGTCGTCATCGGGAACGTGATCGTCGACAGCTTCATGCAGGCCTACGTCTCGCCGGACATATTCGGCCGGGTCATCTCGGCGACCTGGGCCGTCGGGTTCGCGATGATGCCCGTTGGCGCGCTGCTCGCCGGGGCCCTCGCCACCGTGCTGGGAGTCAGGGCTGCGCTATGGATACTCACTGCCCTGATCGCCGCGACCGGTCTCACCTTCCTGCTGACTCCCCTGCGGCAGCTGCGTGACCTGCCGCGACGCCCGGCCGAGGATAGCGCGCCTGGGCGTTCCCGATCGGAAGCGCCCCGCACCGGTGAACGGCCATCCGGAGGGTCAAGATCACCGGCCTGATGCCCCTTGGTGCTGTCTGGGCGCCCACGGCTGGCGGGGCACCGTAGCCGACGCGTCATAACATGTCCAGGTGGAAACAGGCGCAGAGCGGCTGGAAGCAGCGGCAGAGTCGGCTGACCGGCTGCGGCGTGCCTCCTCATTCGGCGCGGCTGCCGGGCAATACGCGCGCCACCGCCCTGCCTACGCCGAAGCGGCAATCCGCTGGTGCCTGGCACCGGTCAGCGGCGCGCAGCCGGTGCGGGTGGCGGACGTGGGCGCGGGGACCGGCATCCTGACCGGCGCGCTGGCCCGCCTCGGCGCCGATGTCGTCGCGGTAGAGCCGGACCAGGCAATGCTCGCCGAGTTGCGCCACGAGCTGCCCGGAGTGAGAGCCGTGGAAGGCAGCGCCGAGGCGCTCCCGCTGCCGGACCAGAGCGTCGACGCGGTGCTGTGCGGGCAGTCGATGCACTGGTTCGACCTGGACCGGGCGCTGCCGGAGATCGCCAGGGTGCTGGCGCCTGGCGGGGTGCTCGCCGGGCTGTGGAACACCGATGACGACCGCGTCGGCTGGGTCGCCGGGCTCACCGCGATCAGCAAGAGCAGTTCAACGCTGTCAGGCTGGCGGGCTGCCCCGGAAGCGGATGCCGAGTGGGGCGTGCTGCGCGCAGGCAGCAGCTGGTTTGCCCCAGTGCAGGAGCACGAGTTCGGCAATGGACAGCTTCGGAGCGCTGACTCGCTGGTCGCCACAATCGCCACCCACTCGCGGATGCTGGTGATGGACGAGGCGGAGCGCGCCAGGACGCTCGCCGCGATCCGCGATTTCCTGCACCGCCAGCCAGAGACCTCGGCTGGCGAGTTCACTCTGCCGCTGGTAACCGTTGCGCTGCGCGCTGCGCGCCGGCCTTAGGAGCCGTCCCCACGCCGCGCACGTGCTGGACTCACACGACGCGCTGCGGCTTGAACAACGTTGATGAGTGAGTCCGGTTGTGCTGCTTTCTAGATAAGTGAGTCCGGTTCTGCTGCGGCCTGGCCGTTGTGGTAGCTGAGCAGGTCGCCGGGCTGGCAGTCGAGTTCCTGGCAGAGGCGCGTCAGGGTGGTGAACCGGATCGCCCGGGCGTGGCCGTTCTTCAGGATGGACAGGTTGACGATGCTGACGCCGACCCGCTCGGACAGCTCGGTCAGGGTCATGTCCCGCTCGGCCAGCAGCGTGTCGAGGTGGATGGCGATGGCGTGGGCATCGGGGACCGTGGGCGGCATTACACCGTCCCCTCGAGGTCGGCGCGCATGTCTGCGCTGATCCGCATGACCCGGGCGAAGATGATCAGGCCCAGGCCGATCCAGGCGACCGGCCATGACACTCCCCAGGACGCGGGCCAGTGGGCCCAGTCGACGTGCCAGGTGACCAGCTGGCCCAGCAGGTTCACCCGGGCGAACCCTTCGGCGAAGGTGGCCACCAGCTCACCGGCCAGCAGCCACCAGCCGAGGATCAGCACCAGCCGGGCAGCCCGGGCGGTGTGGACGCCGTCGCCGGCGGCTGTGCGAGCCAGCCGCATCGCCAGGTAGAGCGTGCCCAGGCGGAGCAGGTCAACGGGCAGCAAGGTGACCGCGAAGGCCAGGGCCTGGCCGTGAGTGGGATGCGCCGTGCAGACGCTTGCGGCGTTCCAGGTGGCGCGCACGCCAGGGGCCAGGCCGGCCTGGCCGAGCCCGCTGCCGGCGTGCCGCAGCAGGGGTGGCGCGGTTTCCAGGCAGGCGGCGGGGGGCGTGCCGGCGGGGCCGCCGAGGACGAACCAGGGATGCTGGCCTAGCAGGGCAAGGATCACCCGGAGCCCAGTGGCGAGGACGGCGAACCAGAACACCCAGGTGACCACGTTGGCGATGAGCTGCAGCCGGTTGCGCGGCTTGACGGCAGGTGCGGACATCGGGAACCCCTCTTATCGACTATCGTTGTTATCGAGGATCGTAAACAACGAAAATCGTTACGTCAAGAGAACGGGGCCGTCCGGGCCTGCCGGCGAACATGCTCGAGAGGATCATCCACAGCGCTACGTGCCCGCCGGGTCGACCACTGGAACGGCAGCGCGTGGACCCAGCGCGGGCGTTCTCGGTAACGGGGGTTGCAGAGGGTGGTGCGGGACGTACCTGGCTGGCGTGACGCGCGACACTGTAGCTGGCGGGTGCGCGGCGCGGGCCGGCCAGAGCGCCCGGCTTCTCTCATCCGCGCCGCACGAGACACGTCGGGGGCGACAGTGATGGCGCGATGAGAGGCCCGCGCGAGAACGAGCGCCAGCGGAGCCCCCGGCCGCTGGTCCGGCGGCGGCTTGCCTCCGGCCGGGGCGCCACGGAACAGCCGAACATGACTAGCGACGGGGAAGCGGCGCTCACTCCGGTGTTCTGGCTGATGATCGCCGCGACCGGGATCGCCTGCGGCCTGTTCGGCGATCTGATGATGGCGATCCTGTTCCGCGTCCAGCACCTCGCCTTCGGCTACCACACCGGGAGCTTCGAAGCCAGCGTCGACCACGCCGCTGCCTCCCGACGCGTCATCTCCCTGCTGGTGGCCGGCGCCTTCGGCGGCGTCGCCTGGTTCCTGCTGCGCCGCTACACCAAGGGCGAGCGCTCGGAGATCGACGACGCGATCTGGAACGGTGACGGCAAGCTGTCGTTCCGCCGCTGCCTGGCCACCTCGGTGATCTCCGAGGTGGTCATCGGGATGGGCGCGTCGATCGGCCGTGAGGCCGCGCCCAAGCTGATGGGCGGCGCGTCGGCGAGCGTCCTGGCGAGCTGGAGCCACCTGTCGCGGCAGCAGCGGCGCCTGCTCGTCGCCTGCGGCGGCGGCGCCGGGCTCGCCGCGGTGTACAACGTGCCCCTCGGCGGAGCCCTGTTCACCGCCGAGGTGCTGTGGGGCGGCATCTCCCTGCCCGTCATCCTGCCGGCGCTGGCATGCTCGGTGATCGCCACGGTCACCGCATGGCTCTATCTCCCGGCCCACGCCACCTACCTCGGCGTCCCCGACTATCCCTTCAGCGCGTCCCTGCTGGTGTGGGCGCTGCTGGCCGGGCCGCTGATCGGGGTGATCTCCGTCGGGTACATCAGGCTCATCGGCTGGTTTTCCTATCACCGGGCGACCGGGCTCAGGGTGCTGGTCGCCCCGCTGCTGGCCTTCGGCGTGCTCGGAGTCATCGGCATCAGGTACCCGCAGCTTTTCGGTAACGGCCAGGACATGGCCCGTGACGCCTTCATCGGCGGCGGGAGCCTGGGGCTGCTGCTGGTCCTCTTCGCGCTCAAGCCGCTGGTCACCGCGCTGTGCCTGGGAAGCGGGGCATCCGGGGGGCTGTTCACCCCGACGCTGAGTACCGGGGCCGTGCTGGGCGGGTTCCTCGGCCTGGCATGGAACATGGCCTGGCCGGGAACGCCGTCCGGGGCCTTCGCGATGGTCGGCGCGGCCGCCATGATCGGCGCCGCCATGCAGGCGCCGCTGGCCGGCCTCACCCTGGTACTCGAGCTCACCCAGAACGGCCTCGGGATCATCGTGCCGATGATGGCCGCCACCATCAGCGCCACCATCGTCGCCTACTACATCGACGGCTACTCGATCTACTCCGCCCGGCTGCCCGCCCGCCTGACCGAAACGAAATGACCCGGCCCGCTGCTCTCCAGCGCGCTGCGTCAGGGCGTGCCGGGCGTCAGGGCCAGCCGGGCGTCAGGGTGCCGGGCGTCAGGGTGCCGGGCGTCAGGGCGTGCCGGGCGGCGTCACGGTCGCGTCGACGGTCAGCCGCCCGGCGTGGCGAAACCGCAAGGTCAGCGGAATCGTCTCGCCGGGCGCTAGCTGGCCTGGGCCGATGAGCGTGATGTCACCGCCGAACGGGCTGAGGGTGAGCCTCGCGTGCGCCGGGATCGCCAGGCCGCGCACGACGTGCCCGGAGCCTGCCGCGCTGCCGTCGTGCCGGATGAGCTCGGCGCGCCGGGCGCCTGGCGCGGTGACCGACAGGAGCTCGTCCGCGCCGCCGAGGTTCACCAGCACCAGGTAGCCGAGGGCGCGCGTGCCGCCGCCCGCGGGCATGGCGACCGAGGCCGAGCTGACCTCAATGCTGATGCGCGAGATGGTGCCTGCCCCGCCGGTGACCACCCAGCCGGATAGCAGGCCCAGCAGCACCACGGCGCAGATGACCGGGGCGAGCGCGGCCCTGACCAGCCGGCCCAGCGCGTCCCTGCCTGACTCCGGGGCCGCCGCGGCCTGCCGGGGTAGCGCGAGCACCGGATCGTGACCGATCATCACGAAAGTCCCGCCTCGGCGCGCCGCGGCGCGCCGCCGGGCCGGAAGCGGCGCAGGCGCAGGCTATTGCCGACGACGATCAGCGAGCTCGCTGACATAGCCACCCCGGCGAACAACGGGTTGAGGTAGCCGAGGGCGGCGAGCGGAATGGCGATCAGGTTGTAGCCGAACGCCCAGGCCAGGTTCGCGCGGATGGCCCGCAGAGTGGCCCGGGCGAGCAGCATCGCTTCGGCCACGTCGCGCGGATCTCCGCTGACCAGGGTGATATCCGCCGCTCCGATGGCGACGTCGGTGCCGGCCCCGGTGGCTATGCCGAGATCGGCCTGGGCGAGCGCGGCGGCGTCATTGATGCCGTCGCCGACGACCGCGACCCGCAGGCCGTCCGCCTGGAGCTGGCGTACCAGCTCGACCTTGCCCTCCGGCCTGACGCCGGCGACGACCTCGGGCCCGGTCAGGCCGAGCTGCGCGGCGACCACCTGCGCGGCGCGGCTGTTGTCACCGGTCACCAGCATGACGCGCGCGCCGAGCGCCCTGATTCTCGCCACCGCGTCGGCGCCGCCAGGCCGGAGCGTGTCGGCGATGGTGAGCATGCCGCGGGCCCGGCCGTCCCAGCCGGCCAGGACGGCAGTGCCGCCGCTATCCTCGGCGCGCCGGGCTGCCTGCCGCAGCTCCCCGGGCACCGCCAGCCCCAGCTCGTCGAACAGCAGCTGGCTGCCGCAGGTGACATGCCGGCCGTCGGCCTCGCCGCTGACGCCCAGGCCGGGCAGGCTCGCGAAGCCGGTCACCGGCGGCAGCGGCGCTTGCCGGGCCGCTTCCCTGGCGATCGCCTGGCCGACAGGATGCTCCGAGGAATCCTCTACGGCCCCGGCGAGCAGCAGCACCTCCTGCCGCTCAGCGCCCGCCGCGGCGGTGACCTGCTGCACGGTCATGGCGCCGGTGGTCATGGTGCCTGTCTTGTCCAGCACGACGACGTCGATCCGGCGGGCCGACTCCAGCGCCTGAGCGTTCCTGACCAGGATCCCCAGCTCGGCGCCGCGCCCTGTCCCGGCCAGCAGGGCGGTGGTCGTGGCCAGGCCAAGCGCGCACGGGCAGGCAACGACGAGAACGGCGAACGCAGCACCCCAGGCATCCTGCGACGGGAGGCCCGCGCCCAGCCAGAAGCCCAGCGTCACCACCGAAAGGCTGATCACGCACGGCACGAAGATCGAGGCCAGCCGGTCGGCGAGGCGCTGCGCGGCTGCCTTGCCCGTCTGCGCCCTGGTCACCAGGCTGACGATCTGGGCAAGCGTCGTCTGCGATCCGACCCGGCTCGCCCGCACGACAAGCCGCCCGCTGCTGTTGATCGTCGCCCCGGTAACCTCATCGCCTGGCCCGACCTCGGCGGGAACAGACTCGCCGGTGAGCAGTGACGCATTCACGGCGCAGCGGCCCTCGACCACCACCCCGTCGGTCGCGATCTTCTCGCCGGGCCTGACGACGAAGCAGTCGCCAGGCACCAGCGTGCCCGCGCTCACCCGCTGCTCGACGCCATCCCGCAGCACCGCCACGGTCTTGGCCCCGAGCTGGGCCAGCGCGGCTAGCGCGGACCCGGCCCGGTCCTTCGCCCGTGCCTCCAGGTAGCGCCCGGTCAGCACCGCCAGGGTGACGCCAGCGGCCACGTCGAGATAAAGAGTGTGCTGGCCGACGGGGCCGAACGCGAGCGCGAACGGCATCCGCATGCCCGCCATCCCGGCCCCGCCGAACAGCAGGGCGTAGAGCGACCAGATGAATGACGCGGCAATACCAAGGCTGACCAATGTGTCCATGGTGGCCGTCGCCTCCCGCAGGCTGGCCCAGGCGCCGCGATGCAGCGGCCACGCGCCCCAGCCGACTACCGGGCAGGCCAGCAGCAGGCTCCACCACTGCCATCCGCTGAACTGCGCGGACGGGATCATCGCCAGCAGTACCACGGGCAGCGCCAGCGGACCGCAGACCGCCAGGCGCCAGCGCAGCGCGCGGGCGCGTTCCGGCAGTTCGGGACGGTCGCCTCCGGCCGGAACGGGAACTGCGGCGGTGTATCCGGCCGCCTCGACAGCGGTGATCAGCTCGGCGAGGTCCCTGCCTCCGGCCGAGCTCACGTAAGCACGCTCAGTGGCGTAATTGACCGAGGCGGCGACACCGTCCAGCAGGTTCAGCCGTTTCTCGATCCTGGCGGCGCACGCGGCGCAGCTCATCCCGCCGATGGCGAGTTCCAGCGGGGCGTCCGGGCCGGCCGTGACGGCCATCAGCG
>Ga0302325_10012152_pt1 | contig 18509 bp, 19 predicted proteins | sample Palsa_T0_2_FD_201948 | JGI IMG/M metagenome (GOLD analysis project Ga0302325, IMG submission 201948) | Peat permafrost microbial communities from Stordalen Mire near Abisko, Sweden - Palsa_T0_2 | ecosystem: Environmental > Terrestrial > Soil > Palsa > Peat permafrost | place: Sweden: Abisko...
GTTCGGGGCGCGTCATATCAAGGGCGTGGCTGTCAGCCGCTGGGTCGCGGCGGTCTGTTTCGTGATTGCGGGCGCGTTGGTGGTGGCGTTTGGTCACTGGTGGGGGCTGGTGTTCTTCGTGGCAGCCGTGCTCAACGGCTCGCTCGCCTACCTGGTCCCGCGCTGGAACCCGCCCCGAAATTCCCCGCAAAACGCCAAGCGCTCGGCGTAGTCTCGATATGGCCCGGGTGGCTCCATCGCCGGGCAGGGGTATCTTCTTGGCGTTTGGGGCGCGTCATATCAAGGGCGTGGCTGTCAGCCGCTGGGTCGCGGCGGTCTGTTTCGTGATTGCGGGCGCGTTGGTGGTGGCGTTCGGTCATTGGTGGGGGCTGGTGTTCTTCGTGGCGGCCGCGCTGAACGGCTCGCTCGCCTACCTGGTCCCGCGCTGGAACCTGCTGCGGGATGCCCCCAAGAATGTCGAGCGCGTGCGTGAGCTGCAACGATCCCGGGCTCTGGTGGTGGACGACGCGGCCGCCCGGCTGCGCCGTATCGAGCAGGATCTGCACGACGGAGCGCAGGCCCAGATGGTCGGCGTCGTCATGAAGCTCGGGCTCGCTCGAGACCATCTCAGCACCCCGGCCGCCAGGCTGCAGGGCGCCGACCTCGACCGGGCTCTGGAGTTGGTCGATGCCGCCCACCGCGGAGCGATGGAGGCGATCACCGAACTGCGTGACCTGGCCCGGGGGATCCATCCCCCGGCCCTCGCCGAAGGCCTCGGGGCCGCCCTCGAGGGCCTCGTGGCACGCTGCGACCTGCCGGTCGAACTGGTCGTCGACCTGCCCGAGCGCCCGTCCCCTGCCATCGAGACGATCGCTTACTTCTGTGCCGCGGAGCTGCTCACGAACGCGGCGAAGCACAGCGGCGCCCAGCACGCCAAGTTAGAAGTGCTCCACCAGCCCGGCCTCCTGACGATGCGAGTCAGCGACGACGGCACAGGCGGCGCCCGGCTCGAGCCCGGCGGGGGTCTGGCCGGCCTCGCCGAGCGGGTCAAGACCGTTGATGGCAGGCTGCGGGTCGAAAGTCCGGCCGGTGGCCCCACAGTCGCCACCGTCGAGCTGCCTTCTCACGTCTGAGCCGGCGGGGGACCTTCGAATGCGGATCGTGATCGCCGAAGACTCAGCCGTCATCCGGGCGGGGCTGGTCGAGATCCTGGCCGACCGGGGACACGAGACGGTGGCCGCCGTGGGCGACGCCGATGCTCTACGAGCGGCCGTGGACGAACACGAGCCGGATGCTGCCATCGTGGACGTGCGAATGCCGCCCGACTACACCGACGAGGGTATCCGGGCGGCAATCGTCATCCGCCGCGACCACCCCGGCACAGGAGTGCTGGTCTTCTCCCAATACATCGAGACCCGCCACGCCGCCGAGCTCCTTAGCGCGGCATCCAGCCGCGGTGCCGCCGGCATCGGATACCTGCTCAAGGACCGCGTCGGCGATGTCGGCGAATTCGTCGACGCGCTGACCCGAGTGGCAGCCGGCGGCACCGCCCTCGACCCCGAAGTCGTCACGCAAGTCCTAAGGGCCACCCGGCGCACCGATGACCTCGACACGCTCACCCCCAGAGAGCACGACGTCCTCTCCCTGATGGCCGAAGGCAGAACCAACGGCGCCATCGCCGGCACCCTCGTGATCTCAGAGCGGGCGGTCGAAAAGAACGTCGCCAACATCTTTACCAAGCTCGGCTTGGCACCCTCACACGCTGACCACCGACGGGTGCTCGCCGTCCTCCGCTATCTGGAGTCCTGACCCCAGGGAGCGCTCCAACCGGGTCGCACTTGAGGTGCGCGATGAGTTTCGGAATGAGCTCCGGTTTTGCGAACGCGCCAGCGAGGTGCGCTGTCGTCCGTTGGGTCGGCGGGGAAGCATGCCTGTAGTGAGATGGGAAGCGGACCTGATCCCGCTTGGAGGGTGCGGTCTCGCAACTCGCCAAAAGCAGGTGCGTTTGGCGCAGCTGCAACACGCCCGCAATGGACGAGCTGCAGTCGTCGGCGCACGCGCTGCGCTCACTCCTGCTTCTCGCGAGAGCAGCACTCTGCCCCGACGTGGGTGGCGTGGCTGCTCTGCGCGACCAGCAACGCTGAGATCGCGTGAGAGCGGCGGAGTGTGGCTCGGGCGGCACGCCTCCCGGCCCCCGCTTCCGGTCTGATGACGGCGTCTCGCTAGAGCCATACGCTGATGGCCCCAACTGACGCTCGACCGCCATGCACGCGCTCAGGACCGCCATCACCATCGCCTGGATCATCTTCTTGGTCTACTGGTTGGCATCCGCCTTCGACGTGAAGGAGGGCCGAGCGAGCGGGCGTCGGTTCCCCATGACTGGCCTGACCGCCCTGTCGGTCTTCCTGCTCCTCCGCGTCTTCCGCGGCGGGAGCCTAGCCGTGCACAGCCCGGTCCTTGAAACGATCGGCGCCGTCGTGTTCGCGTCTGGGATCGCGCTGGCGGTCTGGGCTCGCGTCCAGCTCGGGCGCAACTGGGGCTTGCCCATGACCCAGAAGGACGAGCCGGAGCTCGTTACCGCCGGCCCCTACCGATTCGTCCGCCACCCCATCTACTCCGGACTCCTAGCCGGGCTTCTCGGAACCACACTCGCGAACAATCTGATCGGCCTGATCATCGTCGCGATCCTGGGTGCGTACTTCTACTACTCCGCATCCGTGGAGGAGAAGAACCTCACGGCAACATTCCCCACGGCCTATCCCGCATACCGCGCTCGCACGAAGATGCTCATCCCCTTAGTCCTCTAGCCAGGGGACACTTGCTTTTTGCAACGCGAATACCGACAGCGCGGCCCGCTACCAATTCGCCCAACACCGGTAGCGCCCGAGTACCGGTCCCGAGCGCTTACTGCGCCGTGCGCTAGCGGTTGGGGGCCGATACCCGAGGTAAGAGGGCTGAGCCTAAGGTTGGGGCGGCGATTTCAAATCCGACCGCCCGATCACGGGAAGGAGGCCGGTCCGCGAGTCCGCGGCCTCAGCGAGCCGCTGCCATCGCCTGCGACTGCTCAGCTGAAGGTTGCTCCGGCGCGGTCAGCCGGCAGAATGCCTCGACGACGTTTGTGTCAAATTGGGTCCCGGCGAGGCGTTTGAGCTCTGCGCGCGCGGCATCGGAGCCGATCGGCCCGCGGTAGGGCCGCTCGGATGTCATCGCGTCGAAGGCGTCGCATACGGCGATGATGCGCGAGCCGAGCGGGATGTCGCCTCCGGAGAGCGTGTCGGGGTATCCGCCGCCGTCGACGCGCTCGTGGCTCGAGCGAATCAGTGGAGCGCTGCCGGCAAGGGCGGGGGCGGCAAGCGCGATGCGCTCTCCGATCATCGGGTGGCGGCGCATGAACTCCCACTCCTGCTCGTCGAGCGGGCCGGGCTTGTTGAGGATCGCGGCCGGGATGGCGGCTTTGCCGATGTCGTGCAGCCTGGCGGCGAGCCGGATCCGCGCGATCTCGTGCTCGGGTAACCCGAACGCCTCGGCGAGCTCGCCCGCGAGCCGTGCGACACGCTCGACGTGGTCGTCCTGCAGGAGGTTTTGTTCCGTGATGACCTGCAGCAGCGCGTCAGTGACCTGCCGGCTCGGGGAGGAGCGGCCGGCCTTGCTTGCGTACATGCGGTCGTCCGCGAGCTTGAGGGCCGCGGTCTCGGTGCCAGCTTCCGACGGCATCCATGCAGCTCCTTGCGTGCAACCGACGTGCCAGCCCTCACCGGTCTCCTGCAACGCTGCGACCGCGTCGACGAGGAGTCCCTCGGCCATTTCGGGGGGCGTCTGGGTCAGCATCCAAAATTCATCGCCGCCCATGCGGTAGGCCGTACCGGAATATCTGGCCGCGACCTCTGCGAGGCGCGTGCCGAGACGCTGAAGGAGAGCGTCTCCCGCGGCGTGGCCGAACGAGTCGTTGTACTGCTTGAAGCCGTCGAGATCGAACATCACCAGCAGGAACTCGCGGCCTCCGGGTGGCTGCGCTGTGGCGCTGAGCAGAGCAGTTGACAGCGCCCGGCGGTTGCCAAGTCCCGTGAGCGGGTCGGTGGACGCCTCGGCGCCCTTCGCGAGCAGCAGGCCTTCGAGCGCTTGCCCAGCCGCAACCGAGCGCAGGTAGAAGAACGCGAACGCGCTGAGCAGCAGCAGCATCGCGACGGCAGCGCCAACGACCGCCTCCACCCGCGCGCGCCCTGCCCGGGTGGCGTCTGTCCGTCCGATTTTGGCCAGTACGCCCGTCAGCGCTGTCGCGCGATCGTAGAGGTGCAGCTGAAGCGCCGCGATGACCTCGGGGTCGCGCGCTGCCGCCGCCACTCCCCGCTTGAAAACCGCCAGCACGCTCGTCTCAATCGGTTCGAGCGCAGCCAGGTCCGCCCGGCCGGCGGCGAGCAGGCCCCGCGGCACTCCGGCCTGGGCGCGAGCGGTGAGACCACCCAAGATCGACTCCTCATCACGTCGACTCGCCACTTCGACCGCCGCCGCGGCGCCCGGAGCTGTGATGTCGGGGTCCAATGGAGCGGACCGAAGGGCAGACACCGAGAGCGTCTGGGCGCTCGCGTCGAGCTCGGCCACGCGGCTCGAGCTCGACTGTTGCACGAGTACGGAGACGCACACGATCGCGACGATCGTCAGCATCAGCGCAACCGACGGGGCCAGAAGCTTGGAGCGGATTATGTACCCACCATCACATGTTCATCGGCCTCCGACGCCACGGACTGAAGAGACGGCGCACTCGGGACGGAACGCGCCAAGCGATCATCCCTCGGGCCGAGCGCTGGCGGCTTCAGGAGATCGCGTCGACGAACGCTGTGATCTCGTCCAGCGTCGCCGGGTCGCCCTCGAGGTGCGGGACGTGCGCAACGCCGTCAAGCCAGCGCAGGCGAGCCCCCGGGATCAGCGCGGCTGCCTGCTCGTCGACCGCCCGGATCTCGTCTGCATCGAGGCGACCGACCAGGCACGAGCGTCGGCACCGTGATCTCCCGCAGGCGGTTCCACGCCGGGGACATCTCCGCCTGGTCACCAGGATCTTCGGCGCGGTGTGCCCGCCCGCTCATGTCGAGAAACAGCTCGCGCGCGGAGCCGCCGACGCGTCCCTCTTCGGCGCTCGGGCCGTCCAGCCAGAGCCACGCCTCCAGGCGCTCCACCTCGTCGTCGTCGCCGGCGGCGTCAGCTGCCTCGATCAGCCCGTCCAGCTCGGCCGTCGGTCCCTCCGTGACCTCGGGGTAGGGTGCGCCGCGCACCGCAGCGCCTATCAGCGCGAGCCCGGCCACGCGGGCCGGGCACGCCAGCGCGAGATCCACGGCGACCTCGCCACCAATCGAGCACCCGACCACCACGGCCCGCTCGACACCGGCGGCGTCGAGGACGGCCACCGCGTCACTGACGGGCGACCAGCCGCTCTCGCGCTCGTAGGAGGTCTCCCCGAAGCCGCGCATGTCAAAGGCGACGCAGCGGTGACGCGGGCTGAGGCGCTCCACAACGCGGTGCCAGCTGCGTCGATCGTTGACGCCGGCATGCAGCAGCAACACGTCCGAGCCACTCGCGGCCCCCGTGACCTCGAACGCCAAACGGGCACGACCCGAGGTGACGAACATTCAACGGACGCTAGTCGATCTCGCCGGCCCGCTGACAAACGAACCGGCACGCGCTCACCGCGGGAACGGCGACGCCGCCACTGGCGAGCGCGAGCGGCGACGGTCCCGCCGGCGCACGGCCCCTGCCGGACGTTCGATCGATCGGCGCCCGTCGCTCGACCATTCGGCCGCCGAGGTGTGGAGTGTCGGCGGCGCTGATCCCCGCGACCTACGCTTTGGCTATGCGACGAGAGATGCCAGCTCTGTGCGCGTGCGTCTGTGTCGTGGTTCTCAGCGCGAGCGTGCTGCCTGCGCCGGGCTCGGTCACGCGTACGCCGCTGCCCGGCGTGCGCTCCGTACCCGTGGGTGTCGGCGGCCGCCCCGTGGACACGTCCAATCCGACCCGTGTCGTCGGGCGTGGGACCGCGGCCAGCTGCACCTCTGACGCGGTGGTCGCCGCGGTGCGAGCCGGCGGGATCATTCGCTTCTCGTGCGGGCGCAGGCCGGTCACGATCCGTATGAGCGCAACCGCCAAGGTCATGAACACGAGCCCGCGGGTCGTGCTTGACGGAGGTGGACTGGTGACGCTCAGCGGCGAGGGTCACCGCCGGATCCTCTACATGGACACCTGCGATCCGGCGCAGGTGTGGACCACATCGCACTGTCAGGACCAGGCCTCCCCTGAGCTTGTGGTCCAGAACCTGAGGTTCGCGGACGGCAACTCGACCGGCGAGACCTTCGACGGCGGCGGTGGTGGCGCGATCTTCGACCGGGGCGGCCGACTGCGCATCGTCAACGCGGTGTTCTCCGCCAACCGCTGCGAAGCTGACGGGGCGGACATCGGAGGCGGAGCCGTCCGAGCGCTGTCGCAGTACGACAACCTTCCCGTGTACGTCGTCGACAGCCGCTTCACCGACAATGCGTGCAGCAACGGCGGCGCGCTGAGCAGCATCGGCGTCTCCTGGACCGTGTTGAACAGCCGCTTCACTGGCAACCGGGCGATCGGTACGGGCGCCAACCCGGCGCAGCCGGGCACGCCCGGCGGCGGCAGTGGCGGCGCGATCTACAACGACGGCGACGCGATGAACCTCTCGATTGGTGGCAGCGTGTTCGCGAACAACGATGCCCACGAGGGCGGCGGGGCGATCTTCTACGTCAGCGACGACCGCACCGGCACAATGGCGATCGCCCACAGCACGCTCGACCACAACCGCAACGCCGGCTTCCAGACCGCCGGCCTCCCGGGGATCTTCTTCCTCGGCGCGCGCGCACCGACCATCACCGCCTCCGTCCTGCGATAGGCAGCCGTCGTCGTCGGGGACGGCAACCACCTGTCAGACCACGATCGCCCGAACGTTCGTCTCCTGGCCGCCGTCGTCGTCCAACCCGATCCGCGCGAGGCCAGGAGCGCCGCGGACGCGGCCGAGGCCCGAGCCGGCAGGGTGTGACGGTAAAGACTAGCCCCGGTTCGCAAGCTCCAGCGCGGCCGCGACGGAGGCCAGGCACTTGATGTGGCCATCCGCGGAGGTCAGGCCGAGGCCCATCGTGACCACCGAGACGTGGGTGCCACCCGCCTCGCGCCACGCATCGATCACGGCGGGGAGGTCGTCGACGTCGCCGTCCGGGGGACGGACCACGTAGTCCGCGCCGAAAGCCTCGATCGATCGGCCGTGCTCCAGCACGCGTTCGCGAAGCCGTTGCCAGCTGTCAACGGTCTGGTCGATGGCGCCACCGACGAAGATGAAGCCGTCAGCCAGACGGGCGGCCCGATCGAACGCGGCTTCGGAGGATCCGCCGAGCCAGATCGGTATCGACCGGGCCGGCTTCGGCACCAGCGAGGCTCGGTCGACGCGGTCGAAGCGCCCCGAGAAGTCGACGACGGGTTCTGTGAACAGCCGGCGGAGCAGTTCGATCTGCTCCTCCTCGCGGGCGCCGCGGGTACCGAAGTCCTGTCCAAGGGCCTCGTACTCGACGTGGTTCCAGCCGATCCCGACGCCGAGGCGCAGGCGACCGCCGGAGAGAAGATCAACGTCGGCGGCCTGGCGCGCGACGAGTGCTGTCTGGCGTTGCAGAAGGACCAGGACCCCGGTGGCGAACCGGATGCGTTCAGTGATCCCGGCCAGATAGGCAAACATCACGAACGGATCATGGAACGGGTCGTGCTCGGTATACGGGCCGGTCAGCTGACGCGGTCGATCGGCGTGTACGGCACCGAGCACATGGTCGTAGGCGAGCAGGTGATCAAAGCCCAGTTCCTCAACCGCCCTCCCGATCTGCGCAACGGCAGTCGGATCTCCGCGAAGCTCGGTCTGGGGGTAAACAACGCCAATCTGCATCGAATTCAGCCTTCCTGGAGATGGGACTCAGCGGGCAGCCGCGCCGCAGCTCTGCCGCAACCTCGACGGACGCATGCCAGGGAGGCGATCGCGACCGATCAGACGACTGGCACTGCATTCGTGCCCGCTCGCACGCCTCCGCGTTCGCGCGCGTCGGCCGTGGGCGATTTGCCAGAGCGGTAGTCTACGTGCGGAGCAAGGCCCGTCCGGCAGGCCTTGGTCGCAGGTCCGCTTCGCATGCTGCTCCGGCGGGTCGTGGCCGGCACCGTCATGCGGAGCTGCCGCCGCTGGGGTCGTGCGAGCGGCCATCGGACTTGTGCACGAGGCGAGGAGAGATGATGCGCAGAGCGATCGGATTGGGGACCGCAGTGTTCGCGGCGTTGACGCTGTGCAGCGGCAACGCGCTGGCGAGCACGACGTTCCAGCCGCGCGTCGGCGGGGCGCTTGGACTGTTCCCCTCGTACGCGGACACCGACGTCGCGACCGGCGCCGAGACGGCGGTCGACTACCACGATGGCGTGGTCATGGCCGCGAACGTCACAGTCCACACGATCTTCTGGGCGCCGTCCGGCTACGCCTTCACCCCCGGCTACGAGGCGCTCGTGAAGCAGTTCCTGACCGACGCGGCCGCCGCGAGCGGCACGACGAGCAACGTCTTCTCGGTCCTGCGCGAGTACGGTCAGCAGACCGGTAGCGCCACCGCCGTACCTGGAAGCTACTCGATCGCCTACGCCGCGACGAGCGACTCAATCGATGACGGCGACGCCTATCCGTCGTCGGGCGGCTGTGCGTCACCCAACGGCGTGCCGACCTGCCTGACAGACGGCCAGGTCCAGGCCGAGATCGACGCCGTCGCGCCGACTGGCGAGCGCGGCCTGGGCAACATCTGGTTCATGGTGCTGCCGGCCGACGTCGATGAATGCATCACCGTCGGCGTCTGCGGCACGAACAGCTTCGCTGGCTACCACGAGGAAATGGATCGAGCCGGCGGCCTGACGATCTACGGCGTGATCATCGACCCGATCATCGAGGGCATATCTGGGCAGGGCGGCGATCCCGAGGGCAATCCCGACGCCGAGGCGACGATCGACACCATCGCCCACGAGACCGTGGAGTCGATCACCGATCCCGAGGGCACCGGTTGGATGGACCCCGACGGCTTCGAGGTGGCCGACAAGTGCGAGACGGGCCCGCAGATCGGAAACCCGCTCGGCTACGCCGCGAACGGCTCGCCCTACGACCAGCTCATCGGCGGCCACGAGTACCTGATCCAGGAGATGTGGTCCAACGACGACGGTGGTTGCGTGCAGCGAACGACCCAGACCGCATCGCCGCTGCCGCTCCCACAGATCAACCTGACGCAGTTCAGCAGCGCGGTGAGCGGCAACATCGGCTCCAACGCGGCCGGCGTGCGGGTGACTGTCGCCGTGTATCGCAAGCGTCGGGGCTCGGCCGCGACCACGCCGGCGAACCTGGGCGCGACGACGTCGCAGAGCTTGCTCGCCACCAAGGTGGTCGGGGCTTCCACGACCACCGACGCGAACGGAGCCTGGTCGCTGTCGCTGGCTCCCTTCGCCGTTGGCGACGACCGCGACCTGATCACGGTCACCTACGCGGGCGCGACGCTGCTGCCGGACTTCATCACGACCGGCAACCAGGGCAATCCGTTCGCGGAAGGGGGGTGGACCGGCTGGTCCGACCTCGACAACAGCGGCGACGTGAGCAACCGCGACGGCGGGTTCGTGACGGTCGGTCCATGCTTCCAGACGGGCGTGATCACGGTCGATGTCGGCGGCACCGGCTACTCGGCGAATGACACCTGCAACACGCAGACCGACACGGCGACGATCGCAACCGGGTCGATCTCCGCGGGCGAGGCGGTCACCATGAGCTCGGTTGACAACCGCGCGTTCACGCAGCCGCAGCCGGTTGGGCCGTCGCTCGACCCGCAGGGCAACGAGACGGGCGCGCTCGTCTCACTCACCGTCGCGCTCGGGGAGCCCGGCGCGCAGTCGACGTTCAGCAGTCCGCTTGCGGACGTCCTGCCGCTGCTGAGGCTGACCGGCTCCGCCACGTGCACGGCCGACCTGCAGTTCGCGGCTGCAGCTTGCTCGGGGCTGGTGCCCGGGGCCAAATACAGCGTGACCCGCTCACGGGGCTCCGACAGGCTCTCCGCCCGTGCCGACTCCGCAGGCACGATTGTGGTCGGACCGTTCGACGGCGCGCCGCCGCTGACCGGCGGCGACGTGCTGACGCTGAGCAACGGACGAAGGGTGCTGACCACACTGCACCTGGCCCACCTCCGAGCTGTGATCGACGGGGAGCAGACGCTGCTCGGCGCCGGCAGCCGCTGCCAGCCCGGCCTCTACTACGGAGCGCCTCCGACGACGCCGTCCCCCGCCAGTTCGGTCGCCGGTCTGACGGGCCAGAACGGCGCCACGCTGACCGGCCGGATCTGCCCGCCGAGCGGGTCGGCGGAGGGCTTCTCGGAGGCGGCGATCGTGCAGACCGACGACCGCAGCGGCGGTCTCACCGAGACGGAGCTCCCCGACATATCCACCACCTCCCCGATCGACGGCGAGACCCTCTACGGGCGGTTCACCGCGCAGGCGCAGGCGACCTTCCTCGGGCCCCACGGCGGGGTCATCCCGAGCGGATACCCCATTTCGCTGACGATCATAAGGGCGAACGCCGCCAAGCCGTCGATCACGCTCAACGACGTCAACACCGCGTCGGGAACGCCGGTGAAGCCCCTGAAGCCGGGGGCCTATGACGCGGTCTGGACCTGGGGCGATTTCAACGGCGACTCGCGCACGATCGTCACGAGCTTCGTAGAGGAGCCGGCGAACGGATCCAAGAACTCTGGGAGCTCTGCGCCCAAGCGGACGGCCAACTGCCCACTCGCCAGGAACACGATCGCCTGCGACGTGCGCTACGAAAGGCTTCACCGGACCGAAACCGTTCAAGGACTCCTCCGCGGCCCGCGCCAGTCCCCCCCGAGCAGCGACGTGAGCTTCACGATCAACCTCGGCCTGGCGTTCCGCGAGTTGCGGGGCTTCGACACCACCGGCACGGCGCTCGCCCTTGGGCGAGAGCGGTAGCGCAACCCCTTCGAGGGCAGGCATCGCGGTCTTCGCGTACCTGGCGCTCGATGCTGAGCGCCTCGACCGCCCTAAACCCGGAATCACTCGGAACCGGCCTGGCGACGAATCGCCAGGCCGGTTCACGAGCTAGAAGCTGACGGTGCCGCTCCCGTACACAGTCCCCATCTCGGCGACGGTAGGAGCGCTGTTGCTCATGTTGCACTGCCCCTTCTTGGAGCCACTCTTGTAGGTCGAGCCAATGAAATAAAACGATTCCGTGATCTGCAACGTCCCGTGAATACCGGCGTAGAGCCCGGTGCCACCGAGGACCGGCGCCGCCGCCGTCTCGGCGACATTGGCCGAACACGTTGCGTTGTTGACGGGCGGGTTGGCGCTATTGACCTTCGCAGCGATGGCCGTGAGGTCGATCTTGATCGTGCCCTTCGTAAGGGTGGCGATCCCAAACTTCTTGCCCCCGCTGCTCATCGTGGGCGAACTAGACCCGTAGTCGCCGACCGCACCAGTAAAAATGATCTTCCCCTTGCCTTGGGCCTGCCCAGGCTGAACCATTATCTGGACCGCGCCGCCTGCCGGTGTCTTCGAAGAGGCCGCCCCCAGCGCAACCGACGCACCCGCGACGATGCAGACGAGCACCCCAGCGACCCCAATCGTTGTCTTATGTAGACGCATCACAACCTCCTCTATGAGTCTGGACGCAGACCGCACACCGGATCGACTGACCCCAGCGGGACGCGCGGCTCCCCAGCGGGGATGACGCGAGCATAAGGCCAGTCCGATCACGAAAGCGTTCCGGCACCGAGGGTCGATCCGCAGCAAACCCTTAACGGCTAACAACCTCGCCAGCGTGGAGTGTGGAAATGTAGTTTGCGGCGTGTTTCGAGCGTCTCAAAACGACTCGCGCCGCTTGCGCACCGGACGAGTTACGAGCGTCCGAGACGCGTGTCGCGCCGCTCTCGCCATCGCCCAACAGCGGGCGCACGCGAGGGTCCCGTCGGCGTGTGACACGCAGGCGGGGCGCGCGTAGCATCTGTGAATGAGGATCGCCGCTCGAATCAACAGGGATCGTGTTGTGGTGAGCCGAGGTGGCGTCGGCGCGGTGATCGGGGTTGTTGTTCTGACGTTCGCCGTCACAGCTGGGCACGCGTCACCGATCCGTGCCACCCGGGCGCGCGCTGCGGCGTGCGACGTGCCCAGCCTGACCGGTCTCACGCTGCGAACCGCGCGAGCCCGCGCAATCCGCGCCGGGTGCACGCTGCGACTGGTGGACGTCCAGCCCCCCGGGGCGCGTGCGCGCCAACGGGTTGTTCAACAGGTCCCGACTTCCGGGGTCAGCGCGCGGCCGATTCGAGTGTGGCTGGCGCCGCGCTGCCCAAAGCCTGGTCCGACGTCCCTGCCGGCCCGTGAGCCGCTCCTCACGGTGGGCCCGACGGAGCTGATCAGCGGCTTCTATGTCGTCGGAGGCCCAGTATTTCCACCCTGGATCTGCCCGCGGGTACCGGAACCGGAGGCCGACACGATCACGGTCATCGAGCCGACGACGGGGATGACCGTGGGGAGCGCGACGGTGGGCGAAGGCCAGTTGGCAGTCATCCCACTCGCGCCCGGCACCTACGAGGTCCAAGCAGCACCCGCGACTCCCGTGAGCAACCTGGGGCCGCCGACCACCGACAAGACCGTCACGATCCCTGCCGGGATGAGCGTCCGCGAGGACTTCATCGCCGCGGTTCCCTGACGCGGACATCGCGGACGCCAGCTGCCATGATCCGACCCGACCGAGGCCACGGCCGGCGGGTCCTCTGCTTGCACCCGTCGCCGGAGCATGGATCGGCCGCGACCACCGGTGTCGCGAGCGACACCGAATCAATGAGACAAGGAGTGCAGACCGCCCATGACGGTGCTCGACAGTTTCCGCCTCGACGGCAGGGTCGCCGTCGTCACGGGCGGCAACCGCGGGCTTGGCGAGGTGTTCGCTCGCGCGCTGCGCGACGCCGGTGCGCGGGTGGCGATCGCGGCACGCGATCAGGAGCGCTCCGAAAGCGTGGCGCGTGAACTGGGCGCGACCGCGGTCACCACCGACGTCACCGATCCGGCCAGCGTGGCGGCGATGCTCGCCGCGGTGACCGCCGAGCTCGGGCCGGTTGACGTGCTGGTCAACAACGCGGGCGTCTGCTTCCACGGTGCGGCGCTCGAGGTGCCCGAGGAGGAGTGGCGCGCGGTGTGGGACGTCAACGTCGATGGGCTGTGGCACTGCAGCCGGGCGGTCGGGGCGCAGATGGTGGAGCGCGGCGCCGGCGTCATCGTCAACATCGGCTCGCTCTCGGCGATGATCGTGAACCGGCCGCAGATGCAGCCGGCCTACAACGCATCCAAGGCGGCGGTCCACCACCTCACGCGTTCGCTGGCGGCCGAGTGGGCGCCGTTCGGCGTCCGCGTCAACGCGCTCGCGCCCGGCTACGTCAAGACGGAGATGGCGCCCGTCGATGAGCCGCAGTTCCGCCGCCACTGGATCGAGGACACGCCGATGCGCCGCTACGCGCTGCCGGAGGAGCTCGGGCCCTCGCTCGTGTATCTCGCGAGCGACGCGTCGAGCTTCATGACCGGGTCGGTGCTCGTCGTCGACGGCGGCTACTCGGTCTACTGAGCCTGCGCGTCCCTGCTCCCTGCGGAATACGGCGACGCACCGGTCACGGCTGCGACCTGCCGCCCTGGAAGTAGGTGCCGGTGCAGGGGTCGATGTAGGTGCCGGCGCTGAAGCGGTTGCCGTGCTGTGGGAAGTACCACTCGACCGCGTCGTAGGCGCGCCGCCCGTGGCAGGTCCCAAGGTGGAAGGCGACGATCCGTGCGGACTCCTCCGTTCCGCTCGCCACGCTCTGGGTGGGGCCGACGTAGTCGGATGTCCCCGTGCCGATCGCCTTCGCGCCGCCCCACGTCGCCCAGTGGATATCGCTCACCAGCCCGGTCGGATCTCCGCCGTTGAACACCGTGCTCGGCCGGGCGTGACCGTAGCCGCGCTGGTTCGGCGCCCACGGGCCTGCGAGGATCGGCGTCGCCTCCGCGAGTGCGCTCGCGGTGAAGATCGCCGCCAGCGCCGCCGCAGCGCAGGCGATCAGGGTGCGGCGCGATGGGCGGCTGCTCATCTGCCGGACCCTAGCGCACAGCGAGCGGGCTGCGGCACAGAACCTCGGTAGCACGCGACGCGGCCACGCACAGCCGGCCGGCTGGCTCAGCGCGGCTCGAGGATCACGAGCGGAATCTCGCGGTCGGTGCGCTGCTGGTAGGTCTCATACCCCGCGTAGATCGCGACCGCCTTCGGCCACAACCGCGCCCGCTCGTCCGCATCGGCGACGCGGGCTCGCACGGCCACGTGCTGGGATCCGATCTGTACGGTCGTCTCGGGGCGTGCGCGCAGGTTGTGAAACCACGCCGGATGCCGCGGGTGGCCGCCCTTTGACGCAATGAGCACGATGTTCTCACCGTCGCGGAGACACACGAGCGGTGTCGTTCGCTTGACGGCGCTGCGGGCGCCGACGTGGTCGAGCAGCAGCATCGGCGGACCGTCGCGGAAGCGATGGCCGACGCGACCGCCGCTCGCGCGGTAGAGCAGCGTGTGCAGGCGCGTCAGCTGCCGGACGGCAAGCCAGAGGCGGTCGTTGCTCTCGCGCTCCACAGCCCCCACGATAGCCGGACCCCGTCGTGCCGCGCGACCGGCGGCGGGCCGCTCGAGCGCAACGTTCAGCCGGCACTCGGGTCCGCCACGCGCGCGACGAAGAGGATCGCGCCACTACCGTCGTCGCGCAGCAGCAGCAGGTAGGGATGGTCGAGGTCGACGCTGACCTGCGGTCCCGGCGGTCGTGCGATCGCGGTTGGCCCGACGATTCCGGTCGCTGCGGCGGCCACCGTGCCCTGCTCGTCGACCTTCAGATCCGCGGCATGCTCGACGAGCGAGATCTGCAGCGGAACCTGCGTCGTGATCCCGCGGAAGTCGGCCGCGGGGCCGAAGGCGTCCGTCATGCCGAGCGTCTCGAGCGGGCCGTTCAACGAGGTCTGTGTGTGCAGGTGCAGCTTCGGCATGAGCAGGTTCACCTCGCGGGTGCGAAGCGCCGCGACGAGCGACGCCAGGCTCGCAGCGTTCAGGCTCGCCTGCAGCGCCGCCAGCGACGTGCCGCGGGGGAGGATTGCGAGCAGCGACAGCGAGGAGGATCGGTAGGGCAGATCGACGGCCTGGTAATCCGATGCCGCGGCGTAGGGGAGGGCGGTGTCGGGCGCCGACATGAACGGGACGCTGACGCTCTGTCCGCTCGATGTCGTGAACGGAGCATCGTGGGTCAGCCGGGCGTCGAACGGCGTCGCCCAGTTGGCCTTCAGGTAGATCGCGTTGGCGAGCACGAAGACCGTTGCGGGGGACACCGAGCCCTCCGGGAGGAGGTCCTCGATCAGCCTGGCCGTGTGCTGGGACACCCAGGCGTTGATGGCCTGGCGCGCCGTTTCCGGTGCCCCGCGAAAATTGGTGTCCTGAGGCGGGGCGGCGAAGGTGCCGGTCAGCGTCTTGACGAACGGGTTCTGCAGTGCGACGCCGGTCTGGATCCACAGTGCGTTTGCCAGCTCGAGCGTCGGTGCCCCCGCCGCGCCGCTCGGAGTAGCCGCCCCGACCGCCTGGCGAAGTGCCGCGGCATTCGCGCTCGCGGAGGCGAGCGACGAGGCGCCGAGGACGTGGTCGATCTGGGCGGCGGTCTGCCCCTCCGCACCCGCGCCGGCCATCGTCAGCGCGGTGTCCACGCTGTAGGGCGAGAAGACGACGTTGCCGCTGCCGCCGAGCAGGCGCAGCAGGTTGAGCGCAAACGAGCTCTCGGCCCCCGCGGCACTCAGGGCGGACGTATACGCCCGTGGCGGTCCGGCGCTTGCCGCCGAACCGCCGATCAGGCCGGCGAGAACGAGGGCTCCGGTGAGTGCCAGCGCGCCGAGCGCCCTGACGCCGATCACGGCGCGCAGCCCGACCTCACGCCCTTCGCGCTCAAACGGGCATTCATGCATGACACGCTACCGCCTCGCCCTGGGAGCTCCACGCGCGATCCACCGCCGCTCGTCCCCGGTGTTCGAGAAGATGTCGGCGAGCCCCCGTAGCTCAGCTGGATAGAGCATCGGACTTCTAATCCGAATGTCGCAGGTTCGAATCCTGCCGGGGGCATCAGAATACCCGCCGGCCAAAGTGGTCCTGCCCACTGTCAGGGTGTGTGTCCTCGGCGGAAGCCTCGCGCTGGCACAGCGGCTACCGCCCGCGGTGGGCGCTATAGTCTGTCCAGTCTGTCCAGAACGGCGGAGATGGTCGTGGCCTGGCAACTGCAAGCAGCCAAACAGCATTTCAGCGAACTCGTGGAGCGCGCTCGGCGCGAGGGCCCGCAGGTCGTGACCAAGCACGGCAAAGAGGCGGTCGTCGTTGTCGCGGCCGAGGATTATCGACGCCTGCGCGATGGTGGTCCGAGTCTCGTCGACTTCATCCGCGCGGCCCCCGACTTTGATGCGCTTGAGCTCGACCGGGTCAAGGACCTTGGCCGTGGCATCGACCTTTGAGTTTCCTACTCGACACGAACGCAGTCTCGGAGATCCGCCGTGGCCGCGATCAGTGGGTTCGTGCCTGGGTTTCTGAGGTAGCAGACGCCGAACTTCATCTCAGCGTGCTCACGCTAGGTGAGATCCGCAAAGGCATCGAACTGCTGCGCGACCGCGACCCCGCGCAGGCGGAGGTGTTTGCCAGCTGGCTCAACGAACTGCGCACACGCTTCGCCGACCGTATCGTGCCGATCGACGACCGCGTTGCGGAGGAATGGGGGCGACTCAACGCTGCCGCACCCCGCAACACCATCGACGGTCTGATCGCCGCCACGGCACGCATTCGTGGACTTACCGTCGTGACTCGCAACACCGACGACTTCGAAGGATGTGGCGTACCGCTGCTCAACCCCTGGCACCACCAACCCGACGTTCCCGACTGACCACATCTGCCGAAGACGCGGATCACGCGGCGCGACTGCGTGCATTCCCCAATCGCCTGCAAATCGACGCAACCAGCATGTTTCGGTGGCACTCCTAATCCGTTGTCGCAGGTTCGAATCCTGCCGGGGGCATCAGCAGTCCCGCCGCCGCTTCGCGCGCCGGCGTTCAGGCCGCCACCGCCCGCGACCCGAACCGGCGCCGCTCCTTGCGCAACCCGGCCTCGAGCCCGGCTTCAACGGCCGCGCTGTCGAGGAACGGCGCCAGCTTCAGCGTGGGGGCGCGTGCCGCCCTGGCGTTCGCTCCTGTGCGCGGTCGCCTGGGCGGTGGGGTGGTGTCCGCAACCGGCGCGGACGTGCGCCGCTCGCTCACCGCGCCCGCGGTGGCGGCGAGGCGCCGGGCTCGCAGATGGCGACCGACCAGGCGCAACTCGTGCTCGGAGAGACTCCGTCTCTTCCTCCCCGTGACGACGTAAACGGCGGCAGCCGTGGGGGCCAGCTCGTGGAGCGCGCCGGCAGCTTCGCGAACCGTCCCGTAGATGTAGGCGGGCAGACCCTGCGGTCTGACCACGTAATAGGTGGGGGGCATCAGGGTCGTGCTCATCGCGGCTCCTCGTTTCCCGCGGTGTTCGCAGGCGCGTGCGAAATCGCGGCCGGCTCCGCTGCGTTCTGCCCGCGCGCCACTGCGAGCGCCTCATCGGCCTCGGGCAGCGCTGCGGCGTCCGTCTGCAGGCCGGGCCGCAGTCGCAGCTCGTGGAGTACGTCGCTGATCGCGCTCATCGCGCTCCCGCGCGCCGATGCGCGACGCGGACAAACGCCGCCCCCGAGCCGGGGCGGCGGTGTAGCGGTGCGTTCGCGAAACGATCTGCAACGAAAGCAGAGTCGGGCACATTGACCTCCGGGCTCGTGAACAACCGTCTCGGAAAGTCAGACATTGCTGCCCTCCCACGCTCGGTGGGCTGGCCCCGCAGTCAAAGCCCTTCTCGCGAGCGATCTTAGTGCTCGCGTCGGATAACGCAAACGATCGCCCCCGGGCGGCGACCTCGAAGGCGCAGTCCGACGCGCGAAACGCGCTCATGCCACGCCGGTGCGGCGTGGGGCGCGCCTCAGCGACGCTCGTTCTCGGCCCGCTGCCTCAGCTTCCGCTGATGCCACGCGTAGTAGGCGAGGCCAAGGATGATCACGAGGACGATCACCGCGACGAAGGCGCCGCGCCGGTGGTGGGTCGTTGCGGCGCCGAGAACGGCGATCGTGCTGATGAGACCCTGGACAATCATCTCTCCTCCTTGGTCAGGAGCGTCTGTTTCGCGGTCGCTCGGGCGCCTCGAGCTCGCTCGCGTCCGCAGCGACGATCAGCCGCGCGGCGGTCGCGACGTCCCTCGCCGTGCGGCGGGCCGTCCCGTTGGTGCGAACAAGTATCGCCGGTATGCCGATCGCCTCGGCGCCCGCGACGTCGGCGGTCGGGTTGTCGCCGACCATCCAGCGGCGCGGCGGATCGCCGAA
>Ga0302325_10012153_pt1 | contig 18508 bp, 12 predicted proteins | sample Palsa_T0_2_FD_201948 | JGI IMG/M metagenome (GOLD analysis project Ga0302325, IMG submission 201948) | Peat permafrost microbial communities from Stordalen Mire near Abisko, Sweden - Palsa_T0_2 | ecosystem: Environmental > Terrestrial > Soil > Palsa > Peat permafrost | place: Sweden: Abisko...
CCCGGGCGGCGTCGAGTTCGGTCGCGAGTCCTCCGCGGAGTCACGCGGCCGGGGGCGGCGCCACCGGCGCGCCGGTGGCGCTCACGGGCGGGGGCACAGCCGAGCTCGCGCCCCTCGAGCGCCCTGCCGCTTCAGTTCATCCAGCCGCTGCCTCTCTCCCCCACACCTCCGACCACGGCGCCGTCCTCTCGGGCTCGGTTGCCGGCGTTCAGCACCTGCTCGGCGTCAATGCCGACGGCGTGCTTGGACCGCAAACCGACGCCGCGATCCGCGGCTTCCAGAGGACGCACGGGCTCCCCGTCGACGGCGTTCCCGACCCGGCCACGTGGGCGGCGCTCGAGCGGAGCGTCAAGCCGGCTGTAGCGACATCGCCTGGGACGGCCACAGTGGCAGCCGTCCGCGCGACGGTCGCGAGCACCGCCGCGAAGAAGCCAACGCACGTGGAGGCCACCGCGACGCCCACCGCCGGGCCAGCGAGCCGGCCGGCGACCACCCGCCCGGCGGCGGCGCGCCACGCCGACGCCCCCCACCCGGCGGCAGCCCGCCACGCCGCCGCCCCCCACTCAGTGGCAGCCCGCCACGCCGCCGCCCACCGCCCTGCCGTCGCGGCAACCCACCACCGCGCGAACGTCACCGGAGGCGCCGCCGAGCCCACGGCGGGGCCGGTAGACGCCACCGCGCACCGGGGTCCTAAGGGGGCCTCGAACCCCGCTGCGCCCGGCCTCACCGGCGTCCAGGCGCTGCAGCAGCGGCTCGGAGTGGCGGTGGACGGCGACTTCGGACCCGCGACCGAGGCTGCCGTCGAGCGCTTTCAGCGGGCGCACGGCCTCACTCCGGACGGGGTAGTCGGGCCCGCGACCAGGGCGGCGCTCGGTCTCGGCGTCGGACCGGTGCTGAGGGATAAATCGCCCGCGCCGAGCGCGCCACCGACCGCTGTCGGGAGCCAGACCGCAGCGGGGAGCGGAGGGTCCTCGATCGGAAGCTCGGGCCCCGCGAGTGGCGCCGCGGCGGAGATCGCGGACATGATCGCCGCGGGAAACCAGATCGCCACGCGACCGTACGTCTACGGCGGCGGCCACGGATCGTTCCAGTCATACGGCTACGACTGCTCCGGGTCCGTCTCGTATGTGCTGCACGCGGCCGAGCTGCTGAGCTCGCCCGAGGACTCGAGCGCCCTCGAGAGCTACGGAGCTCCGGGCCCGGGTCGCTACGTGACCATCTATGCCAATGCCGGTCACGCGTGGATGACGATCGACGGACGCCGCTTCGACACGATCGCCCTCGCCGAAACCGGCACCCGCTGGAGCTCGACGCTGCGTTCGACCGCCGGCTACATGGCGCGTCACCCTGTCGGCTTGTAAGTCGCCGCCCCACCGCGCCCCGCGCCGCCGCTACCCGTCCGCGAGCCGCCGCAACAGCCACATGGCTCGCTGGAGCACCTCCTGGTCCTCCTCTGAGAGGTCCTCGGCGATCGCCTGCGCCAGCCAGCCCTCGCGCTTGCGGCGTTCCTCGACCAGGATCCGGTAGCCGGACTCGGTCAGCTCGACGAGTACGCGGCGGCCGTCGTCGGGGTCTGGGCGCCTGGCGATCAGGCCGAGTGTTCGAGGTCTGACACGGTCTGGGCCATCGATTGCGGGCGCACGTGCTCAGCCGTGGCCAGCGCGCCGATCGTCGTCGTCCCCTCGCGATCGAGGCGGCCGAGCACGGCGCCCTGAGAGAGCGAGAAGCTGTGCTCGGTGCGTAGCCGGCGCACGAGCCGGCCGAGCACCACGCGCAGCTCGCTCGCGAGAAGGTTGCTGTCAACGGCCGTGCCCACCGTCCCGAGAGTATAAGCCAACAGGCAAACTGTGCAGCTTCCCTGTATAATTTGGGCAGGTGGCAGATTCACAGAGCTCGAATGGCGGCACCCCGGCGGCACCCCGGCGGCGCCACAGGCCAACGGCACAGCGGCAGCCGCCGACCCGCGCGGCGACAGATACAAGTGGATCGCGCTGTCGAATTGCACGCTCGGGATCCCGCTCGCGACGCTGGACGCTTCGATCACGCTGATCGCGATGCCGGCGATCTTCCGCGGCCTACACCTCGACCCGCTGGTCTCCGGAAACAGCTTCTACCTGCTGTGGATGATCCTCGGCTTCCTCGTCGTCTCGAGCGTGCTGATCGTCAGCCTGGGCCGGTTGGGCGACATGTTCGGGCGGGTCCGGATCTACAACCTCGGCTTTGTCATCTACACAGCCGCGTCCCTGTTCCTGACGGTCGACTGGCTCACCGGGCGCGCGGGCGCGACGTTCCTGATCGTCCAGGGGGTCGGCGCGGCATGCCTGCTCGCGAACTCGGCGGCGATCATCACCGACGCGTTCCCCGCCAACCAGCGTGGGACGGCGCTCGGGATCAACAACATCGTCGGCGTCAGCGGCATGTTCATCGGCCTCGTCCTCGGCGGGCTGCTGGCGCCGATCAGCTGGCGGCTGGTGTTCCTGATCTCAGTGCCGGTCGGGCTGGTCGGCACGGTCTGGGCATACCTGAAGCTCGAGGAGCGCTCGCATCCCCGACGCACCTCGATCGACTGGGCGGGCAATGTCACCTTTGCCCTCGGCCTGATCCTGATCATGGTCTCGGTCACCTACGGAATCCGGCCGTATCACGGCTCGCCCACGGGATGGGGAAGCCCGCGAGTAATCGGATTGCTCGCATGCGGCGTTACCTCGCTGATCGCCTTCGGGCTGATCGAGCGGCGCGTTGCCAACCCGATGTTCCGCCTGCCGCTGTTCCGCATCCGTGCCTTCACCTTCGGCACGCTCTCGACCTTCCTTTCGGCTGTCGCCCGGGGTGGCCTGATGTTCATCCTGATCATCTGGTTGCTGGGCATCTGGCTGCCCCAGCATGGGTACGACTTCACCCAGACCCCCTTGTGGGCGGGGATCTACATGCTGCCGCTGGTCTTCGGAATGCTGCTCGCGCGCCCCACGTTCGGCTACCTCTCCGATCGCTTCGGAGCGCGCGCGTTCGCCACCGGCGGGATGCTCGGGGCGGCGCTCAGCTTCGCGCTGCTGACACTGCTTCCGATCGACTCCCCCTACCCGGTGTTCGCGCTGGTACTGGCGCTCAACGGGATCTCGATGGGGATGTTCGCCTCACCCAACCGCGCCGCGGTGATGAACAGCCTGCCACCCGGGGACCGCGGCGCCGGCGGCGGGATGAACCAGACCTTCCAGAACTCCGCTCAGGTGCTCTCGATCGGGATCTTCTTCACGCTGATGGTGCTCGGCCTCGCGAGCACGCTGCCACATACCCTGGCGAGCGGACTCGAGGCTCACGGCGTGCCGGCCGCCACCGCGCAGCATGTCGCGCACCTGCCGCCGGTCTCGGTCCTGTTCGCCGCTTCCCTCGGGTACAACCCGATCCAGCATTTCGTCTCTCCGAGCGTGCTGAGCCATCTGACGGCACACAACCATGCCCTCTTGACCGGTCGCCTATTCTTCCCCCAGCTGATCTCGCCGCCCTTCCGGACCGGCCTGCACGAGGCGTTCGCGTTCGCGATCGCCGCGTGCCTGATCGCAGCCGCCGCGTCGCTGATGCGAGGCGGCAAGTACCACGACGAGACGGCACCACGAGCAAGCGCCGCGACCGAGCATCCGGCACCGGTCCCCAGCGCGAGCGACGCTATCGCTACCGCTCCACGAAGCTGATATCGCGCTCGCGCGAGACCGACCAGCGGCCGCGCCGCCAGCTCACCCGGGTCCCGTCCGCGACGCGGGCAGTGGTGTGTCCGAGCGGAGGCTCTCCCCATAGCGTTGCCTCGAGCGGCCGCTCGGACTCGGGTGTGTCGCCGAGCCCATCGGCCACGTGCGCCGCCGGGTAGGTGACCACGATCGAGCCGCTACGCACCCACACCGGGATCACATTCAGCGGCGCCGGCGCGAGCACCTCCCGGCCGCCGGTCACGCGCCGGTCCGACCACGTCTCGATCCAACTGCCCCGAGGGAGGGCGACCTCGCGCTCTCGGGCGCCGTCGTCGAGCACCGGCGCGACCCACAGCGCCGGCCCGTAGCCGTAGGCATCGGCGAGCGTCCAGCCCCGCGGGTCGCGCGGGTCGGTGAGGCACAGCGGTCGTACGATCGGCAGCCCGGTGCGCGCGGCGGTCGCCGCGGCGGCGCGCACGTACGGGACGAGCTGCTCGTGCAGAAGCACGTACGCGCGGTAGATGTCAAGCAGGGGGTCACCGTATCGCCACGGCTCTTGGGGCATCTTCGAATGCGCCTGCATCAGCGGGGTGAAGCATCCGAACTGGAGCCAGCGTGCGAGCAGCTCGTCCGGACAGGGCTCGATCAGCCGGTGCCCGAGATAGCCGCCGACATCGTGTGACCAGTTCGAGATGCCGCTGCACGCGGCCGCGAGCGTCGCCACCACGAGCACGCGCAACGACCAGAAGTCGGATGCCTGGTCGGCCCCCCAGGTGATGCCGGTTGCGTGCTGACCAGTCCACCCGCTGCGGCCGAAGAGGACGCCGCGGCCGGGATGCTCCTCGTCGAGCGCGCGCTGCATGCTCTTGCGGTATAGCCCGCCCAGCGCCCATGCCGCCTGCGCCCCGGTGCGGCCGTCGGCTAACAGAACATGCTCGGGGATGTAGTACCCCTCGCCGTCGTCGGCCTTGATCCCTTCCACGCCCATCGCCAGCACCCTTCGCGCACTCGCACGCCACCACTCCTCTGCCGCCGGACTGGTGAAATCGACGGGCGACCCGTCACCCATCCACCAACGAGTCAGGAACGGCTCTCCCCCGGGGGCGCGCACGAAGTGCCCGGCGGCCGCGGCCGGTGCGTAGTTCGCAGCGGGCTGCTCGTGTAGGTGCTGGGACTCTGGTTGCGGCGGGATCTGGCCGTCGCGCGAGTCGATGTTGACCCATGGGGTGACCCACAGGACCGTTCGCACGCCGGCGGCGCGGAGTGTGGCCACCATTCCGGCGGCGTCGGGAAACTGGTGAGGGTTGAACTCCCAGGTGTTGTATTGCGTCTCCCATGGCGAGTCGATCACGATCGCGTCGAGCGGGATGTTGTGGCGGCGGAACCCGTCCAGGTCCTCGAGCACGTCATCGCGGTGCTCATGGACGTCGCGGCTCTTCCAAAAGCCGTAGCCCCATTCGGGCAGCACCGCCGGGAAGCCCGTCATCCGGCAGAAAACCCGGAGGCGCGCGGCCGGGGTCACGCCGCAGAGCAGGTCCATCCGCAGCGGCCCCGCGCTGGCGCGGGTGGAGATCGAGACGAGCTCACCGCTGAGGTCGAACACGGTGCCGTTGGCGTCGGTCCGGACCCAGACGGCATAGCCGCGGCTCGAAACCAGCCACGGCACCGGGGCGCAGTCGCCCTGCGGGATGCCGCCCTGCTCGAACAGCTCTGGGGGGCAGTCGGGACCTGTATAGCGGCGGTCGGCGCCAAGCTGAACGGTTCGCCCGGCGTGGTCGAGACGGGTGTGGTGACGGGCACCGAGGCCGACGAAGCGCTCCTCGGCCCGTTGCTCCCAGTCGATCGCCAGCCGCAACGGCGCTCCATCGGCGTCGAGCTCCAGCTCGATGCGGTCCTCAGCAGGTATGCGGACGCGCAAGCGCGCCCCACGCCCTCCGGACAACGTCAGAGCCAGCTCGACGGCGTCCGTGTCGGTGGAGCTCACACTGGCTCGCCACGCTCGCTCAGCCGGCGCGCGCTGCTCGCGCGGGATCACCCCCTCGGTGAGATGGATGAACCGATCGTGAACCTCGCCATCCGCTACCCACACCCCGCCGCCGCGGAGCAGCCGGCGCCCGCCGCGCCGGACGGTTAGCTGGAAGGGACGCAGCGCGAGCTCGACCCGGAGCGGTCCCCGCTCGATCACGACGTCCGTCACGCCGACGAGCACCGACGCGTCAGGGCATGGCAAGGTTGCGGTCACGAGCGCATCTTCTGGGTCGCCGCCGCGATGCTTGCTTGAGTTCACAGGAAGATCACGCGGAAGTGGCCGTGGATGCGGCTGAGCCTACCGTGGACGCACCTGGCGCCACTCCGCCTGAGAGTTCGCCTGGCGGCGAACATCCCGGGTGCCGCGATCGCCAATAGGATCGACGAGCGCCGTGAAGATCACCGATGCTGTCATCCCCGTCGCCGGCCTCGGCACGCGACTGCTGCCGGCGACCAGGTCGCAGCCCAAGGAGATGCTGCCGGTCGTCGACAAGCCCGTCGTCCAGTATGTCGTAGAGGAGCTGGTGGCCGCCGGTGTCGAGCGCGTGCTGTTCGTAACGGGGCGGCGCAAGCGTGCGATCGAGGACCACTTCGACGCCGACCCCGAGCTCGAACGCGCGCTCGGCGTGGATCCGCCGCTTGACCCGCGCGGCGGGCTGAAGCTCCTCTATACCCGCCAGCTGCGACCGGACGGCCTCGGCGACGCGCTCCGGTACGCGGAGGGATTCGGCGATGGACGGGGGCTCGTGGTCGCGCTTGGCGACACGATCGTCGCCCCTCCGGCGCCGCCGGCGCCGCCGGCGCCAGGCATCGTCAGGCGCCTGGTCGAGGCCTACGGCGAGCTTGGAGTCGACGCGGCGGTGGCCGTGGTGGAGGTGGGGGACGAAGCCGTGTCGAGCTATGGGATCGTGTGCGGAACTGAGATCCGCGACGGGGTGATCGAGGTCACCGACATGATTGAGAAGCCCGACCCGAGCGAGGTGACGAGCAGGCTGGCGGTCGCCGCCCGATATGTGCTCGGGCCCTCGGTGTTCGCCGCGCTGCGCGCGACCGCGCCAGATGCCCGCGGAGAGGTCCAGGTCGCGGACGCCCTGCGCGCGGTCCTGCGCGACGGTGGCCGCGTCGTCGCCGTGCCGCTCGCTCACGGCGAGCGCCGGTACGACATCGGCACGGTCGAGGGTTACTGCCAGGCCTTCCTCGACCTCGCATTCGCCGATCCGCGCGTCGGCCCGGCGCTGCGGGCACGCGCGGCCACGCTGCTCGATGGCCGGCGCTAGAGCCTACGCGCGCGCTGCACTCGCAGGCAATCCCTCCGACGGCTACGGCGGCGCGACCCTGGCCGTGGCCGTACGCGACTTCTTCGCCGAGGCCGAGGCGAGCCCGGCGGCGACCGCATCAGTCACTCCCGAGAGCGCGCTGGTGCGCGCAACGGTCAGCCGCTTTGAGCGCGAGCTCGCCCGCGGTGCGCCACCGGCCGCCGTGCGCCTGCGGACGTCGATCCCTCGGGCCGTAGGACTCGGCGGCTCGAGCGCAATCGTGATCGCGACCGTGCGTGCGCTGTGCGAGCTGCATCGCGTGCAGCTCCACCGCGACCAGCTCGCGTCCTTCGCCCTCGCGGTCGAGACGGAGGATCTGGGGATCGCGGCCGGCCTGCAGGATCGCGTCGCCCAGGCCTACGAGGGGCTCACATTCATGGATTTCCGCGACGGCATCTACGAACCGATGGACGCAGCCTCGCTGCCACCGCTGTTCGTGGCCTGGGACGTTGCCTCGGCGGGGCATTCCGGCGTGCCGCACAGTGACCTGCGGACGCGGTTCGAGGGCGGAGACGCGGTCGTGGTGGCGGCGATGACAAGGCTCGGAGAGCTGGCGCGCGCGGCGCGCGCGGCGCTGCTCAGCGGCAACACCGAGGCGTTCGCCCGCAGCATCGACGCCAGCTTCGAAGCGCGCCGGCAGATGCTGAAGCTCGACCGCCGCCACGTCGCGATGATCGAGCTCGCGCGCGCACACGGCGCGAGCGCCAACTACACGGGCTCGGGTGGGGCGGTCGTCGGCTGCTGCCGGGACGAGGAGCATCGCGCCGTCGTCATCGCGGCGCTCGCAAACGCCGGCCACCGCGCGATCTCGCCGACGGTGTTGTAACCGCCGTGTTAGAAGCCGGTCTGTACGTTCCGCGGCCGTGCGAAGACTCGCGATTGCCGCCGTTGCGATCAGCTTTGCGTTGACGAGCACCGCTTGCGGGTCCTCGAACAGCGCGAGCAGCGGGACGGGGAGCGGTGACACGCTGGCGATCCAGTTCGCAACGCCCCGCCGCCGAAGCCGTCGAAGAGCCGCCAGCTCGCGATGCTCAGGTTCGCCGAGTGCATGCGCGAGCACCGCCTATCGAACTTCCCCGACCCGACGCTGTCGGTCCCACCAGCGAACGTTGCCGCGATCGACGTCGGCGGGATCTACTTGGCACTTCCGCCCGGACTCGACCTACGGTCCCCGTCGGTCAAGCAGGCTCGGACCGCGTGCGGGACGCTCGGGGGGCCCCTGCCCTAGCCGCACAACCGCGTTCTTCGCGCGTCTCGCTCCGTCCGGGGCTTGACCTGAGCAAGGGTCAGTCGAGATAGCGCACGAACTCGCCGACAGGCGCTCGCTCGGGGATGATCTGCTGCTGGCGCGGCCGGCCGAGGTGGAGCAGACCGACGGCACCCTGATTCTCGGGCAGGGCGACGGCGGCGCGGCCCGCCGGCGTGGAGAGGACAGGCAGCGTCCGCCAGTAGCTCGCTAGGCCGCGGGCGTGAGCGCCGAGCAGCACGACGTAGCCCGCCATCGCCGTGGCGAGCAGGTCGTCGCGGTCCTGGAAGGGGTCGCTGTCGAGGACGGTGGCGAGGACGACGAGCGTGGGGGCCCGGCGAAGCTTGATGGCGGAGCCGGGCTTCGCCTCCTCCGATGCCTGCTCGAGTGCACCACGGGCCTCGGGTCCGAGGACGTGGAAGCGCCACGGGTTCGTCAGGTGGTGATTCGGCGCCCATCGCGCGAGCTCGAACAGCTCCTCGAGCGTGGCGTGATCGACCGGCTCGGGGCCGAACACCTTGTGGGTGCGGCGGGAGCGGACGGCGAGCTCGAGATCCATCGCCGCCAGGATAGGACGTGTTCGCCGTATCATCAGTCCTCCTAGGGGCGCCACCCCCTGCGATGAGGGGTGGCCGCTGCCAGCCCGAAGTTCATCTCCAACATCGTGAGCATCCGACTCGCCATCGAGCACCGGACGGCCTACCGCTATCAGCGGCCAGTGTCGCTCGGCCCCCACGAGGTCCGGTTACGACCGGCGCCGCACTGCCGCACGCCGATCCTCGCCTACTCGCTCCGGGTCACGCCGGACGATCACTTCATCAACTGGCAGCAGGATCCGTTCGGTAACCACGTCGCGCGGATCGTCTTCCCCGAGCCGACGGCGGAGCTGATCTTCACGGTAAGCCTGGTCGCCGACATGACCGTGATCAACCCGTTCGACTTCTTCGTCGACGAGGATGCCCGCGAGTGGCCGTTCCGCTACCGCCCCGCGCTGGCCCACGACCTCGCCCCGTGCCTGACCCTCGACTACAGCGGCCCCGTGCTCGACGCCTGGATCAGCGCCGAGCCGCGGACTCCGGTCGGCGTGATCGATTTCCTCGTCGACCTCAACCGGCGCGTGCGCGACCGCGTCGACTACTCGGTCCGCATGGATCCGGGCGTGCAAACGCCCGACGAGACACTCTCGGGCGCGCTCGGCTCCTGCCGCGACAGCGCCTGGCTGCTCGTGCAGATCCTCAGGCGCCTCGGGATCGCTGCGCGATTCGCCTCCGGATACCTGGTGCAGCTACGGAATGACAGCCAGCCGATCGACGGACCGCCTGGCCCGCAGTCTGACTCCACCGATCTGCACGCCTGGGCCGAGGCGTACATTCCCGGCGCGGGATGGGTCGGCCTCGACCCGACCTCTGGCCTGCTGACGGGCGAAAGCCACATCCCGCTCGCGTGTACCTCGCTGCCCGCGGCCGCGATGCCGATCACAGGGACGGCCGGGCTGGCCGAGACGACGTTCGAGCATTCGAACGTCGTGCGCCGGATCCACGAGGACGCACGCGTCACGTTGCCCTACACGGACGCCCAGTGGGCGCGAATCGACGCGCTCGGCCGTGTCGTCGATGCCAGGCTCGCGGCCGGCGATGCCCGGCTGACGATGGGCGGAGAGCCGACGTTCGTGTCGATCAGCGACATCGAAGCGCCCGAGTGGAACGTCGCCGCGGTCGGCGGCCGCAAGGAGGCACTCGCGAGGACGCTGACCGAGCGCCTCGCGGCCGAGTTCGCGCCGGGGGCGCTGCTCCACCACGGTCAGGGCAAGTGGTATCCGGGCGAGCCGCTCCCGCGCTGGCAGATCGGCGTGTACTGGCGGACTGACGGGCAGCCGCTGTGGCGAGATCCGGAACTGCTGGCCGACCCGACGACGCCCGGAGATGCCACCGACGCGGACAGCGAGTCGGTCGCGCGCGCGATCGCCGAGGCGTTGGATCTCCCCGAGGAGGCGCGCTACCCGGCCTACGAGGACCCGGTCGGGCGGCTGTGGTCCGAGGCAAGGCTGCCGGGCGGAGAGCCGCCAGGATCCGACGGCCCGGATCCCGCCGACCCGGCGCTGGCGGTAGCGCAAGCCCGAGCCGGACTGATCAAGGACCTCGACGGCGATCGCGGCGAGCCGCTGGGTTGGGCGATACCACTGCACCGCGCTCCCGGAGACCCAACCTGGTCGACGGGCCGATGGCGACTTCGTCGGGGGCACCTCTTCCTCGTCGCCGGTGACTCTCCGATCGGCCTGCGGCTGCCGCTGGACTCACTGACCTGGACGCCGCCTCCGGGAGATCCCGAGCTGTCGCTGTTCCGGCCCGTCGGCGACCTGCCCGACTCGAGACGGCCGGCGGCGGCGCAGTTCGCCGAACCGCCGCCGATCACCGCCCTCTGCGTCGAGCTGCGCGACGGCCACGTGTACGTGTTCCTGCCGCCCCTGACCGACTTCGGCCACGCCGCCGAGCTGATCGGGGTGGTCGAGGACGCCGCCGCCGCGACCGGCGTCCCGGTCGTGATCGAGGGCTACCCGCCGCCAAAAGACACCCGCGGCCAGCACTTCGTAGTCGCCCCGGATCCGGGCGTGATCGAGGTCAATATCCATCCCAGCGCGTCCTGGCCCGAGCTGGCCGAGCGCACCACGACGATCGTCGAGGAGGCGCGCCGGCTCGGTCTGGCTACCGAGAAGTTTCGGCTCGACGGCACGCACACGGGAACGGGAGGCGGTAGCCACCTGACCCTCGGGGGACCGACTCCCGCGGACAGCCCGCTCCTGCGCCGCCCCGACCTGCTGCGCAGCCTCGTGACCTACTGGCAGCACCACCCGTCGCTGTCGTACCTCTTCGCCGGGCGCTTCGTCGGCCCGACGAGCCAGGCGCCGCGCATCGACGAGGGCCGCCACGAGAGCCTGTACGAGCTCGAGATCGCCTTCGCCGAGCTCGAGCGACTCAGCGCCGAGGGGCCGGCGCCGCCTTGGCAGGTCGACCGCCTGTTCCGTCACCTGCTCACCGATCTGACCGGCAACACCCACCGCGCCGAGTTCTGCATCGACAAGCTCTTCAATCCCGGCTCGGAGTCCGGGCGCCTGGGCGTGATCGAGCTGCGCGGCTTCGAGATGCCACCGCATCCCCAGATGGCGCTCGTGCAGGCGCTGCTCGTGCGCGCGCTGGTGGCGCGCTTCTGGGCCGAGCCCTACGAGCGCGAGCTCGTCCGCTGGGGCACCGAGCTGCACGACCGCTTTCTACTGCCGTGGTGGGTGGCGCTCGACATCCGCTCCGTGGTCGAGGATCTACGCCGCCACGGCTTCGCGTTCGAGGAGGCCTGGACCACGCCGTTCATCGAGTTTCGCTTTCCCATCCTCGGCAGCGTCACCGTCGACGGGGTATCGCTCGAGCTGCGGACGGCGATCGAGCCCTGGAACGTGCTCGGCGAGGAGGCGGCGGCGACCACGTCGCGCTTCGTCGATTCCTCGCTTGAACGCCTCCAGGTGCGAATCGACGGCGTCGCCCAAGACCGCTACGCGGTCACCTGCAACGGCTTTCCAGTGCCCGTCCAGCCGACCGACACGCCGGGGACGTTCGTGGGAGCGGTGCGCTACCGGGCCTGGCAGCCCCCTTCCAGCCTGCACCCCACGATCGGCGTTCACACCCCGCTCGTCTTTGACATCGTCGATCGCTGGAGTGCTCGCTCGATCGGCGGCTGCACGTACCACGTCGTGCACCCCGGAGGCGTGGCCTACAAGCGCCTCCCCATCAACGCCAAGGACGCCGAGGCCCGGCGCGCCAGCCGCTTCGAGCCCACCGGCCACACCCCCGGCCGGATCGAGCTGGACGACATCCGCCGCGGAGGCGAATACCCTCGGACGCTCGATCTCCGTCGAGTCCGAACGCCGCTGACCGGGAACGAAGCCGTCGCCCAGACCCCATGACGAGCACCGTCCCGACCCCATCGCCCCCCTACGAGCCGCTGCCGGGGTGCTACGACGAGATGATCGACGGCGCCGGCGCGCCGCGACCGCACTGGGCCCACCTCGCCGAGGCGTTCGCCGAGCTCGGGGTCGGCGAGCTGCTCCGCCGCCAGGAGGAAGCCACCCGGCTGCTCGACCAGGACGGCGTGATCTACCACGCGTACCGCGAGTCTCCGCGCCCGGGCCGACGCTGGCTGCTCGATCCGGTGCCGACCGTCGTGAGCAGCCGCGAGTGGGAGGGCATCGAGACGGGGGTGATCGAGCGTGCCGAGCTGCTCAACCTCGTGCTCGAGGACCTGTACGGGCCGCGTGACCTGTTGCGCCGGCGCCTGCTGCCACCCGAGGTCGTGTTCGGGCACGCCGGGTTCTTGCGCCAGTGCGACCAGATCCGGCTCCCGGGAACGCAGCAGCTGTTCAGCTACGCGGCCGACATCGGGCGCGACACGGACGGCCGCTGCCTGGTGATCGCAGATCGCACCCAAGCGCCATCGGGCTCGGGCTACGCGCTCGAGAATCGCACAGTGATCTCTCGCGTCCTGCCGAGCCTTTACCGCGACTCGCAGGTGCACCGGCTGGCGCCGTTCTTCCGTTCGCTTCGCGTCGCCCTGCAGGAGGTGGCGCCGCCCCGCGTAGAGGATCCGCGGATCGTCGTGCTGACCCCGGGACCGTGGAACGAGACAGCCTACGAGCACGCGGTGCTCGCCTCCTCGCTCGGCTACTCGCTCGTCGAGGGGTCCGATCTGACCGTGAGGGACGGCCGGGTGTGGATGCGTTCGGTCGGCCAACTCGAGCCCGTCGACGTGATCCTCCGCCGCGTCGACGCCTGGTTCTGTGATCCGCTCGAGCTCAAGCCCGACTCCCAGCTCGGCGTCCCCGGTCTCGTCGAAGCAGCCCGCTGCGGCGCGGTCTCGGTCGTCAACACGCTCGGATCGAGCGTGCTCGAGAACCCGGCGCTGATGACCTTCCTGCCGCGCTTGAGCGAGCACCTGCTCGGTACCCCACTCCGGCTCGCGAGCGTGCCGACATGGTGGTGCGGGGAGGAGGAGGGCAGGCGCCACGTACTCGACCACCTCGAGCGCCTGATCGTGCGTCCCGTCTCGCGCGAGGCGGGAGTGGGCTCGGTGCTCGGGTGGGCGTGCTCGCGCGCCGAGCTCGACGACCTGCGGCGGCGGATCGAGCACCGTCCGGTCGCCTGGGTCGGGCAGGAGGCGCTGGCGATGGCCTCGGCCCCGACGCTCACCCGCACGGGACTCGAATCGCGCCGCAGCGTGATGCGGGCGTTCGCCGTCGCCCGCAGGGACTCCTACGTAGTGATGCCGGGCGGACTGACCCGGGTCGCCCCCAACGGCGACCACAGCCGTATCTCCAATCAGGATGGGGCGATCGCCAAGGACACGTGGGTACTGGCGTCCGAGCCCGAGCGGCTGACTGGATTCTGGCTCCAATCCGGCCCGGCGGTCGAAGGGATCGACCCGATGTCATCGATTCCGTCGCGCGCGGCCGAGAACCTCTGGTGGCTCGGCCGGTACGCCGAGCGCGCGGAAGCCGTGACCCGGCTGCTGCGAACGGTCCACGACCGCCGCAACGACTTCCAGGGCAGCGCCAACCCGGCAGGGGTGGCGTCGCTGAGGGCGCTGCTGGCGGCGCTGACCACGATCACCGCGACCTACCCCGGCTTCGTCGGCGACGGGTCGCAGGAGCGCCTCGGCGCGCCCGAGCACGAGCTGCTGCATCTAGTGGTCGACTACCACCGTCCCGGAACCCTGGCGCACGCCGTCCGGTCACTGATCGACGCCGCTTACGCGGTGCGGGACCAGCTCTCACGGGACACATGGCTGGTCCTCGGGCCGCTCGACCGTGCGATCTCGGAGCTGAACGGCGCCGTCGATGACCAGCACGCGCAGGTCCAGGCAGCGCTTCAGCAGGTCATGCAGAGCCTGCTCGCGCTTGGCGGTCTCGGTGTCGAGAGCATGGTCCGCGACCTCGGGTGGCGCTTCATGGACGCCGGCCGGCGGATCGAGCGGAGCATCCAGCTGACGACGCTGCTACGGGCGACCGTCACCGAGGCCCGCGGCAACGCCGCCGACAGCCTCGTGCTCGAGTCGGTGCTGACCGCCGCCGAGAGCATCATCACGTACCGCTTCCGCTACCGATCCCAGGCGCAGCTCGAGACGTTGCTCGACCTACTGCTGCTCGACTCGGGCAACCCGCGCTCGCTCGCGTTTCAGCTCGACCGCCTGACCACCGACCTCGACGCGCTCCCGATCCCGTCCGAGCGGCGGCTGCGCGAGGAGCAGCGCCTCGTCCTCGAGGCATCGACCGCGCTGCGGCTGGCCGACCTGGCTTCGCTCGCAATCGAGCAGGAAGATGGGCGGCGACCCGCGCTCGACGAATTCCTCGCCCAGGTCCAGGACCGGCTCCTGCGAGCCGCCGACGCCGTTGACAGCGTCCACTTCACGCACGTGGTCCCGGTGTTCTCACTGGTCGGGCCGGCGGGCACCGAGCCGGCGATCGGCAGGGCGGCGTGAGATGAGCTTGGCCTACCGCGTCACGCACCGAACCGAGTACGAGTACGCGTCCGAGGTGTCATCGAGCTACAGCCAGCTGCACCTGCTCCCGCGTGACTCGCCGGGTCAGCGCTGCCGGACCGCGGAGGTGGTCGTCGCGCCATTACCCGAGGACTACCGAGAGCGAACGGACTTCTTCGGCAACCGCGTCGTCTTTCTCGCCATCCACCAACCGCACAAGCAGCTCACCGTGACCGCCACCAGCGTCGTCGAGGTCGACGAGCGGCCAGACGCCCTGTCGCTGTTCGGTCAACGGCCGTGGGAAGAGGCACGGGACGCGGTGCGCGGCGGGCGGGTACCGGACCCGATCGACACAGCTCAGTTCGTGCTCGACTCGCCGCTGGTCGAGAGCTCCGACGCCTACCGCGAGTACGCCACTGCGTCGTTCAGCTCGGGGCGTCATCTGCTTGACGCCGTAACGTCGCTGTGCTCGCGGATCCACGCCGACTTCGCCTACGCGCCGGGATCGACATCGGTCACGACTCCCCTGAGCGAGGTGTTCGAGCAGCGCGAGGGCGTTTGCCAGGACTTCGCCCATGTCGGCATCGCCTGCCTGCGCTCGATCGGCCTGCCGGCGCGCTACGTGAGCGGATACCTGGAGACCGACCCGCCACCCGGGCGGGCGAAGCTCACCGGCGTCGACGGCTCGCATGCTTGGTTCTCGGTGCTCGTGCCCGACGCGGGCTGGATCGACGTCGATCCGACGAACGACCAGCTCGTGAGCAGCCGCTACGTGGTCACTGCCTACGGCCGCGACTACAGCGACGTCCCGCCGCTGAACGGCGTCATCTACACCGAGGGCAAGACCGAGAGCTTGCGGGTCCTCGTCGACGTGGTCGCGCTGCACGATTAGCCTGGCGCCGATCGAGGTACAGGCGACGTAATGCGCGCGTTCACCTGTGGCAACTGCGGCCAGCTCCTGTTCTTCGAGAACACCCTCTGCCTGCGCTGCTCGGCGCGGCTCGGGTTCGTCCCGTCGCAGCTCGAGATCGTTTGGCTGGACGAGCCCGGAACGCCGGCGCTGCGCGGATGCGCGAACGCCAGCTTGGCGCAGTGCAATTGGATGCTCGAGCAGGGCGACCCGGGTCCCCTCTGCCGAAGCTGCCGGCTGACGCGCACGCGCCCGCCAGACGACGATCCGGATGGGCTGGCGGCGTTCGCGGAAGCGGAGGCCGCCAAACGGCGGCTGATCTTCCAGCTGCTCGACCTCGGGCTGCCGATCGGCGATGACCTGCGGTTCGATCTGCTCTCGAGCCGCGCCGAACCGGTGCTCACCGGCCACGACGACGGGCTGATCACGATCGACCTCGGCGAGTCGGACGACGCCCGGCGCGAGCAGCGCCGCGCCGAGCTGGGCGAGCCGTACCGCACGATGCTCGGGCACTTCCGCCACGAGACCGGCCACTACTACTGGCCGATGCTGGTCGAGCGAACGGACGAGCTCGGACGGGCGCGCTCGCTGTTCGGCGATGACCGGCTCGACTACGAGAGCGCGCTCCAGCACCACTACGAGGAGGGGCCGCCGCCCGACTGGCGCGAGCGCTGCGTGAGCGCCTACGCGACCATGCACCCATGGGAGGACTGGGCAGAGACCTTCGCCCACTGCCTGCACATCCTCGACACGCTCCAGACCGCGGCGGCCTTCGGGCTTGTGGTCGCCGGCCCGGAAGCCGCGCCGGGGGACTCGCTCTCCTCGGTGCCCGCGCACGACGCGGCCGAGCGGCCCTTCGACGCGATCATCGCCGAGTGGCTGCCGCTTACATACGTGCTCAATGCTCTGAATCGGAGCATGGGACAGGACGACCTCTACCCGTTCACCCTCGCCCCGACGGTGATCGAGAAGCTCGCGTTCGCCCACGACCGCGTTCGCGCCGTGACTCGCCGGGCGGCGCCGCGCGCCCCCTGAGCGCCATCCGGGCGCCGGGCTAGGGTTCGCCTGGCGGTACGTCCGGTGGCTCGTCACCGGCAGTCGCGCTCCTCGATGCCGATCTTCCTCGTCGTCCGTCGCCTCTTCCGCCCCTTGGGCCGCTACCGCGAGCTGGCGCTGGTGATGACCGCGGTCGCGATCGTCTTTAGCGGAGCCGGCCTGTTCTCGCTCACCCAGCACATCAGCTACGGCGTCGCTCTGTACTGGGCGATCACGACGGCGACGACCGTCGGCTATGGCGACGTCACACCCCACAACACCGCCGGGCGCCTGATCGCGGCCGGCGTGATGCTGACCACGATCCCGATCGTCGCGGCGGTCTTCGCGCTTGTCGCGGGCGCCGCGGTGGTCGCGCGTATGCGGAGGATTCTCGGAATGGAAACTCGCCTGCCCACACACCCGTACACGCTGGTGTACGGAACGCATCCGGTTCTGCCGCGCGTGCTCGAGGAGCTCCAGCGCGCGGGTGACCCCGTCGTGCTCGTGGCCCCAGCCAAGCCCGCCGGCGTCCATCGGGAGGACTTCGAGCTACTCGTCGGCGAACCAACCGACGAGGGCATCGTCGCGCGCAGCGAGCCCGCACGCGCCAACCGCGCGCTGATCGCCTGCACCCAGGACTCGGACACGCTCGTCGTCGCCGTCGCGGTCCACAGCCTGGCCCCGAAGCTCGAGGTCTACGCACTGACGCAGTCACCGCGCGTCGCAAGGGCATTGCATGAGCTCGGCGTCACCCACACGCTCGCGAGCGACGAGCTCGTCGGCCACACCCTCGCCAAGAGCCTCGAGACCCCGGAAGCCGGCGACCTGCTGCTGCAGCTCGTCGACACCGACAACTACCGGCTCGGAGAGCGACCGGTCGATCAGGCCCTCGTCTCCCGCCCGCTCAGCGAGGCAAGGGCGAGGGCCGGATCGCTCGTGCTCGGCATCGCCCGCGACGGTCACGTCGATCTCGGCGTCGGCAACGACCCGGTGCTCTCTGCCGGCGATACGCTGATCGTGCTGGACGCGCTGCGGTGAGGAGGGTCCGAGCGCGCGCCCCGTTATCGTCCGCTCCATGACCACGCCGCCGCTTTCGTTGCTCGAGTTCCCGGCCGACGACCCAGACCGGGCCCGTCGCTTCTGGGTCGGGGTCCTCGGCGTCGAGCTGGAGGCGCGCGAGGACGGTGAGGGACGGGGCTGGCAGACCCACTCCGCCGGACCGGAGGTCGGCATCCACGAGCGTGGATCCGGACCGGGCGACACGTTCTCGCTGCCCTACTTCGCAGTCAGCGACGTGGCCGCGACGCTCGCCAGAGTGCGGGAGCTCGGCGGGAGCGTGATTCATCCCGGGGAGCAGTGGGCGGTCTGCAAGGACTCGGAGGGAACCCCGTTCGGGGTGGCGCGCCGGCGGGGAAGAACGCGGGCGGGGGGGGCGTGGCGGGCGTTCGCGGCCGTTTGAGCGGGGCGCGCGACGCGCGCGCGCCGAGGCTGTGACCATTCCACCTGTGGACAGCGCCGATCCCGGGTCAGGACGCGACTTCGCGGCCGACGAGTCGCTGCTTACCGATGTCCTCGACGAGGTGGTTCGACTCAGCGATGGCGACGCGGCGCTCGAGCTTCACAATCGCGCAGTCGCCCTCAGCCGCGCGATGCACGACGGCGACGACGACGCGGGCGACCAGCTGACGGCGCTCGTCGCCGAGCTCGACCTCGATCGCAGCGAGGTCCTCGTCCGTTCGTTGACGCGCTGGTTCCAGCTCGTGAACCTCGC
>Ga0302325_10012154_pt1 | contig 18507 bp, 16 predicted proteins | sample Palsa_T0_2_FD_201948 | JGI IMG/M metagenome (GOLD analysis project Ga0302325, IMG submission 201948) | Peat permafrost microbial communities from Stordalen Mire near Abisko, Sweden - Palsa_T0_2 | ecosystem: Environmental > Terrestrial > Soil > Palsa > Peat permafrost | place: Sweden: Abisko...
TGGGCATCGGGCGGCTCTGGTAGGGCCTTGCGATCGACCTTGCCGTTGGGGGTAAGAGGGAGCGCCGGCAGGTGCACCAGCACGTTGGGATGCAGGTACTGCGGCAGCGCCGAGCGGATCCTGTCGAAGATGGCCGAGCGCTCGGCCTTGCCCGTGTAGTAGGCGATGAGCCGCGGATCCCCGGAGGGCGTGGGCCCGGGCACGACGACGACGTCGCTCACCCCGTCGACGACGCGGAGGACCGCCTCGATCTCGCCGAGCTCGATGCGGTGCCCTCGGATCTTGATCTGTTGGTCGATGCGACCGAGGCACTGGAAGGCGTCCGAGTCGAGGAGACGACCGAGGTCGCCCGTTCGATAGATGCGCTCGCCCCCGTCGCGCGTGACGAACCGCTGCGCCGTCAGATCCGGCCGACCGCGGTAGCCGCGGGCCACCCCTGATCCGCCGATGCAAAGCTCTCCGGTCACGCCGCGGGGAGCCAGGTGTCCGCCCGGGTCGAGGACGAACACCTGGGTCCTGTCGATCGGACGGCCGATGACGATGTCGTCGCCGCGCCCGATCCGCGCGACCGTCGACCACACCGTCGTCTCGGTCGGGCCGTACATGTTCCAGAGCTCGCCGCCACGGTCGAGGAGCTTGTCGGCCAGGTCGCGGCTGAGTGGCTCTCCACCGCAGAGCATCCGCAGGCGACCGTCCCCCGACCACCCGACGTCGACGAGGGAGCGCCACGTGGAGGGTGTCGCCTGCAGCAGCGTGATGGGGTCCCGTTCGAGAACGGAGCGCAGGTGGCGGGCGTCGACGGCCGTCTCGTGATCGGCGATCTGCACGGTCGCGCCCACCCAGAGAGGCAAGAAGAGCTCGAGGCCCGCGATGTCGAACATCGTCGTCGTGATCGCCAGGATGCGATCGTCGGGACCGAGCCCCGGCTCCCTCTCCATCGAGGCGAGGAAGTTCGCGAGACAGCCTCTCGTCACTTCGACCCCCTTGGGTCGTCCGGTCGAGCCCGAGGTGAAGAGCACATAAGCGAGCTCGCTCCCGACGATCGGGACGGAAGGCCGCCCGATGTTGCGGGTGGAGTCCGCGCCGTCGGCCTCGAGGACCATCCGGGGCAAGTTCGGCGACTTCACGAAGGACAGCGCCCCAGGGCGCGTCACGAGGAGCGCGGGGGATGCGTCTTCGAGGATGAGGAGGAGGCGCTCGAGCGGCTGCGTCGCGTCGATGGGCAGGTAAGCGCCGCCCGCGGTGAGGACGGCGAGGAGCGTCGTGAGCTCGGCGATCCCCCTCGGGACGCTGACGGCGACGCACTTTTCCGGGCCGATCCCGAGGGCGACGAGGCGATGCGCGAGCTGGTTGACCCGGGCGAACAGCGCCGCGTAGGTAATCTGGCCGTCCGGCGCCTGGATCGCGATCTTGTCGGGATGGCGCGCGCACTGCTCGGCGAACCTGTCGATGAGATCCGGGGCCGGCGTCTCCGGTTCGGGACCGCGGCTGGACGCGACCACGTCCGCGCGTTCCTCGTCATCCATGAGAGAGACTTCGGCGATCCGCCGAGAGGGGTCCTCGAGGAACGAATCCAGTACTCGCACGAAGTGCCCGAGGATACGCCCGCGCAGGGCCGGCGGGAAGGTGGCGGCATGCAAGTCGAGACCAAGGATGAGGTGATCGGAATCTTCGATATCGTGAAGCTGGACGCCGACGACGCCGTTCGGAGACGCCATCGTCTCGTCGGTCGCCATCCCTTGCGTCACCGCGGTCTCGAAACGGACCTTGCAAGCGAGGTCGCCGAAGCGATCCACGCGATACGCGAGCAAGTTGAGCGAGGCGAATTCGAGCCCCCGCTGGCTGACGCAATGCTGGCCGTGGTGCAGGCTCTGGAGGAGATCCTTCCTGACCTTCTTGAAGAGGGACAAGAAGGTCTCCTCGGCCTCGACCTCGACCTTGAGGAAGGTCTCCTCCATGAGCAGGCCGGGGGTGTTCTGGAAGCGTCCGACGCGGTTCTCGAGCGGCGTCGCGATGACGAGCTCGCGGCCGTCGGTCACGCGGTGCATGAACGCGAAGACGACGGTCGAAAGCGCGGCGAGCCGCGACAAGTTCGGCGTCAGCAGCTGAAAGGCGTCCTGCTTGAGGAGCTCCTCGAGAAGAACCTTGCGCGCGGCGCCGCCGTCGTACCACTCGCGATCGAACGCGACGCCCTTCTTCGCCGGCGCCCGGCCGTAGAACCGCAAGGGCGGGGACCCCTTCCCCATCTTGTCGGCCCAGTACTTCGCGTCGCGCTCGTACTTGGGCGAGATGCGGTAGGCCGCCTCGAACTGCAGATAATCCCGAAACGACGGGCCCGGGGCCGGCTCTCGCCCTTCGTAAAAGGCGGCCAGCACCTCGACCATGCGGAGGAGCGCGGCCGCGTCGGATCCAATGTGATGGTAAACGACGCAGAACACCCAGTGCTCGGGCCCGAGCCGCACGAGCGACGGCCGAAACAGCCATCCGGGGAACGCAAACGGGCGCAGGCTCTGCTCGGCCTTCCAGGCCTTGAACGTCTCGGGGGCGCCGGAGAGATCGACCTGCTCGAGATCGGGCGCGTCGGCGTCGACGATCCAGAGCCGAGGGGATGACTCGTCGACGAAGATCCTCAGGCCGTCGAGGTGCGCGACCGTTGCCCGGTAGGCCGCCTCCAACCGCCTCGTGTCGAGGCGACCCTGGAGGTCGACGCTCAGCATCGTGTTGTGGATGGGGGCCCCCGGCGTCAGCTGGCGCTCGATCCAGAAGAGCGTCTGGCGCTTCGTGAGAGGCAGCGGCTCCGAGACCGGGAGGGGCGCCGCCGGGGCGCGTAGACGACTTGAGGGCGGCGCAGCTTGGGTGGTCACGCGCATGTCCGGTCAGGCAAAGCAGGGAGGATAGCGCTCCGCGGGCCGCTTTCATCGTAAGCGTGTCGCCCGGGCAACGTCGAGGTCCCCGACCTCCCTACATCTCTCAGCTCTCAGCCCAAGGCGCGGACGATGGCGGCCAGGGCACGACTTTGCTCATCGCCCTCGTCGAGCCAGGAGGCGACGCGCGCGCGATCGGCTGGCGAGCGGTTCTGGCTCACCTTCCACTTGCCTTCGAGCTCGTCGATGGCGATCTCGAACCCGGCGATGGCGGCGAGGCGCGGGCCCAGAAACGCCGGATCCGTCTCGAGACGCCATCCGGTTCGGTCGAAGTGCGCGACCGAGTCGTCGAGGACTTGTTGCAGACCCTGCTCGTCGACGAGCCGCGCCCTGCCGCGCACGTGGACGACGACGTAATTCCACGTCGGCACGCTGGGCTGCTCTGCGTAGACCGACGGAGACACGTAGGCGTGGGGCCCGTGGAAGATCGCCAGCACGTCGACGCCCGACGCGAATTGCGAACAGTGCGGGTTCTCCCGCGCGAGATGGCCCCGGAGACGCCGCCCCTCGGCATCGACGAGCAGCGGCAAATGGCTAACCGTCGGCCGGGTCGCGTCGTCGGGCGCACAACTAATGACTGTCGCAAATGGGTGCGTTGCCGCGAGCGACAGAAGAGCGTGCTCATCGCTCATCCGAAACGCATGAGGTACGTACATGAAATACTTACGCTTTCCCCAGGGTGCCCCTTGCGTTCGCTACGCGCGAGATGTGCCGTGATGGCATTGACTACGGGAAGGTCCGCGATAGAGTCGACAGTGCATGAGTATCTCGCATCGACAGTTCCGTGCCAAGCGCGTCTACGAGGTAACTCCGCGCGGCGGCCAGCGCGAGCTTCGGCTCAGCGACCGGATCGTCGAACTTGGTGACCAGGAATTCGATTGGTATCAGAAGGTTCGATCCTGGTTACCGAGCATCCGCGGCCTGGCCGACCTCTCCAAAGACCTCGCCATGGACGAGGCCAAGGTGCCGAAGTTTCTCGAAGCGCTCGAGAAATCGGGGCTTTTGTATCGTGTCGAGTCGCCCGACAAGCCGATGACGGGACTCGAGTTCCACGGTGCCTTCTCGGGTATCTTGAGCAGCTGGCTCTCCGAGGCCTTCGAACACCCGTTCTGGGAGCGGATGATGAGCGGGCGGGGCTCCGCTCGCCTCTTCACGGGCTGGCTGATCGAGCTTTACCACTACACGAAGAATGCCAATCGACATATGCCTCTCTCGTGCGCCCAATCGCACGAGAAACCCATCAAGCAGCTGCGGGCGAAGCACTATGCCGAAGAGTGGAATCACTACCACTATTTCATGAAGTCGCTCAAAGCGCTGGGCTTCACCGAGCCGCAGATCGCCGACTCCGTGCCGCTGCCGATGACCCTCGCGCTCTCGAACTTCATGCGCCAGGCGGCCCGGCACGATGTGCTGGCCTATTCGGTGTGTTCCGCCGTCCTCGAGGGGACGACCACGGATCGGGGCACTTACAGCCCGTACTACCAGAAGTCGGCCGACCTTTACGGGGTACCCCAAGACGCCGTCACGCCGATCTTCGCGCACCTCGATCTCGACGTGAAGTACCAGCACTCGGATCTCTTCCGCGACATTCTCGAGACGGTTCCCGTGATGCCCCCGGAGCGTGCTTCGCTCGTGCTCGACTACGGGCATCAGCTCGTCGAGCACATCTGGCTTTGGACCGACAACATCGAGAAATATTATCAAGTCGACTCGAACCTGGTCCCCAGGCGACCGTTCGACGTGGTCCTCGACTGAGGACGAATACGTCCCGGCTCCGCCGGGGCAATGGTCAAACACGACACTGGAGATAAGCATGTCAGCTTTGCCGAGCGTCTCGACAGTTGCAGAACGCCCGCTGCTCAAGCGGACGGTCGCGGTGAACCGCCAACCAGGCCGCGTCGTGCTCCAGCACCTGCGCGACGAGATCGAGCTCGAGGGGGCTGCCGCCCAGCTCTTCTCCAAGATGGAAGCGCAGCTCGACGGCAAGACGCCGGTCGACGCCATCGCCGCGGGTCTAAAAGAGACGCCCGCGCGCCTGCGCACGCTTCTCGGGCAGCTCGAAAAGGCGGGCGTGGTGTCGCTGCTGTCCGCGAACGACGACGCGAAGCTGACGACCGGGATGGAGTTCTACGCGATCCACCGCGAGCGCTGCCTCTATTGGCTCGAGGACGTCTACCGCCACCCCTTGTGGGAAAAGATCGTCACGGGCAAGGCAAGCCGGGCCCAAGTGCTCGGCTTCGCTTTCGAGAAATATCACTACATCGAGGCGGCCTTCGAGCACATGGGGATCGCCGCCTCGAACGCGTCGCCCGAGATGATGCCGCACCTGGCTCGCCACTTCATCGAGGAGTACACGCACGGCGACATCTACCGCCGCGGCCTCCGTAGCCTGTTCCCGGACGACATAATCCTCCACTCTCAGCCCCTGCCGTCGACGCGGGCGCTCGTCAACTATCTGAACGAGTGCGCCGCCCGCAGCTCGTTCGCGTACTACGCCGGCAACGAGCTTTTGCAGATGACCGAGAACACGGGCGACAGCGACGCCGGAAAGTCGGTCGACGACTTCTACGGCGCCATGAGGAAGCACTACCCCTACACCGACAAGCTGATCGACTCGTTCATCGCGCACACCAAGGCCGACCAGGCGCTCGGGCATGCCGATGCGTTCGTCCTCATGTGCGAGAGCGTGCCTCCGCTGACGCGCCGCGAGGTCAACGACGCGCTCAACGTGGCCAAGAACATGGCCGAGCACCTCGTCCTCTTCATGGACGGGATCGACACGTTCTACGATCGCTTCGCCACGGTGCCCAGGCTGCCGTGCGACCTCAAGTCGGAGTAGCGCTTCGCCTTCCGTGAGTTCCTTGGCTCACGCGACGCTGGGCTATTCCGACAGCGACCTTCTCCGGCTGACGGAGATGATGTCGGGCGGGGATCCCATCACCTCTCCGCACGAGATTCGGCGCATCCTCGACAAGTACGCGTACCTCGACGACTGGCGGACGGACTACCGGATCCAGTCGGTGCGGTCGTCTCTCAACAACACGCACATCACGTGCATCGACGGCGCGATCCTGTCGTATGGCCTCCTCGAACTGCTCTTTCCGGCGACCAAGCGGCGCCTCCTGGCGATCCACCGCCGAGACCCGAAGAAGGACGAGGAGTGCGGCCACTGCGTTGCCTTGTACTGGGCCGCCGATGGGCGGATCGGCGCCTTTTCGAAGTCGAGCTTCAAGGGGCTCGGCCACCGTGACGCCGTCTTTCCGGACGAGACGGCGATTGCAACGAGCTTCGCCGAGGCCTACGTCGAGATGGGGTTCGAGCCGCTGTACTTCGGCGTCTCGAGGCTCGAGGACGCGGCTCCCGACGTCGACTGGCGATGCAGTGACGGCGCCCTGAACGAGATCTCCAGTCTCCTCCAGGCCACCTACGAGTACGGCTTCTCCATCGAACAGAAAGACGAGCGATGACGGGCGCGGTTCGGGCGCTGGACTTCGCAGAGCTGCTGGCCGGGGTCAAGGTCGACGGGCTGCGGCCTGCGCTGACGTTCTATCGCGGCAAGGCGCTCGTCGGACGGATGTCGTACGGAGAGCTCGCATCCAAGGTCGAGGCGGTCGCAGGAGGGCTTCACGGAAAGCTCGGCGTCCGGCCGGGTGATCGGGTGGCCCTCCTCGCGCCCAACCGGCTCGAGGTCCCGGTCGTCGTCCTCGCGCTGCTGCGGCTTGGCGCCGTCGTCGTGCCGCTCAACCCGGGATCGGCCCCCGACGACCTGAGATACATCCTTTCCCATTCGGGCGCTCGAGGGCTGTGCGTGGCCCGCGCGCTCGAACCACTGGTGCCCGCCAGCGCACGGCCCGCGTTCGCGTTGACGCTCGAAGAAGTGCTGGCGCTGGACGGGCCGGCGCCCGAGCCGCCCGAGAACCTCGCCGAGCGGATGGCCGTCGTTCTCTACACCTCGGGCACCACGGGCAGCCCGAAGGGTGTGGCCCTCCGTCAGCGCAACCTAATCTGCAACGCCTGGAGCATGGCGAAGAACTTCGGCCTCGACGCGACCACGCAGCTCGCGGTGCTCCCGCTCCACCATGCCCACGCGTTCGGGTTCGGTCTCATGAGCGCGCTGTCGACGGGTGGGCACCTGGTGTTTACCGACGGCCTGGAGCCATTCAACTGGGCGCAGGTCGTCCGAAGCGAGTCGGTCGCGGTGGCGAGCGTCGTGCCGCCTCTTCTACCCATGCTGCGCGCGACGAACCTCACACGCGAGAGAGTGCCCAGCCTCAAGCACTTGATGGTGTCGTCGGCGCCGCTCGCTCGGGAGCTCGCGTCGGACTTCGAGCGGGGCACGCAGATCCGGCTCACCCAGGGGTGGGGCCTGTCCGAGTACACCAACTTCGCCTGCTGCATGCCGCCCGACGCACCCCCGGACGAACACGATGCCTTGATGTACGACCGGGACGTGCCCTCGATCGGCCCGGCGCTCGAGGGCACCGAGGTGAAGGTCGTCGACGCAGGCGGCGCGGCGGCGGCCGAAGGCGAGCCCGGTGAACTGATGGTCCGGGGCCACTCGACCATGCTGGGCTACTTCGAGGATCCCGCGAATACGTCCCGCGTCCTCGACGCCGACGGGTGGCTCCGCACGGGCGACCAGGGGGTCTTTCGAGTGCACCGCGGCCAGCACGTCTTCTTCGTCACGGGTCGCATCAAAGAGATCATCATTCGCGACGCGGAGAAATACAGCCCACTTCGCCTCGAGCAGCGAATCATCGAGGCCCTGCCGGAGCTCTCGGGGCTCGTCGTCGTCCTGGGCTTTCCCCACCAAGCTCACGGCGAAGAAATCGGCGCCTACGTGCAGCTCGATGCCCTGGACGAAGCGCTCCGCGCCCGGCTCGAGTCGGCCATTCAGGCGATGCCCGTGCCCGAACGGCCCAAGGTGGTCCTCCACGGAAGCCGGCCTGTCCCCCGAACGCACACCGGGAAGATCCAGCGGCGCAAGATGCAGGGGTGGTTCGAATCGTGGGCCAGCCATCGGGGCGCCATCGTGATCGCGCCCCTACTCCCCTAAGCAAGAACGCGTGCCAGAACGCGCGAGACCGCGAAGGGATCGCGCCGCTACTCCCCTCAGCAAGAACGCGTGCCAGAACCGCGCGAGACCGAGCGAGTTCGCGGGCGGGGCGAGGAGCCGTACTCCCGTACGGTGACGACCCCCGACCGCGAAATCGCGAAGGGATCGCGCGGTTCTGGCATGCGTTCTAGCGCCGTCAGTTCGTGAGCACCATGCGGTAGCGAACCCGGTTCTCTCGCACGCGGAGCACGGCGCCGTTGACGTCGGCCATCGGCGCGGTCTCCGTCTCCGCCGCGACGCCGTGCTGCGCCGCAAACGTGAGCATTTCACGGATGGCGGCCGGGCTGCCGATGTCGCTGCCGCAAACGACGCGCTGAGCCGTCAGGAGCTGCGCGGCGGGGATCTGCAAGAGCCCCGGAGGGGCCCCCACCAGGCACAGCACGCCGTTCGGCTTGAGCGTCTGCAGATACGTGATCCAGTCGAGACGGGCGGGCGCGGTGCAGAGCAGAAAGTCGAACCGATTCGCCTGCGCCCGGATCTCGCGCGGAGCCGTGGAGGAGACGGCATCCTCCGCGCCGAGCCGCGCCGCCTCGGCGCGCTTGTCCGGCGAGGACGTGAAGGCGGTGGCGTGGCAGCCCATCGCCTTCAAGAAGCGAAGCGCCAGATGGCCGAGGCCACCGATCCCGATGACGCCGACCTGCGCGCCCGAGCGAACGCCCCATCGGCGCAGCGGCGCGAACACCGTCACGCCGCCGCAGAGCAGCGGGGCAGCGGACGCGGAGTCGAGCTCGGGAGGCAGAGGGAAGACGAAGCGGTCGTCGATCCGGATCCGGTCGGCAAATCCACCCATGTGCCCGACGCACGTCGCCTCCTGCCGCGGGCACAAGTTCTCGTGGCCCGCACGACACAGCTCGCATTCGTGGCACGCAGAACGCTGCCAGCCGACGCCGACGCGCTGTCCCCGCTCGAGCCTGGATGCGGAGCCCACGGCCGCGATCGTGCCGACGATCTCGTGACCAGGGACGAGCGGATACGTGCTCGACGACCAGTCGTTGTCGATCAAGTGCAGGTCGCTGTGGCAGATGCCGCAGTGCGAGATCTGGATCTCGACGTCGTGGAGGCCGAGCGCCTGCGGCTCGTAGCTGTACGGGACCAGCGGATCCTTTGCAGCAAGGGCGGCGAACGCGCTGACGATCGTCATCTTCGACTCGCTGAAAGCAAAGCGCGCTACTCAGTACCGCTCGGCCAGGTGCTGCGCGAGCAAATCGCTGACGCGCTCTTGCGTCGTGATCGGCGTAAAGCTGTGGTCGGTCCCGTCTAGATCGACACGCCTGAATCGAGGCGCATCCCCCAGCGCGCGCATCGCCTCGGCGGCATGGGCGTCGACGTACGCGACGCCGGGATCGTTGCGGCTCACGACGAGCAGAGCATCGACCCCCCGCGTCGTCAGCTCGAGGAGCGCACGCGGCACCTCCTCGACAGGCGCCGCGGGCGGTACGCCGGACTCGACGGCTGTCAGGTCGAGCACGCAGAACGTGCGTGGGTTCAGCAGCAGGGCCCCGACGACGCTCGGGTCGTGCGCGGCCAGCTGGAACGCGTAGTCTCCGCCCGAGCACAGGCCAACCACGACGATACGTTCCCGTCGCAGCGAACGCATTGCCTCGCGGAGGTCGTCGAGGGCGCTCGGCGGGTAAGTCAGGTTCTCCTTCTCTCCCGGGGCGACGGGGCTGTCGCCGATGCCCGAGAGGTCGACGCGCAGCACGTCGAACCCGAGCTTCGCCCATCGCCGCGCCATCGTGACGTAGAGACGATGCGGACCGGCTCGGTTCACGCATCCGGCGTTGGTGAGCACGATGGCTGGACGATCCGGACGCGCTCGCTCGGGCTGGGCGGGCGTGAGAATGCCGAAGAGAGGACGGCCCTGCGCCCGGACGACAACGGCCCGCTCGCCCCAGGGACCCTCCTTGGTGGACAGCGGCCTGGGGATCTCGGCGGCGTTCGCCAGCGGGTGGCCGTTCGCGAGCCATGCAACGATCGCGTCGATGGGCTCGTCTGGCACCAACGACCGGTGCGAGACCGTAATCAGGAACTTGTGCCCCGGGTGAATCTGGAGTTCTGGCGAGGCGTCGAGCTCGCGCAGCCGCTCAATCAGGGCGGATTGGCCCGGACTTGCGGCGGCGTCGACGATAAGGGTCCTACGCGCCGGCCGGCGCGCGGTCTGAAGCAGGTCGATCTGCGACAGCTCATCGACGACGCTGCGCGGGAGAAAGCACCCGAGAGCCTCCTCACCGTCGGCCGCATGAGGCACCGCTGTGGCCATCTGCGGCTCGATGCGCAGATACATCTTATGGAGTCGAGTGACCTCGCTGATGAAGGCCTTCCCCGACAGACAAGGATTCCACAACACCAGGGAATCCACGCCGCCCGACTCGGCCGCCCGCGTGAGTGCGATCGTCGCCCCCAGCCGGAGACCGACGAGCGCGATGGATCGTGCCCCGGAGCGCGCGCGCAGCTCGTCGGTTGCCACGCGGACATCGTCGATCCAGTCACGAACGACCCCGGAAGCGAGCCCGTCGCCTCCCGAATCGCCGGTGTTGGACAGGTCGAAGCGCAGACAAGCAAAGCCGACCGCCGCCAGGCGCTCGGCGAGGTGCCTGTAAGCTCGATCCGACCGGGTCTGGTCTGTCCCGATCGGGTTGCAGAGCACGACACCGGTGTCGCGCCAGGGGGCCCCCTTGGGCGGATGGTAGAAGCCGAACAGACGGCGGCTCTCCGCGCCAAAGTGCAGCGGCTGCTTGCGCCCCGCCGCGGCCAGGATTTCCAACGGCTCCACGGCCGGCTTCGAACCCGTCACGTCGAAGGCTCTCGCGGCCCTTTCGGCTCGCCCTTCTCCAGCCCTTCGGCCTTGGCGTAGTACTGAAGGACGGCGCGCAGGGCCTCCATGCGGGAGCGGATTCCCGTGTGGCCCTGGATGACCTCCAGGAGCGCGAGCTCCTCTTCAGTGAAGCGAAAGGCGGTTACCTTCACCTTGGGCATACGTACTCCCGGCGCGTCAGGTCGCCAAGCGTCAGGTTGCCAACTCGGCGCGGTGCGCCAGGCCGTGAGGAACTCCGCACCGCGAGCGTTCCGCCAACGCCACGAACGCGCCTTTACTCGGCGAGGACTCCGCGCGGCCGAACGGGCATCTCCAGCTTGCGCACGGTGAGCTTGAACTCGCCATCGGAGGGAGCGTTGTCGGCCTGGGTGGTGGTCCCCTCGTCGACGGTTTTCTCGGACTCGCGATTATCTTGTTCCTGGTTCATTGAAGTGCACTCCGTGGGGTTGTTTCGTCGTCTTTGGTGCGTGAGAGCGTATGGGCCACCCTCACCAAGTCTTTGATTGTCTTGACTTCACCGAGCTCGAGATCGAGGTCGTCGATGCTCACGCCGAGCTCGTCAGCGAGCCGCAGCGTAAGGGACACGAGGGAGAGCGATTCGATAGCGAGATCATCGCGCAGCGAGAGCCCCTGGTCTAGGGGGCGCGCCGCCGGAACATTGATGGCGTACTCGACCACTAGGCGTTCTACCCGACCTTCGGCGGACTCCCGCGCCATCGACCAACACCATACCCCGGAACCAGACAATTGCAATCACTACACGACCATCCTTTGGCCACCACTCCCCCACCCGGGAAGCGCGCGCGGCCAGGATGGCTCCACCAGCGCCAGTTACACTGACGGCAGAAGCGGCCCCCCTCCTAATCGCGTCCTAATCGCGACGGCCACGCGGGGCACCAAGGGCGCCAAGAGCGCGGGGGCGCAATGAGCGCGTTTCGCGATTGAGTCGCCATCCGAGGCGCCTCCTCGAGACGCAGACGCAGAGGACGCGCGCGGGCGGGGTGCTTGAGGGCTCACACATCATCTGCCATAACCGGCGATAGAACGTGCAACCGGTCGAGCGACGCATGGCCATGGCCGTCCAGGGGCGCCGCACGGAGACGCCGGAGCGTGACCCGACCGGGCAGAACGAGCAGCGCGGATATCTCTTCGAGGATCTCTTCGCGAAGAGATACGACGAAGTGATCCTCGATGGCTTGGCACCATCGCGCCTGGGGCGAGTGATGCCAGGCTGGGCTCGCCTCGCGCGAGAGCTGCAACGACGGCGCGAAGAGTACGACGTCATCGTGACGTGGAGCGAGCGCGTCACTCTCTCGCTCATGGCCCTGCAAGCACTGTCTAGCGGCGGCAAGCCGCACGTCGCCATGATGTACTGGTTTTCGCGCCCCTCGGTGCGCCTTCCGATGCGCGTATTCGGGCAGAGCCTGCGGGGGATCGTGACGTGGAGCTCGGCGCAGCGAAACTATGCGATCGAGCACCTGGGGATCGCGCCGGAGAAGATTTATCTCATCAAGCACTACGTCGACCAACTCTTCTGGAGTCCCCGCGAGCGTCCAATCGATACGATGTGCAGCGCCGGGGCGGAAATGCGCGACTACCCGACGCTGCTCGAGGCCCTGCGAGGGACCAGCCTTCACTGTCATGTGGCGACGGACCACGTGCGCGTCGACAGAATGGGCTTCGCCCGTCGCATCGGTGCGGATCGATTCGCCGCCCTGGCCGGCGACCACGTATCGATCGGCAGGATGCCGAGGACCGATCTGCGAGAGCTCTATGCGCGCTCGCGATTCGTCGTCGTCCCGCTGCAGGAGTCCGACACGGACAACGGCATCACCGTGATCCTCGAGGCGATGTCGATGGGCAAACCGGTCATCTGTTCGCGCACCAAGGGTCAGGTGGACGTCATCGAGGACGGCGTGACGGGGATCTTCGTCCCGGTGGGCGACGCGAAGGCCCTGCGCGCGGCAATGCTCGAATTGTGGAACGACCCGCAGCGTGCCCGCGCCATGGGACGCGCGGCGCGCGCGTACATCGAGAAGCACCACACCCTCGACAAGTTCTGTCGCGACGCCAAGGCCGCGATCGATGCCGCCGTCGATGGTCGGAGGGCCCCGGACAGCGCGTTCTCGTCGCCTCATGCCGACCGCGCCGCGTCCGAGCCGGCGCGATCCTGACTAGCCCGAGGCGGTCATGGCCAAGCTCATCATCCTGTCGATCGTGATCATGAGCTTCGCGATACCCGTGCGCCTGTCGACGGCGCCACAACCCCGCAAAGCACTGCGGAGGGCGCAGCAGTTCGTCGTCGTCTTCATTCTGCTTTGGGCGTTCATGTGCCTGCGGTGGTACCCGTCCCTCGTGGAGCTCAAATGAGCTCGCTAGAGCGACGGTCGTAATCGTGGGAGCGCGCGGTCCCGGGTGGCGTGTCGCTGACCGCGCATCGATACGTTGCGCACCTTGCAGCCAAGGACCCATGAGGCTAACAAGCGGCGTCGTGCTCCCATCGACGAAACGGCTTCGCCCGGCAGTCGCCTTGCGCGTTCTCTGCTCGTTCGCGATGGCGGCGACCGCGATGGCGGCGACGGCCTGCGGCCATGGCCAGTTCGTCTGGTTTCAGGACCTCCCGACGACCACCGCCCTCGCGAATGGCGAATACATCATCGGAATCGGCGACGTCATCAGCATCCGCGTGCTCGGGCACGAAGAGATGAGCCTCAAGCAGCGGGTTCGCTCGGACGGCCGACTGGGCTTGCTCCTCATCGGGGACGTCGACGCCAAAGGGAAGCGACCGAGCGCGTTGAAGGCGGAGCTCGAAGGGCGGCTCAAGGACTACATCGTGTCGCCGAGCGTCGCCATCAACGTCGACGAGACCTTGCCGGCAAACGTGGTGGTGCTCGGCGAAGTCGCCAAGCCCGGCGTGCTCCCGCTCGAACCGGACCCGCGCCTCTCACGCGCGCTCGCGACAAGCGGCGGGCTGACGGATTTCGCCTCGCGCAACGCCGTGTTCGTCGTCCGAAGCGAACCCCGCCCCGTGCGCATTCGCTTCACCTACCAGGCCATCACGCGGAACGTGGGCGGCGCGGGCGACTTCGAGTTGCACCGCGGAGACATCGTGGAGGTCGAGTAGCGAGGACGGGCTTGCCATGATTTTGACCGCCGTCCTGGCCGCTCAACTGGCCGGCACTCTCGAAGTGTCCGACACATCCCGCGCCGACGCGCGCTGGACGTACCCGAGTCAGGTCTTCACCTTCCCCCGTCACGTCAAGGTCGTTCTCGCGGCGGATCTGGCCACCATCCCCATGGTGCGGGCCACGGTCCACAGCCGGCAGCTGGCGCTGTCGGTGATGTACTCGCCGACGATCACCGCCCCTGACGTCGAGCTGCTCGAGCCCATCGAGGTCATGAACCGGGGAACGGTCGCCGCCGTGTGGCACGACCGCTTCGTGACGATGACCGTCTCCGAATCGGGGGCCTACGGTCTGTTCAATTCTGCGTACCTCTATGGGGGGCAGATCGGCGTAGGCGGGGCCGAGGCGCAGACGCCTGCCGGGCAGGGAACTACCGCGGGGCAGGGCACCACCGGCACGGGCGGCACCGGCCAAGGGGCGACCGGACCGGGGTCGACGGGGCCGGGAACGTCGGGGCCCGGATCGACCGCCCTCGGGACCATGACGACTCCGGTCATTACGGCGGCCGCCCCCCAGACGATCACCTACGTCTCGTCTGTTTCGAACGCGGCCGTGACCGTACGCGCCGCCCCGAGGGTCACGGTCTCGTTCTCGGGGGGATACATGGTGTCGGGAGGATTGGACACCGGCGACCAGTTTTACCTGCCGCTGCAGTACGGCCCCTTCGGCGCTGCGGCGTTCTTGTACCGGCTCTCCGCGCACGACACAGCGAGCACCATCGCGACCGAGCAAGCGTACACGACGTACGGCTCATGCCCCCCGCCGCTCAGCGGTACATTCGTCGTCACGCCCGAGACGCCGTACTGCAAAGCGTCCGCGACAACCGGCGTCCTTCAGGAGACGGTCCGGCACGCCTTCTCGGGGCAGGCTTCCCTCTCCATAGGAGCGGGGATCGCGGTGGCGACGATCGAGCCCGCCGGCGTCGAGGGCGTGCCGGGCTCGATCCCCGACGAGCTGACGATACTCCCCTACGCTTCGGCGACGTTTCTCTACCGTCTGGACTATCGCAACACGTTGCTCTTGGCGGCCCAGGTCCTGCCGACGGTCGACCTCCGAACGGGGCTGCCAAGCGAGCGAGCGCAGACAGTCCTGACGCTCACCGACGCCTTGGCGGAAGACCTCACGGTGATTGCCACGGCCAGCGTGGTGCAGTCCATCCCGATCCAGGCGGTGGACCCGTACACGATCACGCTTCTTACCGGTACCGTCGAGCTGCGCCAGCGCGTCGACCGCCAGCTGAGCGCGCTCGTCGGCCTCTCCGGCCTGTGGCAAAGCCAAGTGGGCTACGGGGACGTGGGCTCGCTCGTCGCCTACGTGGGGATGACGGCCCGCCTGCCGACGACGCGCTTCTGAGCGTTGCCTGGCGTACGCGCCCCGTCGTGGCAAGCGCGTCGTTGAGCGCGCCTTTGAGCGCGCCTCTTGCAAGGACTGGCCGCCATACGCGCGTGATGTAGTCTTGGGATGCCCCGGCTTAGTCCGGCTAACGTGCGCGTCTAGGAAGCAGACTCTATCGATGGTCGAACGCGGTCCTCATTTCGGCATGGAGACCCAGAACGCCGAGGCGGGCGAGGGCGAGGGGATCGACGTCGACCGCCTTCGAGAAATGGCCGGGTTCGTCGCGCGAGCTCCCCGTCGCCACCCGGTGCTCGCGACGGTCGTCTTCCTGGTCATCGCCTCGCTGGGGCTCACGATCGCGGCGGCGATGCCCGCGACCTATCGGGCGAGCGTCAAGCTTCTCATCCAGCGAAGCTCCGCCATCCGCGCGCTGACGAGCGCCAACCAGCAGCTTCAGCAGATGGAGTGGGAGAACCCCACGAAGAACATTCAAGAAATGATCATGCGCCGCGACAACCTCGTGGCGCTCGTCAGGGACGCAAACCTCACCGAGCGCGTCGCTCAGACGCGCCCCGCCGCCCTGCGGTTCAAGGACGCCGTGATGGCGCAGATCTCCGGTCCCATGACGGACGACGACAAGCAGAAGGCGATGGTCTACACGCTCGAGACCAAGCTCAACACAGAGGTGCTGCCCGACGAGGCGACGGTCGTCATCAGCGTCGACTGGTCGAACCCCGCCATCGCCTACGACCTCGTCACGTTGGTGCAGAAGAACTTCGAGGGCGCTCGCTACGACAGCGACGTGGCGGTGATCAACGACAGCGTCGCGGTCCTCGAAGACCACGCAAAGCGAGAGTCCGCCCACGTCGACGCCGAGATCGCCGCGTACCAGCAAGTCGTGGCGACGCGCGCCGTTCCAAGCAGCACGACACGCCCCATGAGCGCGGTGGCTGTGGCCCGCGCGCCGGGGGGCGCCGTTCGAACCGTCGCGGCGGGCACCTTCGTGGATGCGCCGGATCCCGACCTGGCCAAGGCCCTCGAGGCCAAGCGAGCCCAGATCCGGTCGCTGGAGGAGACGCACCAGCGGGCGCTCGACGCGGTCAGGCAGCAGCTCGTGCAGGCGCAGCTGACGTTGACCCCCTTGCACCCCTCCGTGATCGCGCTTCAACAGAGCATGGACGCGATGAGCCAGCCCCCACCCGAGCTGGCTCAGGCCCGCGCCGACGAGCGCGCCCTCATGGCCCAGATCGCGCCCCCCCGCATTGCCGCCAGCGCGCCGGCCAGCACCGCCGCCCTCGCGGTTCATTCCGAATCGGCGACGGCCGACGGGGGCGCGCCGGAAGTCCCCCCGCTGCCGCGTGCAGACCCGACGCTCGACGGTCCGCTCCGCCTCGCCGAGTCCAAGCTGACCGCGGCGATCCATTCCTACGAAGACTCGATCAACCGGATCGACGCGGCGCGGGCCGAGCTCGACATCACGCGCGCCGCCTACAAGCACCGCTACACCGTCGTCACCCCGCCGGAGCTGCCCAAGAAGCCGAGCAAGCCCACCGCGCGGCTCGTGGCGATAGGCTCCGTCGTGGGCGGATTCCTCCTCGCGATGCTCCTGTCCGCGCTGGCAGACTTGGCCAAGGGCACGATCCAAGAGACCTGGCAGATTCGCAGGCAACTCAAGGTCGACGTGCTGTGCGAGCTCGATCAACCCTCATGATCCTCGACTCGACGCCCGTGGGGCGACGGTGTAAGACTTCTCTCGTCGGGCGAGTCGGCCGGCGGTTCGCCGAGCGCGAAGGGAGCGCGACGAGTCGGCGTGAAATCTGATCCCGCTCCCTCGAGGGCCCTTGTTTCGCTCCGCGAGCGCGACGGAGCCAACATCTGGGACGATCTGCGCCTGCAAAGGCTCTGGCTCGGCGTCGAGCGCCGCGAGTGGCGTTCCCTCGCCGTCCTCGGAGCGAGCCGGGACGTAGAGACGGTCCAGATCGCGGAGCTCTTGGCGCAGCTCGCCTGGCGGTACCGCGGTCAACCATCCAACGTGCTCGATCTGCGCGACCTCTCGATGCGCCTCATCGACTACGAGGTCCGCGAAATGCGAGAGCAAGTCGAAGCGGGAACCCGGCTCATCGTCTCGCTCCGGTCGATCTTCGAGAATCCCACGGCCGCGCCGGTCGCCAAGCAAGCCGACGCCGTCGTACTTTGCGTGGTGCTCGGTGTCACGAGCGTCAAGAAGGCCGAAGAGACGATCGCCGCCGTCGGGCGCGAGCGCGTGATCGGCACGATCGTTCTTCACCCGCCCAAGACGGCGTCACCGCAACCAGCCGCCAACGGGCAGTAACCTCCACCGCGCCAGCTTCTCGCATCGAACGGATGAACGATCCTCCGCGAAGCTTCTCCGTTCGGTCGCGAGTAGGCATCGCCGGCTTGCTCGTCGTGCTCGGGGCGTCGATCGCCGCCAACGCGGCGCTCGTGAAGGCGTCGATTCATTACGTGGACCAGGCCACCGCGATCCGCCTCGATCCCGCCGGTCTCAAGGTCTACGCCGGCGCGCCCAGGCCGCCCGCGGACGGACCTCCCGTCCTCGTGGTGTTCGGCGACTCGCGCGCCGCCATGTGGAAGGCGCCGTCTCCCCTTCCCTACCGGGTCGTGAACCGCGGCATCGGCTTTCAGACCACGTCGCAGATCCTCATGCGGATCGATGACGACGTTGTCCCGTTGCGGCCGGCGGTCGTGGTCCTCGAAGCAGGCGTGAACGACCTCAAAGCGATCGCGCAGTTCCCGCAGCGGCGCGCCGAGATCGTCGGCGACTGCGAGGCAAACCTCCACCGGATCATCGAGGCATGCCGCAAAGCGGGCGCCACGGTGGTCGTCGTCAGTGTGTTCGGAATCGGCAACGTCGCGCCTTGGCGTCGACCCCTGTGGTCCGACGACGTGGCCGTCGCCGTACGCGAGGTCAACGCGTTCCTCGAGGGGCAGGTTGGCGATCGCGTCGTTCTCTTCGACTCCAACGCCATCCTCGACGACGGTCACGGCGCGCTTCGGCCGGCGTACCAGATCGACTACCTTCACCTGACGGAAGCGGGCTACGACGCGCTCAATGGCGGGCTCGTCTCTCTTCTTCGCTCCCTGCCGCCGCTA